>JGI20163J15578_10000919_pt1 | contig 12210 bp, 8 predicted proteins | sample TergutCu122P1_FD_15578 | JGI IMG/M metagenome (IMG submission 15578)
TCGATATTAACCAGGTTACGGTTAGCAAGGAATTTTACCGATTCCAGCTTTTCACACTCGGCAAAAGCCCATTTTTCTATTACTGCAAGCGACTCAGGAAAAATTATTTCTGTCAGGCCGGATTTCGCAAAAGCTCCAAATTCAATTCTGGTTAGCCCCTCAGACAAATATATTGTCCTTAAGCTTGTGCAGGCAGAAAATGTAAACTTTTCTATTTTTTCAATCCCTGCAGGCAGATGTATTTTTTGCAGTATTTTGCATCCAAAAAATGCCCTTTGCCCTATCACCAAAAGACCTTTGGGCAGAAGAATTTCCCTGAGGTTTTCACAGCCATAAAAAGCGTATTCGTCTATTGCCAAAAGACTCTCTGGCAAATCTATGGTATGCAGGTTTAACTGGCCCTTAAAAGCCCCCTTTTCTATCACTGTTGTATTCGGTGAAATAATCCGTCTTTCCTTAAAACAACTAAGACAAACATAAGCAGAGGAACCCCCGATCATCTCTACTCCGCAATTTGGACAAACAGTCATGATAGTCTCCTGAGCTGATTTTATCACAAAAAAGGGAGAAAAATGAACCTCTCCGCGGCAATCCTGAGCATTAAACTCTTTGGCCAAATTCATCCGGCCCCCTGGATTCGACATGTGCATTGAAATATGCCCCCTTTCGATTGGATTATTTATGAGGCAACTCGTATTTTGGGTTAGATTAAGAATGGCGTAACTCGCCCCCCTTGACTTTTTTGGATTATAGGACAAGCTTATTATAGAAACACACCTAAGGAGGCCATTTATGCTTAGTCAAGGAAATTTGGTAATTATTGGACTTGTCATCCTTGTTTTGTTTGGGGCTGCAGCCATTCCGAAATTTGCCCGTTCCATGGGTCAGGCAAAGAAAGAATTCACCAAGGCCATGAAAGAGGCTGAGGAAGAAGATGAAGAAGAAAGCAAGGCCCTGAAAAGCAAGGACAAGAAAAAAGCATAAGGCTGGTTCCATGTAATGCATTCTTCCAGAAAAGAAATGTCAATTCTGGAGCATATCAGGGAATTAAGAAGTATCATTTTCACATCCCTGATAGCCTTCGTAGTTGCCTGCATAGTTGCCTTTGGTTTTGCCAATCAAATATTGAGTCTTTTTATAAGACCTTTCTCTTCAATCGAGAGTCTGCTTGATACAACCATGGTGGTTAGTACCATTGTAGAAGGTTTTGTAGCGCAGTTAAAAATATCAGTAATAACAGGTTTTATTGTAACACTGCCGGTTCATATTTTCGGCATTCTCCGCTTTGTTTTCCCCGGCCTCACGGGCAGGGAAAAGAAGATAGTGATGTCATTTCTGGTTTTCAGTCTTATCCTTATTGTGATCGGGGCTTACCTGGTGTATTTTCAGCTCGTACCGCTGGCGATTAACTTCCTGACCAACCCTCACTTTGTACCCAGCACTGTGGGTTTTGTTTTGAATTACAAGACCAATGTTTTTTATCTTCTTACGTTCATTCTTTGGGCTGTTTTGGCCCTTCAATTACCGCTTGTCATGGAGATTCTTCTGGCCTTGAATGTTCTGAAGCGCCGCCAGGTCTGGAAGGCCACCCGTTACATTATTGTAGGCTTTTTCATCCTGGCTGCCCTTGTTACCCCCCCGGATGTTATAAGCCAGATTGGAGTGGCCGTGCCCCTGATAATTTTTCACTTTTTGGCCCTTCTTATCGCAAAGATTTTCAAGTTTGGAGAAGGCTGATGTTCGGTATAGGATTCGCAGAAGTTGTCGTCATTCTTCTGGTTATGATCATTTTTATCCGGCCGGAAGATCTGCCCAAAACTTTGCGCACCATGGGCAGGTTTTACGGCAAATTCAAATCAATGTACAAAGAAGTTGTTGACACGAAGGATCAAATAATGAGGGAGATAGATGAAGTCACCAGTTTTGATGAAACTCCCCCCAAGCCCCCGTCCGTTATAGCGCCCAAGCCATTGCCGAATACAACGCCTGAACCCCCTGCCTTAAGCGAATCGTCTGCCGCTGACTCTAGTGATGTTATTGACTCTGATGATCTGAAGAAATCTAACGAAAGCGATTGAAGATGGAAGACACGGCACGCCGGTTCAAATCCTCAATTGCCCGTAAAACCCGCTGCCCGTAAAACCCGCGGCGCGTTCGGCTCGATAAATCTCGCCGGCATTTAATGGTTTAATGGGAATTATTTGGCGCCGGAACGTTTAGAAATTACTCACCAACGCCCTGACGGGCACCTATTCGTGTTCCCCAGGGAGGATTTGAACCCCCACAAGCAGAGTCAGAGTCTGCCGTGCTACCGTTACACAACCGGGGAATGTACAAAACAAACCAGCTATGACTTTATTTAACATGAAGTATTTTGTCAAGCAAGCTGTAAACGGCTTTTATTTGTAACTTTTTGCTTTAATGTGATGTTTCAAAGTAAAGACAAAACCCTCCGGAACCCGCCGCCGAGCCTGAAAGGCGAGGTTCCCCTCCGGAACCCGCCGCCGAGCCTGAAAGGCGAGGTTCCCCTCCGGATGTGGTAATAATATTCAATTCCTTGTATAGTATTACCTATGATGGTTTTTTCTTTTGGAGAACTCGGGTGAACAGAAGCCGGATCTGTATCTTGGCGCTATTTTTCTTTCCTCTCTTTGCTTCACCTGTAACGGCGAGAACTGTTGTCACCCTTTCGCTTGAAGAGGCAGTCCAGCGGGCGCTGGAGCAAAGTATTCACCTCCAGAAAAGCAGTCTTGATCTGGCGCAGGCGGGGTATTCTGCCAGCCGCCTCTGGTCGGAGATTTTCCCGGGGTTCAGCCTTAATGCGGGTTTTACTTTTCTGCCCAGCACTCCCCTTTTTACAGATCCGGGCTTCAGTTTTAATGGAAATGCCCTTTCATATTCACTAAACTTCGGGGTTTCCCTCTCTCTTAATCCTTCAATTCGCTCATCGATGAGGCGAATTGAGCTGGCCTACCGCTCTCAGCTTCTTTCCTACGAAAACGCCCGCAGGCAGCTTGAGATACAGGTTATCAAAAGCTTTTTGACTCTTGCAAACAGGCAGGAAAACATCGTTTTTTTGGAAGAAAGGCTGGAAACGGCGAGGCAAAGGCTTGCTCAAGACCAAATTGCCTGGCAAAGCGGCCATTTAAGCGAAATTGCCTGGCTTAATTCCCAGCTCAGCCTTGAAACGGCCCGCTATAACCTGAGTTCCGCCCGCGGGGCCTATCAAAACGCCCTGGGTGAGTTCCTTGCTGTTCTTGGAATGGAAAACGAAACTGATGTTATTTTCAGCGGAACCATTGAAATTACCCCGGTGCTTTTTGATGCGGAGCAGTTGATTCTGGAGCATTTGCCCAAAAGACCTGATATAATTAGCCAGCGGCAAACAATAGAAAGGCTTGAATTATCCAGAAATGTGACCGCCCATTCAATTCGCTCACCCACTCTGGAGTTTGGCACCCAATGGAGGGGCGGATCGCCTGTTTCAGGGCCAAGGGGAGGATTAAGTGACCCTTTTGCCGATAATATTACAGGCAGTGTTTCTTTGAGAATTCCAATAGATTCATGGATCCCTGGCACAAGACAGAATCAAACTATCCGTGCCGCAACTACGGAGCTGGAAAAAGCGAAACTTGATCTTCAAAATACAAAAACGAATGCGAAAACACAGATTCGCTCGCTTATTTTGAATCTTGGCAATACCTGGGAAAGTCTTGAGATTGCCCGGCTGCGGATGCAGATTGCCCAGCGAACAGTTGAAGCAACCGAGGTAGGTTTCTTAAACGGCGTAGTGGGACATCAGGAACTGGAAGACAGGCGCAATGATCTAAGTGATGCCAGGCAGCGGCTTTTACAGGGTGAATTGACCTACCAATCCCTGATTTTGGACCTTGCCGCTGCCTTAAATGTGGACTGGAAAACACTGGCGAGAGGTTTACCATGAAAAAAATCAAGAGCAGTTTAATTGTAACGATAGTAATCGGTGCTGTAATTTTAGCTGTAGCGGGCTTTGGTATTTTCACCTATTTTGGGCGAAACGATCCTTTGGCAGCAGGCCAGGGGAGAGGGCCGGGGGGAGGACGGACGGCAGTAACCGTGCGGGTAGCTCCGGTACTAAGGGATACAATCGAACATAGTGTGGTTATCAACGGGGATGTGATAACGGCGAATCAGGTGGCCATTTTCCCGACTGTCGGCGGAAGAGTTACCTCGACCCGTTTTCAGGTTGGCGACAGGGTAAGCCAGGGAACCGTGGTCGCCATGGTAGACCCCTCCCGTCCCGGTCAGGTTTTCTCAGAAAGCCCAGTGGTATCGACCATCAGCGGTACTGTTTTGCAAGTACCGGTTTCAATGGGTGATACGGTAACACCCCAGACTCCAATCTATGTGGTGGGAGACCTTTCCAGCCTGATCATAGAAACATTTGTGCCTGAAAGGTTCAGTAATGCTGCAAGACGGGGGCTTCCTGCCCAGGTTACCCTGGAAGCTCTCCCGGGGGAAGTTTTTCAGACCATAGTATACGAAGTAAGTCCGGTTCTGGACCCCATTAGCCGGACTTTGCGTATACGCCTGCGTTTTGCCGGCCGCACTGATCCGCGGATCAAAGCAGGCATGTTTGCCACTGTAAGCCTGGTAACGAGAGTGAGCCAAAATGTTCCGGTAATTCCCAGGGAGGCGGCGATTAATACCCAGGGAACCTGGATTGTATTTGCCATAGATGAAGATAATATTGCCCACAGAAGGCAGATTTTTTTAGGGCTGGAAAACGAAAATTTTCTGGAAGTTGTTGACGGGCTTGAAATCGGAGAATTTGTCGCCGTTGCCGGCCAGAATTTTCTCTCGGACGGCGAAACTGTCCGTATAGTGGAATGAGGCGCCTGTGAATATATCTGAGTATTCGGTAAAACATCCGGTAACAATTACCGTAATTTACGCTCTTGCCCTGGGCATTGCCCTCAGCATGCTTCCAAATCTGGCAATTGACCTTTTGCCTTCCACCCAAAGACCCCTTTTGACGGTTTTTACCCGCTTTCCCGGAGCGGGACCGGCAGACATAGAAAGAAACGTAACTGAAAGGCTGGAAAGGTCTCTTGCAAGATCCCGGGGCCTTGTTAATATGACCTCCAACTCCATGTTTGAAGTGAGCTGGATCAGGCTGGATTTCGCCTACGGTACGGACATGGACAAAGCAATGGCCGATGCCCAGAACCTCGTAAACCGTCTGGCCAATGCCCTGCCTGACGGGGCCGACACGCCCCTCGTGCGGCGCCATGATCAGGCCGCAGCGCCCATCATGCGCCTTATAATCCGGGGGGACTATCCGCCGGATCAGCTAAGGCTTTTTGCCGAGGACGAAATCCTGTCCAGAATTGAACGGATTGACGGGGTTGCCGCCGCTGATGTTTGGGGCGGAACAACCCAGCGGGTCGATGTAAAGGTTTCGTTAAACCGCCTGGCTGCCTTCGACCTTACCCTGAACGATGTCACTAACGCCCTTCGGGGGCAAAATATAGTTGCTTCCGGGGGCAGCCTCAGACGGGGTGCGAGAGAATATCAGATCATGACCCAGGAAGAGCTTGTCAGCGTGGAGCAGATCAGACGGCTTGTAGTGCGGACAATCAATACCCCCAATGCCGGCGGACAGGCGAATCGATCCCAGGTTGTCCGCCTGGAAGACATCGCCGATGTAAACATTGGATACGATGACAACGCCGCCCGTGTCACTGTGAACGGCGTAACCGGAGTTTATGTTCAGGTTATCAGCGAAGCTGACAGCAACCAGGTACAGGTGGCAAACCGCGTACATGCAGCTCTTGTAGAAATCAACAGGGAACTGCCGCAGGGCCTTACCCTGGAAGTGCTTTCGGACAATACCATCATGATTACCGCAACCATGAATCAGGTGCTTACAAACGCCCTTCAGGGAATGTTCCTTGCGATGGTTCTTCTCTTTTTCTTCCTGCGAAACATCAGGGGAACATTGATTATCGGCCTGTCCATTCCCATTTCAATTTTTCTGACCATCATGTGCATGACCATCTTTGGTTTTACCCTGAATTTATTGACCATGACCGGACTAATCATGGGTATGGGAATGACCACCGATGCCTCAATTGTAATTCTTGAAAATGTTTATAATTACCGCAAAAGGGGAGCAAAACCCGGAATAGCCGCAATCCTTGGAAGCCGGGAAATGTTAAGGCCGATTGTAACGGCAACAACCACTACCCTCTGTGTGTTCATTCCCCTCATTATTTACCGGAACGAGCTTGAGGAGATGGGGCAGCTCTTCAACGACTTGATTTTTACCGTAATTATTTCACTTATATGTTCCCTATTGGTTGCAGTTACCCTGGTTCCAAGCCTTAGCGGCGCCATTTTAAAGATCAGCACCCGGAAACAAAAACCTCTTAATATCCGGTTTCTGCGTTTTATCGATGATGCAATTGAAGGTTTTATAATGGGCCTGGAGAAAGGGTATAAAAAAGCCCTGACATACTGCCTTTCCCACAGGCTTTTGGTAGTAGGCCTGGTTTTGTCGATTTTTATAGTTTCCCTGATGCAGTTTGACGGTATAGGGATGAATATGTTTTTCCGATCAAGGGTTGATGATACCGTAGACATGCGTATTTTCATGCCGCCGGGAACTGCTATCGATGAAACCGAAAGAACCCTTTTAGAGCTTGAGGAAATTATCAAAAGCAAAGTTCCGGATTTCAGAAATATTATTTTGACAGCCAGGCGCAGCGGGGCATGGCTTGGAAGTATTCAGCTTATCCTTCCTGAACCGGCCAGGCAAACCATTACTCCCGCTGAAATTATTCGCACTTTGACTCCCATTTTTGATGAGATTCCCGGAATAAATGTAACTTTCCGGGCAGGCCGTGCCATGGGAGGAACAGCTCCGATAGAAATTGCGGTCAGCTCAAGGGATCACAACGCAATAATCGAAACTGCGGAAGAAATTTTGCGTATTATCAACCGCCATCTTCCGGAAATAGAAAACGCCGAGATAAACATTGACGAGGGGGCGCCGCAGCTCCGCGTAAGCATTGACCGTGACCGTGCCGCCGCCCTGGGGGTTTCCCTGCCGGCGATTGCAAACGAGATACGCGCCGCCATGGACGGCGTAAACGCCACAACCATGAGCAGGGGAGACCGGCTCATTGATGTGCGGGTTATGCTGAGGGACGAGGACCGGGCAGGGATGCCCAATTTGGACGCTGTTTTTGTGATGAGCAGACACGGCAACAGGATTTCACTTTCCAATGTGGCCACCATCGAAGAAACAAGGGCGCCTTCATCAATACGCCGTGAAAGGCAGGAACGGGTTGTCCGCATAACCGGTGATCTTCCCGCGGAAATAGCCGCTTCCGATATGCAGCGTCTGCTTGAAGCAACAATAAATCAATACCTCGTTCCGCGGGAAGGCGTAACCATCCGCTACCTTGGAGAAGCTGCAGAGATCGAGAGATACTACGGGCATTTTATCATAATTATCGCAACGGCGATTTTCCTGATTTTTGGCGTTATGGCCAGCCAGTTCGAGTCCTTTGTTGATCCATTTATTATTTTCTTCAGTATTCCCCTGCTTGCCATCGGGATCATCTGGATATATTTATTTACCGGCGAAGCTATGACCATGTTTTCCGCTGTAGGGGTCGTTGCGCTTGTGGGGGTGGTGGTAAACACCGGCATCATCCTCGTTAATTACACCAATACGCTTCGCGCCCGCGGTTACACGGTTCACGAAGCCTGCCTTGAAGCAGGCCGCAGCCGCCTGCGCCCGGTTCTTATGACCAGCTGCAGCACAATTCTGGCCATGACCCCCATTGCCTTTTTCCCAGGCGAGGGAGCCGACACCATTCAGCCAATAGGCAAAACCTTTGTCGGCGGGCTAACGGTCAGCACCTTTATAACCCTCTTTTTGATACCGGTATTGTATTCTCTCATTAACAGCCGGCACGACAAAAAGAAAGCGGCAGAGGATCCGGGAGAGTTTGAGCTGGAAGAATCAGCGGAAGAATTACCGGAAGAATTATTAACGAAGTGACCGTGGGGGAAAAAGCCAGGCTCTGCGAAGCAGAGCACCCTGTCCGGACTGCAATAATCGGTCTGGGACGCATCGCCAGCTTACTGGAAGATGATACGCTCCGTGAAAAACCCTGCACCCACGCCGGCGCAATCGCGGCGAACCCTGACTGCATCCTGACCGGCGGCTGCGACACAAACGAAGAGCGGCGCCGGCTTTTTGCCGAGCGCTGGCAAGTGCCGGTTTACGCCGATGCTGCGGAAATGATTTACGCCCAAAACCCGCAAATCCTCGTTATCGCCACACACCCGGACAGCCACTACCATTACTGCCGCCTGGCCGCCGCTTCCGGCATTCCGGTGATAATCTGCGAAAAACCCCTGGCGGACACCCTTTCCGCCGCCCGCAAAATAGCACGCCTGGCGGCAAAAGGCAGCACAATCATCACCAACCACGAGCGGCGCTATTCCGCAGATTATATAAAAATGAAGGAAATCCTGGCCGGCGGAAGCCTGGGCGCACTTTTGAGTGTCCGTGCCGTTCTTTATATGGGAAAAAACAAACGTCTTTTGGATGTTTTCTGGCACGACGGCACCCACCTGGCCGACGCCATCATGTTCCTGTCCGGCCTAAAACTGAAGCACCGCAGGCACTGGGGCTCAAAGCTCTCAGCGTCCACCGGCACCGCCTGGCTTGAAGGAGAGCTGAAACAGTTAAAATCCAAGCCAATTCCGGTAATCCTGGAAACCGGCGCCGGGCGGGATCATCTGGTTTTCGAAATGGAATTTTCCTGTGCAAACGGCCGACTGCGTATCGGTAACGGTGTTTTCGAGGTATGGGAAAGCGGCGAAAGCCCATACGCGGAAAAATTCCGCTCCCTCAAAAAAACAAGCAAAACTTTTGACAGCCCAACCGGCTACTTTGCCAACATGATGGCCGACGCCGTTTCCTGCGTTTTGGAGCCAGGCCGGCAGCCGGTATCATCCGCTGCGAACGGCCTCGCCGTGATTGAGTATCTTCATTCAGTAAAAGCCTGGCGGTAAAAGCCTGCTGACAAATTGACGTTCGCAGAAAAAACAGGTATAGTGATACACTCCGGAACCCGCTAACAGGCCAGAAAGGCGAGGTTCCCCACCGGAGGGTAGGATAGTGGCTATTCCGCCTGGTTTGGGACCAGGATATCGGGGGTTCGAATCCCCCCTCTCCGAATAAAAATAATCAAACAAATAAATTTTAAAACTGCTCAGTGATTATTATTGAGCAAGAAAATAGGGGATTCGAAACGAAGCGCTCCTGAAAAAATGCCAAGGCGTTAGCCTTGATCGCAAATGCCGGCGCAGGACGCGCCGGGGAGCGCGGAGGCGGGGGTGGAGGGAGCAAACAGGAGGTTTGCGACCGGAACCCCGAATCCCCCCTCTCCGAATAATAATATAACAACACCATAGCAAAAAACCATCTGTCAATTTTTTGTTAAAAGCTGTAAAATAGAAGTATGAAAAATTTCTACCGTTCCTTGAAATTTCAGTTTACCCTGGCTTTTTCCATTTTCATCATCGCTTTTAGTGTTGTGACCGCCATATTGGGGGCTCAGATGCTCTCAAGAGCCGTGGAAGAAAGTTTCACCGGACATGGTATTTATATTGTTGAAAGAGCAGCTTCCTTAATTGACGGCGATTCTTTTGAAGCGCTCGTTAGATCAATGGATATAAACGACCCCTTTTATGAAGAAACCAGAGTTCAGCTTTTACAGCTAAGGAATGCCTCAGGTGCATTGTATCTTTATACAATGGCGCCGTATAGGGGGGACATCTGGAAGTTTATCATTGACGGCAGTGCTGAGCCGGATGACGTGGAAAATTTTTCTCCGCTTGGGGCCACAGATGACACCTCAGGTTACGGCGAAGAATTCAGAAGAGTATGGAGATATGGAAGAACTGAGGCTACTTCGCTTACCGATCAGGGAGAATGGGGATGGCTCATTTCAGTTTATACTCCAATCAAAAATTCTGCAGGAAATACGGTTGGAATAGTTGGCGTGGATTTTGACGGGACGGAGCTTCGTGCGAATATTGTTTCGAAACAAATACAAACAGCAATAATAGGCGTGGCTTCAATTGTCATCGGGCTTGCTTTGCTGTTGTTTTTTTTGCGATTTATCTTTTCACGGCTCAACAAAATAGTTGCTATTCTGCATGAGATTTCCCTCGGCGAAGGAGACCTGACAAGAAGGCTTAAAGTCGACAGGGGGGACGAGATTGGGGAGCTGTCAGGTTATTTCAATCTAACAGTTGATAAAATTAAAAATCTTGTGGGCACGATAAAATATAAGGTCAACGCGCTTGCTGTTACTGGTTATGAACTTTCTGCAAATATGGAAAAAGCTTCGGCGGCGGTGTATAAAATTTCTGCCAAAATGGAACACATAAAAGAATTGGAATCCATGCTGGCAGCAGAAAATGAAAGAGCAAATGATGCTCTGGATCTTATCAAGGCCAGTATAGATGCTCTGCATGAATCTGTAGGAGAGCAGGCAGACAGTGTAAACACATCATCTTCGGCTATTGAAGAAATGACAGCCAGTATCCGGTCTGTTACAAGAACATTGGCCGAAAACACCAAAAACGTTGCAACTCTTGCTGAAACGGCGGAACAAGGCAAAACCGGCCTGCAGACTGTTGTCGAAAAAATACAGGAAATTGCACGGGACTCAGAAGGGCTTTTGGAAATCAATTCGGTGATGGATAATATTGCAAGCCAGACAAATCTTCTTTCGATGAATGCTGCTATTGAGGCGGCACACGCAGGAGAGTCCGGGAAGGGTTTTGCGGTCGTTGCAGGCGAAATTCGTAAACTTGCCGAGTCATCTGCAAACCAGTCGAAATCCACCGCGGCAATGCTGAAAAAGATAACTGCATCGATAGACAGTATTACTAAATCATCCAATGATGTATTCGCCCGCTTTCAGGCAATAGATGCAGGAATGAAAGCTGTTTTGGATTATGAGCATAATATGCGCCATGCCATGGAAGAGCAGGAAATAGGCGGGCAGCAAATCATTGAATCAGTCAGCCGTCTGAGAGAAATATCCTTGACTGTCAAAGATGGCTCGGAAAACCTGTCAGCCTCAAGGGACGAATTGATAGAAAGAACTTCTCAGTTTTCGGGTATAGCCAACCAGGTAATTGGCGATATGAACGTGATAGTCAACACTGCCGTAAACGATATACAAATCGCTGTAAGAAATATTGACGAAGTAAATGTGGAAAACAATACGAACTTTTCCGAGCTTAAAAAGGAAACAGAAAAATTCAAAATTTCCACAGGTGACGAAAAGAAAACAGTCATTCTCATTGGCGGCGATGCAGCCCATCTTGCTGCAGCAAAAGGGATACTGGAAAGGGACTATGAAGTTATCAGCGCCCAGTCGGGCAAAGAAGCACTTGTTCTTTTTTACAGAGGGCTTGTTCCCAATTTGATTTTGCTGGATTTAACAATTTCCGGGACGGACGGATGGGATGTTTACGAACGGATAAAAACAATCAGCAGCCTGCATGCTGTTCCGGTAGCACTTTTCACATCTTCTGATGACATGCATGACAAACAAAGAGGGCAGCAAATGGGAGCGGTTGATTATATTAAGAAGCCTGCACAGAAGGAAGAGCTGCTTGAAAAAGCTGCCAGGCTAACAGGATAAACGTTGATCTTATTTGCGGAGCCTGGCTTCCGTCTTATTTTTATGCTAACAGAGAACAATAATGGAACTTGTTAAAACAGGAAAAACCAAAGACCTTTACAAACTGAAAGACGGAAACTATCTTCTCAAATTCAAGGATACTGTCACAGGGCATCCTTCAGGTGAATCAGATCCGGGCGGTAACCGCGTTGTCGGCTCGGTTGAGGGAGTCGGTTCAGGAGCCCTTGCAATGTCGCAATATTATTTTGAGCTCCTTAAAAAATACGAAATACCCACTCATTATCTGAGCGCTGACCTGTCCAAAAATGAAATGACAGTCCGCCCGGCTGAGTTTTTTGGGAAAGGCCTGGAATTTGTATTGCGTTACAGGGCTGCGGGGAGCTTTGTTCGCAGGTTTGGCCTTTACTGCAAAGAGGGCGAAGAGCTCCCAAAAATTTTCGAAGCTACATTAAAAGATGATATCCGCGAGGATCCTCCGGTAACA
>JGI20163J15578_10000920_pt1 | contig 12206 bp, 8 predicted proteins | sample TergutCu122P1_FD_15578 | JGI IMG/M metagenome (IMG submission 15578)
ACTAAATACATTTGAAGTTTTGGAGCATTTCACTCCATATATTTTTTCGGAATGTTGGAATGTTTACGTTAATGTGAACGCATTATTGTAAGTCGCTTACGGTAAAACGTTATATTAAAATACACGAAAAAGGAGATGCCGAAAACTTACGTTTCAGGACATCTCCTTTGGAAATTTTATAAATGTTCACGAACCCAATAGTATTCTAATGGCTTGCGCAAGTGCCGCACCATAATTTCGATCAGCGGCCCAAAATCCTGGATGATTTGGATTTTCACCTTGTCCTAACCAGTTTACATAGGGCGAGATTCCTCTAGGCACAAAGTGGAATCTAGGGCTTTCAGTACCGTTTACCCTTGTTTCACCTGTTGGTCCCCATGGTGGCTCTGTCCTCATCACAGGGTGAGCTCTGTTAGAGGGGTGTCTCACCGAGGCTGTAGTTGCATAAGCTACCAGATGGTGGACCTGAGCTCGTAAGCCTATCTGAACACTTGGGAAGGAATGGCCTGGATTGCCTCCTCCAGTGGCTCCCAAACCACCAAAGTTGAATTGATTAATTCTTACGCAACCTCCAAACTGTAGCCAACCTGTCTCCCTCATCACTTGTGCCCACAATACCTCTGCGCGTACTCCTTCTCTATTAGCTTCATCCAACACTAATTGTGCAAAGCATTCCAAAGACATTCCCAGAGAGGTAGATGGGAAAGTATGCCCTGTATTTCTGAAATGTCTTGTCATTTGAGCAACATTTGTTTGAGTGGAGCCCATGATAGGGGTCAATTCTGAGATAGGTAAGGCAACTGCCACGCCGTTGACTCCACAAATACGAAAAAGACCATTATTTGTAATAGTATGAACGTGAACATTAAAGAGTGTCAGATGGTTTGGATGCCTATTTAAGTCAACAGTTGCTCTAAATGTACCATCGCTAAATCTTGTAGCAGGATACCATACGATATCTTCTTGGTTTGGTCTGCTCCAAGCAGGAACTACTACAGTAGCAATTCCTGAAGGGTGAGTCAATCCTGATATGATTACTTCAAAATTGCGAGCACCAGAGCCATGTTGATTTATAGTTAAACTTGATCCATTAACTGGATTTACGTTAAAAGTCGTATGGCCTATTAGAATCATGCTACCGTCAGGTCTAGTCCCCCAAACATGTACTTGATATCTTCCTGCTTCTCGATGTCTACGAACATCAGCGGAAGCAGTCCATACTCCATTGTTCAAAGTGCCATTATACCAGACGATGTCATTTTGTCCATTCACTTCGCCCCATACTGCAAAATGAAGATGACGCATATCTCCGTGTGTTCCCACATTGGTAGCCCTTAGGTCAAAAAAAGTTTCTGTTTCGTTTCTGTTGGTTGCTGTTACAACAACTTGCGGCCTGCTTGCAGCAAAGTTGTGAGTAGTGCCTATAATGCGAAACAAACCATTTCCTGAGTGGATATGACCATGAATATGGTATGTTCCCACGTGAAAGTTATGTTGAGAAGCATGTACAGTAAATCTAAAACTTCCATCATTTTGACGAGTAGCTGTGTTCCATCTTATGTCTCCTTGATCGATTCGGGTCCATACGGGAATCAGTAGTTTTTCAATTCCAGACGGGGAGTTTACTCCATTTATGATTACATCGAAGGTTCCTGCTTGTATATTTTCATTAGCAATAGTGATGGTTCCACCTGTTATCTCTCTTACACTAAATGTAGTGGAAGAGGTCATGAAACGAGTGCCATTTGTAAGGGTTACCCAAGTGCGAACTTGATAGCGCCCAGTTTCTCGATGATTTCTCACATCGGCTCTGCCTGTCCAAATATTATTACCTTCTCTAGTTCCTTCGTACCATCTTACATCATTTTGACCATTTACCTCTCCCCATACTTCGAATTGAACTCTAGAAACCCATCGGTCAGTGTTAAAGTTTACTCGCAAATCAAAGAATCTATCCTGGTTATTCACATTGGTGGCAGTGGTAGTTGATGTTAATTGCTCAGGAGGAGCATCAGGAAGAGTGGCCCCGTATGCTGCTGCGATTCCTCTAGCAATTTGAACCCCCAAATTCTGTCTAAAGGCAGGATCCCGAAGGCGGTTGGCTTCTGCAGTGTTAGTTAAGAAGCCACCTTCTACTAAGATTCCAGTCATTCCCAATTCTCTGGCAATACGATTGGTAGCAAGCCAATCCCCTCCATGGTCATTGTATCTGGTTCGGGTACCCCGGTTGGTGATTCCTAATCTTGCAAGGTTGTTTAAGATGGCATTACCTACCTGAGTGCCTTCTTGGTGTCTTCCATCATTGGTTCTATTATTAGGAATCCACACTTCAGCACCGTGAGCAGTAGGAGGACCACTGTTAAAGTGAATGTCTACAAACACAGTTGCTCCTGCAGCCCTAGCATCACGGATACGCTGTGTAAGGCAATGATTTGAGGCTTCAGTTGTCCAGACTCCAGGAAAGTAACGACAGTTAATGGTTGGGCGATCTAAAATAGCTGTGATACCTGCGTATCTATTTAACTCATCTCTCACAACATTGGCCACATGCCATGTTAATTGATATTCGTGTAATCCGTTAGCATAAGCTCCTCTGTGCGTAGAACAGTGGCCAGCGCTTACAGCGATAATTCGATTACTGCTAAAAGGGGTTACCCTTGCTTCAGGAAGAGTAACTGATGTAGGAGCAAATCCAATAAACGGTTCCAAAACTTCTGGACTTTCATCTAACAAGTTTTCCAGCAAGTTATCCCATTCTTCTTCCAGAATGGGTTCGCTAATGTGTACACTTCCGTCAACGGTATCCAAGATATCTTCAATGGTTTCTGTCATTTCTTCTACAGTGGTATGTTCAGCGAAGACTTCTCCATCGTTACCAATTCCATAAATGGTAATTCCGGCTTCGACTGTGTCATAGATGAGATCGTTGGTCACAACATAGCTGGCTTCTATCCCCTGATGATAAAAGATAACCAGAAGAGGTTCTTCTTGCCCTTCTATGGTGTACTCTATACTGTTTATGGATATTTCATCTTCAGGGCTGCCTTCCTCATGGTAAATGGAGAAAAGAACTAAGTTTTCAACGATCTTGGATGCAGTCAGAGAAAGCTGTTCTCCTGTGCTTAAGGAACTGATATGAAGCATAGCAGATGTAACCACCAAGTCTTCCATCTCAAATCCTAATGCTATATTTTGCTCCATGGGAGTGTGAATAACCTGCTCGTATAGATAGAAAAAGCTTAGGGCTTCATAAATGGATATATCTTCATCTCTCTCTACTTCAATGATATCCATATCATCTAAATCCAGCTCATCTAAATCCAACTCACCTAAGTTTAGGTTATCTAAATGATAGCCATCACCAGTTAAACTACAGCAATGGATACCTTCTTGGAGAGCATCACAAAAAGAGGGTAAATCAACACCCTCTCCTAAATTATCATAGTGTCCCTCTTCCTCATAGCTCTCCCCTGCTGCTTCTGGAATGGGTTCATTTGATCTTTCATCTGCTAAAGCAGAAACTCCAGACGTCATCAACAAAGCAATGATTACACTGCTTGCTAACAATCTGCTCATTCTGTTTTTCATTTTATTTATACTCACCTTTCTTCTTCTTTGCATTCTTCTGATTAGATACAAAGAAAACCCCTTGTAAACGACATACTAACATTGTTTCTTTAGTTAGTAAAGGGTTCACCTCATTAAAAAGTATAAAATTTTTATGAAAATTTTATGAACTTAAGGTTATGGACACAGAAGTTAGGTAATGGAAACAACCTATGTAGAGCTACCCAGAGGTTTTTCTCTTCACCCAATCAACAGCATAGATAAAAGTATTTATGATTAATTCACCTTCTATCTTCAAGTAGTTAAACATATGCTTGAATTTAAAAGGTGTTTTTTTGCATTCTTTTAAGGTGGTGACTCCTTCTTTTAAGCCATCAAGATATTCTTTTGCATACCCTCTTTTAACAAAGAAAAGAACTTTTACTAAGTGGCCGACTAGCAAGGGGAGGAAATTAATTATGAGTTGCAATAGAGGCATATTTTTATAATTTAACCATAGGTTGTTGCGAGCGGAAAGTTTTACTTTAAAAGGATTGTGATTGGAACCACTAGTGCCACTTCCTACATGATAAACGATGGCATTTGGAGTATAATAGTTGTAATAGCCAAATATTTTGGCACGATAGCCGATATCCACATCTTCCAAATAAGCAAAATGGGATTCGTCAAAGAAGCCGATTTCCTCAAAAACACTTCGTCGATAGATGGCGCCTCCCCCACAAGCTGAAAAGATTCGACAAGGTCTATTATAATATCCCTGGGGTCGTCCAGAGCCACGATTAATTGCCCAGCCGATGATGGTGTACAAGTCTCCTGCACTATCAATGAGGTCAGGATTGTGCATTTGAACCATCTTGCTATTTACAGAAAATATCCTTGGGGATCTTTCGATTGTAAAAATCATGGTTCGAACAAAGTCTTGATGAACTGTAGTGTCATTGTTTAAGAGAATGACATAAGGAGTAATTGAAGCTCTAATCCCCTCATTTACAGCACGACTAAAACCATAATTATTATCTAGTGGAATCAATGTGACTAGAGGGAAGTGCTCTTTTATATATTCCGCGCTACCATCTGTAGAACCATTGTCTACGATGATGATTTCGAAGAGTTTTTCTGTTTGATTGCTTAATGAGTCTAGGCATGATTTTAAAAAGTGTTTGCCATTGTAGTTTGGAATAACGATTGTGGCTTTCATAATTCTCCATTGTCTTTTAAAGAATTTTATGCGCGATATATAAAGCTGCATAAGGTGAATGTCTTCCCGTATTTTAGCATTAATTTAATGTGTTTGTCTATGATTAGCGTTTGCAAAGTGTAGTTTGTGGAGAAGTTATTGCAAAAAAAGTGTAAAGAAGTGTATAATACATTGGAAAGTATAAAGAAGAGTATAAGAAAATAAAAAATGTAAAAAGGTGTAGAAATACACAAGAAAGTGAAAGAAGCGTATAGGGAGGAGTTCTTAATGTCGATATTAGTTACTGGTGGAGCAGGATATATTGGTAGTCATACTTGTGTTGAGCTATTGAACATGGATTATGATGTTATTGTGATCGATAACTTATCTAACTCTAATAGGGAATCCCTGAAGCGTGTAGAGGAGATAACGAGGGAAAAGCTTCTCTTTTATGAGGTGGATTTGTTGGATAAAAAGGCTCTTGAACAAGTTTTTCAGGAGCATAAAATAGACTCTGTGGTTCACTTTGCAGGGTTGAAGGCAGTAGGAGAGTCTGTAGAGAAGCCTTTAAAATATTACAAGAATAACATCACAGGAACATTAAATTTATTAGAAGTGATGAAAGAGTATGAGGTTAAAGAGGTTGTCTTTAGTTCTTCAGCAACAGTTTACGGTAATCCAACTTTTAATCCCATCACGGAAGAGTGCCCAAAAGGGGAGATTACGAACCCCTATGGACAGACTAAGTCTATGCTAGAGCAGATATTGATAGATTTGCACAGTTCTGATCCAGAATGGAATGTGGTAATTCTCCGATACTTTAATCCTATTGGAGCCCATAAAAGTGGCAAAATAGGAGAAGATCCCAGAGGGATACCCAACAATCTGTTGCCTTACATTACACAAGTGGCTGTAGGGAAGCTACAGTGTCTAGGAGTGTTTGGAGAGGATTATGATACCCATGATGGAACAGGGGTCAGAGATTATATTCATGTAGTTGATTTAGCAATGGGTCACGTTAGAGCTATTGAAAAGTTAAAAGATGAAGGGGGAGTAAGTATCTATAACCTAGGAACAGGGGTAGGGTATTCCGTTCTTGATGTAGTTAGAGCCTTCGAAAAAGCCAGTGGAGTGACCATCAATTATGAAATCAAGCCTAGACGGCCTGGAGACATCGCAACCTGCTATGCTGACCCTAGCTTAGCAAGAGAAGAGTTGAGCTGGGAGGCGAAGAGAGGATTATTAGAGATGTGTGAAGACTCTTGGCGGTGGCAGTCCATGAATCCTACAGGGTATTAAGGAGCTGTAAAAAAGAACTTTAAAGTCTAGGAAATTAAGAAAATACTATGATTTGAATAAATAATTTGATATAATGTTCTTTAGGGTTACAAGAAGCGATGGTGTGAAAGTTGTCTTGTAACCCTAAGTTTAAGATAGGGAGAAGTTTCATGGACGAATATCAAACAACATCATCAATGAGGAGAAAACAGTTTAAGCGAGTCTTTTCTTTGTTGATATTACTTATACTTTTGGCAGTGATGTTTTTAGTAGTATTTTTAGTGTGGAGGATAGAGCAGATTCCTCGTGAACATATTGATACAAATGCTTTAGAGCAAGTTTCTGTAGCGGGGAATTTCACCAATATTGCTGTGTTTGGACTAGATACAAGGCCGGGAGATGAGTTAGGTAGCAGAACAGATACCATTATGATCGTGAGCATTAACAATCGATCTGGTGTGATGCGCTTGAGTTCTGTTTACAGAGATACAGTGATGCTTATGGCAGGTGGTTTTTATGATAAGGCGAATCATGCTTGGGCTTTTGGTGGGGCACAAGAAGCAGTGGCGATGTTAAATCGCAATCTTGATCTAGATATAGAATATTATCTGGCTGTGAATTTTGCTTCAGTAGCAACGATTATAGATATTATTGGTGGAGTTCAGGTTGAGTTGACGGATGAAGAGATTTATTGGACCAATATCATTGCCCACGATACAGCGTATAATATTGACCGAGTAATCACTCCAGCAATAGAAGGAGGCGCAGGAATCCATACTTTAGATGGAATTTATGCGGTGTCCTTCACTCGAATTCGCCATACTGAAGGAGATGATTTTAGAAGGGCGGAGCGTCAAAGGGATGTTTTCAATCAGATTTTTAATGGAGTGAGGCGAGGGACTCCTATGCAGCTTCTTAGAATACAGAATGAAGTGATTCCAGATACATTGACGAATATGTCTACAGAGCAGGTTCTTTGGCAAGGATTGAATCTTATTCGTATGAGCCTTGGGGAGATGTCAGGATATCCTTTTGAGGTGACCACAGGTTCTCTGCCAGGGTCTAGCGCAAGTTATGTCATACCCATTAATACTGCTGAGAATGTAAGGCAGCTACACCAAGTGTTGTTTGGGAATAATCATTTTATTCCTTCTGCAAGAGTACAAAGCATTAGTGATGAGATTTCTAATATAACAGGGGTGTGGTAACTATGGATTGCTTTGTTGCTACATTCCTTGCAGTGAAGAATAGGTTTACGAATAGAACAGAGAAAGGGAGGAATAAATATAACATGAGAATATTGGTAACAGGGGTAAAAGGTCAATTGGGTTATGATGTGGTGAAAGAGCTTGAAAGGGTAGGTCATACTCCTATTGGGGTGGACATTGAAGAGATGGACATTACCTGCGAAAAACAAGTTTGGGAGTTGCTAAATGAATCAAAGTTAGATGGAGTAATCCATTGTGCGGCTTACACAGCAGTAGATGGGGCAGAGGACAATCAAGAACTGTGTATGGCTGTAAATGCTACAGGCACGAAAAATATCGCCACGGTATGTAAAGAGTTAGATATAAAGATGATTTACATTAGTACAGATTATGTTTTTAATGGGGAAGGGGATAACTTTTGGGAGCCTGAAGATAAGCGTGAGCCTTTAAACGTTTATGGAGACAGTAAGTATCAAGGAGAATTAGCTGTAGAATCTCTATTAGAGAAGTATTTTATCCTTCGAATTTCTTGGGTATTTGGAGAGAATGGGAATAACTTCATCAAGACCATGCTACGTCTAGCGGAGACAAGAGATGAACTAAACGTAGTGAATGATCAGGTGGGCTCTCCTACTTATACTGCCGACCTAGCCGTTCTGTTAGCGAAGATGATAGAAAGTGAGAAGTACGGTAAATACCATGCAACCAATGAGGGATTATGCACTTGGTATGATTTTGCAGTTGAAATATTTAAACAAGCAGGAGTAGAGATACAGGTGAATCCTGTAAGTAGTGATGCTTTTCCAGTTAAGGCCAAAAGGCCACACAATAGCCGAATGGACAAGTCTAAGTTAGTTGAAGAAGGGTTTGACCTACTTCCCTCTTGGCAAGATGCTTTAAACAGGTATCTTTTACTTTTGAAGGGGAGTATGTTATAATGAAGGATGGCAAAATTAATTGTTAAGGGGAGGAAAGGTATGAATCATAAAAATAAAATAGTAGGGTTAGTTATAATAATGTGCATGTTGCTAATAATTGCCTGTGGAAGACCAGGAGCGGGAACAGACGTTGTGGATGAAACTTTGGGAGAACATGAAACTGCTGATGAGATCTATGAAGAAGAGCAAAGTGGAGAACTTACCACAGATGAAACAACAGAAGAGGATTCAGAAACTTCTGGCGACATAAGTGGTGAAGGGGATAATGAAGAAGGGCCTACAAACATTGTTCTATATCAAACAGATGATGAAGGAATGGGATTAATTGCTTCTGATAAAGTGATTGAGTATTTATCTCCAGAGAATGTGGTTCAGCTTTTAATCAATCAAGGGGAATTAGCACCAGGCGTTCGAGTGTTGTCTTTTGTTGAGAGAGGTGCACCAGGACAAAAGCAATTGGAACTTGATCTATCAAGGGAGTTTTCCGATTTCATAGGGAATCAAGGAACTTTTGGCGAATTCGTGGTATTAGGCAGTATTGTGAATACTTTCTTGTCTGCTTTTGAAGGCGAAAGCATCATCATCACTGTTGAGGGAGAAGTGTTATCTACACCACATATGGGAGACGTTACTGAGCCTTTAGGGCGTTTTGATATTTGGTAAGATACCGTGCCCTAATAAGCAGGTAGAACAAATGGTGTAGTGATTAGAAAGTTGCATAGAGGAGAAGGTGTGAAAGCATTATTGGTGAGCTGCTATGGATTTCACTATGATATAAGGTTCAAATATGTAAGGAGCATTCTTGAAGAACGTGGCTTTCAAGTAAAGCTTGTTTTTTCGAATTTTGACCACTTGGGAAAACAAGATGTTTTTTATGAGGATTCGGATATCATTGGAATTCAAGTGCCAAGTTATCAAAAGAATATATCCGTTAAGAGACTATATTCTCACATGATATTCTCCAGCAAACTGAAGAAGGTACTCATCTCAGAGAAACCTGACCTTATCATTGCCGATATCCCTCCAAACACCGTTGGAAGAAGTGTGGCTTGGTATAAAAGGAAGAATGAGAAGTGTAAGGTTATCTTTGATATTCTTGATTTGTGGCCAGAATCCTTTTCTGAGTCTAAGGTTTTAAAAGTGCCCTTTTGGTTTTGGAAAAGAATCAGAACATCTGCACTACCAAAGGCAGATTATGTAACCTTAGAATGTGATTATTTCAAAAGGTTCCTGGTTGAGAATCTAAAAGAAGAGGGACATTCAGTTCTCTACCTATGTAAGCCCCCTTTGAAGGAAAGGTTGAATTTTATACATCAAGAGGAAATTTTAAGTTTTTGTTATCTTGGGTCCATGAACAACATTATCAATATTCCCGATATTGTTAGATTGTTTAAAGGTATAGGAAAGAAGAGAAAGATAAAACTAACTCTTATGGGAGACGGCGAGAGAAGAGATTATTTTATAGAACAATTAAAGTCCAATGGAATAGACGTTGACTATTTGGGGTTGATTTTTGATGAGACTTTAAAGAATGATGTTTTAAGAAGGTGTCACTTTGGAATCAACATGTACAACGATAATGTGATTGTTGGTCTTACAATGAAGTCACTGGATTACTTTAGAGTAGGACTTCCTACCATTAACATGAATATTTATGATACAGGAGTGTTGGTAAGAGAGTATCAATCTGGATTTGAATTGTCAAAAGAGCATTGGGATGAAAGAATAGATGAGATTGCAAATGTACAAGAAGAAGAGTGGAGAAGACTTCATGAAAATACTCTTCGGATGTTTCATGAGCAATTTTCAGAGGCTGTATTTAAGAATAGATTTGAACAAGTATTAGAAAGATGCGGCATAAACCGATGAAAAATGAAATAAATGTATCCGTAGCCATGACCACTTGCAATGGAGAGAAATACATTTTAGAACAAATAGATAGCATCTTGCCACAATTGGGCTGGGATGATGAGTTATTGATAGGAGATGATGGCTCTAAGGACGGGACTCTTGAGATCATAGACAAAATTGCCAGCTCTGACAAAAGAGTAAGAGTTTTTCAAGGGGAAGGGCTTGGAGTTGTCCGAAATTTTGAAAGAGTCATTACGGAATGCAACAATGATTTGATATTTCTGTGTGATCAAGATGATGTTTGGGCATCTAATAAAGTTGAAATAACAAAAGAGCATTTTTTAAGAGAAAAGAACTTAACTTTGATGATGTCTGATTTGGTTGTGGTGGACAAAAACTTAAAGACAATTCACAATTCTTACATGGAGATGAAGGGCAGCTCTACAGGGATTATGAAGAATATCCTTAAGAATGGCTATGTAGGCTGTGCTCTGACTTATAAAAAAGAATTGAATTCCATCGCCCTACCCTTTCCAAAGGGAATTCCTATGCACGATCAATGGATTGGGATTCTGGCGGAGATGTTTGGACGGACAAAGATGACAGAGGATAAGTTGGTACTTTATCGAAGATATGAGGACAATGTTACAGCATTAAACAGTACCTCGTCTTTTTTGCGAAAAGCAGTATGGCGAATAAAGCTTTGCTATTATTTGGTAAGAAGAAGGTTGAGCAGAAAAGGCTGTAAGATTGAAATTTGAATAGTTATTTACCTTGTGGTTTGATTTGTGAATAATAAAGTAAATGAGTGGAGGATGCTCATTACGGTAGGAGAGTAGAAGTGAAATTTAAATTTGTAGAGGAACAGTCTATGGATAAAAAAGAGAAGAGAATGCTTTCGAAGGAAAATCGTTCTCTCCGGTTCAAGACCTTTAAGAATCAATTGCCTAAAACATTGGCATTGATGTTTTTGGATATTATTACCATCAGTTTTAGCATCTATTTCGCTCTTCTTATCAGGTCTAATTTTGGACTTGAAATGGAAAACATCTCTCCTCACTTGGTTCAAACATTATTCGACAGAGCTCCAATCAATATTGTAGGAACCTTGATTATCTTTTGGTTCTTTAAGCTTTACACAACCCTTTGGCGTTATGCAAGCATAAAGGAACTCACTTATATTGTATTGGCCTGCTTTGCTTCTCTGATTTTTAACTTAGCTCTATATTTTGATTTTAATTTTAGTTCTGCTGAAACTCCATTTTTAGTATTTAGAACCTACTTTCCTATTTTTGCGGCAACGTTATTCTTACTGACCTGTTTAACTAGGTTTTCTCACCGTATTTTCAGATTATTACGAAGTGGAAGAATTCAGGGGCGGGGAGGAAAAGCAAGAAATACAATGATCATTGGAGCAGGAGAAGCTTGTAATGTCATTATGAAAGAGCTTGAATTGTCCACAGAACTTGAAGCAAAAATATGCTGTATCATTGATGATAATGAGCAAAAGCATGGTACTTTTATTCATGGAGTGAGAGTAATTGGTGGCAGAGATAAGATACTAGAGGCGGCTGAGAAGCACAACATTAACGAAGTGATATTTGCTATTCCAAGCATGCCTCGCAAAGATAAAAGTGAGATATTAGAAATCTGCCAACAGATACCAAACTGTGAGACCAAGGTGCTACCTGGAGTTTATCAATTGGTACGTGGTGAGGTCAGCGTAAGCCAATTGAAGAATATTGAGTTGGAAGATTTACTTGGAAGAGAAGCTGTTGAGGTGATTACTGAGAAGATTAGTAGCTATGTTTCAGGCAAGACTATACTTATCACAGGAGGTGGCGGTAGTATTGGTAGCGAGCTGTGTAGACAAATTGCTGCAAACGGAGTAGGTAGATTAATTATCTTTGATGTCTATGAGAATAATGCCTATGAGATTCAACAGGAATTATTGTTAAAATATCCAGATTTAGACTTGGTAGTATTGATTGGTTCTGTTCGTAACGGGAGAAAGTTAAACAATGTTTTTGGTAAGTATAAACCAGATATTGTTTACCATGCTGCTGCTCATAAGCATGTTCCGTTGATGGAAGACAGTCCCAATGAAGCCGTTAAGAACAATGTTTTTGGGACTTATAAAACGGCACTTTACGCAGATATTCATAATGTGGAGAAGTTCGTTCTTAT
>JGI20163J15578_10000921_pt1 | contig 12198 bp, 13 predicted proteins | sample TergutCu122P1_FD_15578 | JGI IMG/M metagenome (IMG submission 15578)
TCCTCAGGACGTAGAATATTATATTCATCGAATTGGCCGTACAGGAAGAGCAGGGAAAACAGGGGTGGCTTTTTCTTTGGTTACCGGCAGAAGAGAAATTTTTGAGCTAAGAACCATTGAAAAAATTATTAATACGAAGATTAAATATCGTGACATTCCAACTTCTGGAGATGTGATAAGAGTTCAAAATCATAAAGTTGTTGAAAAATTTAAACGGATATTGGAGAAAAATAATTATAAAAGAAATGAATATGTATTTGATGCGTTGGTTTCAGAGGGGTATACGGCTGATGAAATTGCTTATGCTGCCCTTAGTTTATTAGACAATTCTAGTGATGGTGGTAAGTCCACAAAAAGGAAATTCAGAGACTTCTTACCCTACATAAAAGAGACTTCTGGTAGTAGAAAAGAGTATTTAGGTGGTAGAAAAGAGTCTTTTGGTAGTAAAAAAGAGTTTTCTCGTGATAGAAAAGACTTTATTCGAGGTAAAATAGAGTCTCTAGGCAAAGGAGAGGGAGATAAAAAGAAACCGAAACTTACAAAAAGCCATAAGAAAGATTTTAAGGCGGTTGGCCATTCAAAAAAATATGTAACCAAAAAACAAGACTGGTAATGATTCGTCTTGTACGCAGAAAGTCAAAGGTTGAGTGTAAAAATAAATTCCACATGTAAAGTTAGCTTCCCTACGGAAGACGAAACGCTGTGCTGGTCAAATTGCTTTGAAAGTATTGCAAAATATGGTTATATAAAGTAGTATTGTGGTATGGAACTCACTGTAACAATGGTGAGGAGTTAGAATGTGTTAAGAGTTCGTCTGTGGAGAATGGAGAAAATTTATGAACAGAATAACAGGAAGTATAATTGTACGTGTAGTAGGTGGCGGATTTATTGTATATCAAGGAATCAGTATATTTCAAATGAATCAGGTGGAAGAACCAACCAATAGTGTTTTTATGCTTGCAACTGCAGGTGTTTTTGTGGTATTGGGAGGACTTTTTGTTATTCTAGGATTAAGGGCTCTCTTTAAAAAGCCAAAAGCAACAGAAGAGGAAAATCAAGCCTTGGAAGGTGGGGAGCAAGGAGCGCAAGAGGGAAGTTTGGAACCACCAAAAGAAGAGTCTGGGCTTAAAAAACCAAAATCTTTGCGTGAGAGAGCAATGATGGGTGGTGGAAATGATGAAGCCAGAGACGAAACAGATTTAAGTTTACAAAATACAGATGTGGATATTGCTAGTGAGGATATTATTGCAGCAACGGAAGAATTTATCGCTACTGAAGAAAGTGAAAATACCATTGCAACTTTGAATCTTGACGAGGGTGAGGAGGGTGCAGAGACAGAATACCCACAAGATACACTAGATGATGGGTTGACTAAGGTGATTCGATAAGCCTACGAATCACTGGTGTTAAGAATTTGTAAAGAGCACGTATAAAGATTACGTACAAAGGGAACATATAAAGAACACGTATATTTAGTGTATGCATGGAGTGGATAGGGGTTTCAAATGCAATATGTACTTTTAATAGCTTAGAATATTGGTGTAAGTGTCAAAGGGTATTTTGACGCTTGTATCGAATATTAAGAAAATGAATAAGAAAAGGGAGTTACATGAGAGTAGGAATAGGATATGATGTGCATCAACTGGTTGAAGATAGAGACCTTATTTTGGGGGGAGTGAAGATACCTCACCATAAAGGGCTATTAGGACATTCAGATGCGGATGTACTGATTCATAGTATTATGGACGCTTTGTTAGGAGCAGCAGCATTGGGGGACATAGGACAGCATTTTCCTGATGATGATGTTGCTTATAAAGGGATTTCGAGCTTGGAACTGTTGAACAAAGTATCAGGGCTATTGGAAGAGAATCGCTTTGTCATTGAAAACATTGACAGCACCATCATTGCCCAGAACCCTAGATTAAAGCCATATATTCAAGAAATGATAGAGAATATTGCCAAGGTTCTTGAGATTAACATTGACCAAGTAAATGTTAAAGCCACCACAGAAGAGGGGCTTGGATTTACAGGAAGGGAAGAAGGGATTGCCGCCCAGGCCATTTGTTCACTTACTAAGATTACTAATTTTAGCAGTTTTGATGTGGGAGAAAGTGATTTCCAAGAGGAAGGTTCCTGTAGCAGTTGCAGGGGCTGTCCAAAGAATTAAGAGACAAAGGTAACATTCATATAGAATGCGTTATAAGAATAGAGGTAATTTTAAATATTAAAAAGTAGGTAGAAAATATTCATATAGATTGACTCTATATGGATAGAGGGAGTTCTGAGCATTAGGAGATGAGCGGAGGTAAAGATGAGAATAGTTGGGAAGATAATCACCTACATAAATGAAGAAATAGCAATGATTAGAGAAAGGGATCCTGCCATTAAGTCAAACATGGAAGTGTTGTTGTATCCTGGGTTTAGAGCGATTTTAAGTTATCGAGTTGCTCATAGGTTATATCGCAAGAGATTTTATTTTCTTGCTCGATATATTTCACAACGAGCAGTTAGAAGAACTGGAATTGAGATTCATCCAGGAGCGAGAATCGGCAAAGGATTGTTCATTGATCACGGAAGCGGCGTTGTAATTGGGGAAACCACCATTATTGGCAATAATGTTACTTTGTATCAAGGGGTGACTTTGGGAGGAACAGGAAAAGAAAAAGGCAAAAGACATCCTACATTAGAAGATAATGTGATGGTAAGCGCTGGAGCTAAGATATTAGGCTCTTTTACCGTTGGCAGAAACTCAAAAATAGGAGCAGGTTCCGTTGTGTTAAAAGAAGTTCCGCCTAACAGTACTGTTGTTGGGATTCCAGGACGAGTAGTGGAGAAATGTGAAGAGAGAGTGAAGAAGATTAATCGTAAGGAGTTGGATCACGGAGATTTACCAGATCCAGTTTTAGCAGATATAAAAGAGTTGCAAAAGGTACATATTGAATTAAAAGAGAAAATTGAGAGTTTAGAAAAATGTGTAAAGTAAGAGTGCTAAATGAGGATATATTCATACATTTGGAAGAGGAATCAAAAGAATGCCAAGTGATGATAAATCATAGACATTTTGAAGAGTGCTCTAAAGGATACGAAGTGAGGAAATATTTAATCAATTTAGAAGAATAATTAAGAGGATAGATAGAAAGGGCAAGACATAATGAAGGTACATAATACATTAACAAAGAAAAAAGAGGATTTTGTTCCATTGGAGGAAGGTAAAGTAAAAATGTATATTTGTGGGCCTACAGTATACAATTATATTCACATTGGCAATGCTAGGCCAGTGATTGTTTTTGATACGGTAAGAAGGTACTTCATGTATAAAGGATACGATGTGAATTACGTTTCCAATTTTACGGATATTGACGATAAAATCATCAATGCAGCCAACGAACAAGGGGTTACCTCTTGTGAGATTTCAAATCGCTTCATTGAGGAGTATAAAAAGGATACGAAAGATTTAAATGTGTTGACCGCTACGGTTCANCCNTTNGCAACNGAAGANGTAGANGGCATGTTAGAGATGATAGAAACTCTAATTGATAAGGGGTATGCTTATGAGAAAAACGGTACAGTATATTATAGAACAAGGAACTTCAAAGAGTATGGCAAGCTGTCTCATAAAAAGCTGGAAGATTTACGATCAGGAGGGCGCTCTTTATTGGTTTCAGGAGTAGATGAGAAGGAAGACTCTGTTGATTTTGTACTGTGGAAACCAAAGAAAGAAGGAGAGCCTGCTTGGGATTCACCTTGGGGGCCAGGGCGACCAGGATGGCATATTGAGTGCTCAGCCATGGCCAAGAAGTATCTTGGCGAGCAGATAGACATTCATGCGGGTGGAGAGGATTTGGTATTCCCTCATCATGAAAATGAAATCGCCCAAAGTGAAGCCGCCAATGAAAAAGAGTTTGCCAAGTATTGGCTGCACAACGCGTTTTTGAATTTTGACAATAAGAAAATGTCAAAATCTGAGGGGAACTTTTTTACCGTTCGTGAGTTTGGAGAAAAATATGATTTGCAAGTGTTTCGTTTCTTTATGCTTTCTGCTCACTATCGTAGTCCTTTGAATTTTACTCCAGAGCTTATGGAGTCAGCAAAGACCAGTTTAAATCGGATTATCAATGCCGTTGATAATTTGAAATTCTTAAGAGACAATGCTACTGTGGAAGAGTTATCGCCAGAGGAGAATGAAGTACTTGGGAAGGCCAATACTTTTGTGGCAGATTTTGAAAGAGCCATGGAGGATGACTTTAACACAGCAGATGCAATTTCAGCTATATTTGAACTGACCACTTACGCCAACACCATAGCCAATGAAAAAACTTCCAAAGAATGTTTAGAAAAGATCATTGGAATATTTGTTCAATTAACTGATATACTTGGTATTATTGTGGACAAAGAAGAGGATAGCTTAGAAGGGGAAGTAGAAGCATTAATCAAGGCAAGGCAAGAAGCTAGAAAAGCAAAAGATTTTGCTAAAGCAGATGAGATTAGAGATGAATTGCTTGCTAAAGGGATAGTATTAGAAGATACCCGTGAGGGAGTGAAATGGAAAAAAGTGTAGAAGAGAAAGAACAGATGGAAAAAAATGATGTTCTTTTTGAGGAAGATAAAAGAATTGAAGAGAGTATTCCTTCTTTAGACAAGTATATTAGAGAAATTTTAGAACTTGAAGAAATGGAAACCAATGGATATTCCCCTCTAGTTTTGGCTTATATTGGAGACAGTGTTTATGATTTGGTGATTAAATCAATTGTAATCAATAAAGGGAATCGGCAGGTGCAAAAGCTACATAAAGATACAAGTGAGTTGGTCTGTGCAAGTACCCAGTCTTTGATGATGAGAGGGATACAAGAGCATTTGACAGAAGTTGAACACGGAATTTATCGCAGAGGGCGGAACTCGAAAACCGTTACACCAGCAAAGAACCAGTCAATTACAGATTATCGTCGGGGGACGGGATTTGAAGCGTTGATTGGTTATTTGTATTTGAATAAAGAGTATGAGCGATTGGTGGAATTGATTAAGATGGGGTTGGATAGTTTACCTCTAACGTGAATAGAAGATAAATAGAAGATAAATGAAATATTATAGTATCTAAAGGTTTAGATATGGAGGATATGGGTATGGGCGTGAAACCAGTTGAGGAAGAGAGTGTAAAGGCTTTATCATCATCTGATGACTTGAATGAAAAGACAAAAGAAACTGTGGAAGATACTCAAGTGGTAGAAGGAAGAAATGCTGTAATAGAGGCATTTCGCTCAGGAAAGGATATTGATAAACTATTTATCTTAGATGGTTGTGGGGATGGTCCTATTCGAACCATCGTCAGAGAAGCGAAGAAACAAGACACCCTGATCAATTTTGTAGATAAGACCCGATTGGGACAACTTAGTGAAACGGGTAAGCACCAAGGAGTGATTGCCTATATTTCCTCTTACAACTATAGCACCATTGAGGATATGTTTGCTTTGGCAAAATCTCGGGAGGAGGAGCCTTTTATCCTGTTTTTGGATAACATTGAAGATCCTCATAACCTAGGAGCCATTATTCGTACCGCCAATGTGGTTGGTGCTCATGGAGTGGTGATTCCCAAGAGACGAGCAGTGGGGTTAACCGCAACGGTTGCAAGAACTTCTGCTGGGGCGTTGAATTATACCCCAGTAGCCAAAGTGACAAACTTAACAAAAACAATAGAAGAACTTAAAGAACAAGGAATGTGGTTTGTTTGTGGTGACATGGACGGAGAGGTGATGTATCATCTGAATCTAAAGGGCTCTATTGGATTAGTGGTTGGTAGTGAGGGCGCTGGAGTGAGTCGTTTGGTAAAGGAGAATTGTGACTTTGTAGCTAAAATCCCTATGAAAGGGGAGATTGACTCTTTGAATGCCTCTGTGGCAACAGGAGTATTGGCTTATGAGATACTGAGGCAGAGGATGAGTTGATGTAGTGTATTCTTAATATGTTATGGAAATCTATATTAAAAGTGAGTATTAAAAGCGATGACGATTTTAGTGATATAGCAGAGACACAGGGTTATATTAGAGCAAAGCTCATGGTTTTTTAGTTGATCCGAGAGAAGAGATTGTGGCATGGAAGAGTATAAAAGCTGGTTAGATGAGGAACTTATAATTAGGTATCGACAAGGTGAGCATGAAATCATCGATTTTCTCATGAGCAAATATAAATCGATGGTGCTCAAAAAAGTGCGAACCATGTACTTGTTAGGAGGCGAAAATGAGGATTTAATCCAAGAGGGAATGATTGGGTTAATCAAGGCAGTTAGAGATTATAATGAGGAAGAGGCAACATTTCACACATTTGCGAGCTTATGTGTATCTAGACAAATCTATACAGCAATAGAAAGAGCTGGACGAAATAAACACATTCCATTAAACTATTATATATCCATATATGAGGAGAAAACATCTAATGATGATAAAAGGAAACCACCTCTTGTTGAAACTATAAGTTCAGATATAGAAAACAATCCTGAAACATTATATTTTGAAAAAGAGTATACAGAAATTTTTCTTAGTAAACTGCTTCAGAGATTAAGTAGCTTAGAGACCCAGGTGTTGTCTCAATATTTATTAGGGGTTGATTATAGGGAGATTGCAGAAACATTAGGTAAGAGCCCTAAGGCAATTGATAATGCCATTCAGCGGTGTAAACAAAAAGCAGAGAAGTTGTTGTTGGAAGAAAGAAATGAGTAAAAGGTAAATAAATAATTTTATATATATAGCAGGTAATCTATGAAAAAAGAAAGGTAGGAGGTTAACATGAAAGTATTATTATTAAATGGAAGTCCCAATCAAGAAGGCTGTACCTATATGGCCTTAAAAGAGGTGGAAAAAATTCTACAAGAAGAAGGTATTGAAACCGAGATCTTCTGGATAGGAAAGAAGACAGTAGGAGGCTGTATCGCTTGCCTTAAATGTAAAACAGAAAAGAGATGCGTATTAGAAGGTGGGGTAAATGAATTTAGAGAATTGGCCAAATCAGCAGATGGATTTGTTTTCGGTACTCCTGTTCATTTTGCTGCCGCCAGTGGAAATATTACTTCATTCTTGGATCGGCTGTTTTATTCAACGGGAGTTTCAGGGCAAAGAGAGATTTTCAGACTTAAACCAGGGGCAAATATTGCAATTGCCAGAAGAGGCGGAACTACAGCGGCTTTGGATCAACTGAATAAATATCAAACCTATAGTGAAATGCCTCTGGTATCCTCATCTTACTGGAACATGGTTCACGGTGCCAGGCCGGAACAAGTGGCCGAGGACAAGGAAGGCCTACATACCATGCGCGTATTGGCTAGAAATATGGCTTACTTGGTGAAATGCCAAGAGGCATGCAAGGCAGCAGGACTAGATAAACCAGAAGCAGAGCCGAAAGAATGGACGAATTTTATACGTTGATATTGACAATAGGAACAACTTATTGTATATTACTAATGTTGCATAAGTTCCTTATGCAACGTACGCTGCCGTAGCTCAGTCGGTAGAGTGCGTCCTTGGTAAGGACGAGGTCGGCGGTTCAATCCCGCTCGGTAGCTTTTGAAGGTATAATTGCGTAGTAATTCTACCGCATATCTTTAAAGGGTTTCAGGACTTTTCAGTCTTGGGATTCTTTTTGATTTTAAGGAATAAAAACGAACGGAAGAGAGTGTCTTTTTTTCTGGCTTTATAGGTGGTGATATTATAAGAAAATAGAGAGAAAGTTACCATAAAGTTACCAGATAAAAATATCAAGACGATTTTTTCAGTTGTAAAACAATTTTCTATATGTCATAATTTAAGAGAGAATTCTATATTTAAGGCTACAGTAGGGAAAGGAGTGAGCCATATGGTAGATAATGTAACTAATATTTTAGAAATGTATCACAAGCAAATTCTTGAGTTATTCGGTACACGCTTAACTCGTATAGTTTTATATGGTTCATATGCGAGAGGTGATTTTACGGTTGATTCTGATATGGATATTATGATACTGGCTGATATAGAGCCAGACGAGGTAAGTCATTATTCGGATAAGGTATTTGACTTAACGTATGACTTTGAGCAAAAATATGGATCAGAAATCAATCCTTGTATCCAAAGCGATAAAACTTTCAATCAATGGAAGAATGTATATCCATTTTTCATGAATATTGAAAAGGAGGGTATAGGCATATGAGTGAAGTTTTAATAAGAACTATGTTCATGGTGGTATCTTCCCTGGAGATATAGGTCGCAAGATTGCGAAGTCTGTAAAGATAAGACACGTCAGCGATTATGATGAGTTCTATATCGCCAGTCGTGAAGAGGCAAAGAATCAAATTAGCACAGCTAATGAAGTTATTAATATGATTGCGGCTTACTTGCAAAGTTTAGAAACAGAATAAGTTAGAGGCATTAAGTGCATCCTAATAAAAAAGAATATTAAGTACCTTAACTACCATTCTATGAAAAGATATGAAGTTGTTAAAAAGTAGACCCTTTAAAAAGGAAATAAATTGAAACAAAAAAATTATACTTTGAGATAAAAGAAAAGAGGCATGCAATTTAATGAATGATAGGGAGAAATATAAAGACAAACTAAATGATTGGCTAAAATCTGTTGAGAAAACGAATGTCATTATTGATGAATTTAATAAAATAGAAAAAGAAATTCTCGAAAAGCAAAAGGAATATAAACCTAATACTAATTATGGGGACATATTTGAAATTTTTTCTATTGCGGTTTTACATAGAATTCCTTATAAAGAGGTTTGGGATAAGCATATTGTCCAAGGTAGTGGTGATGGTGGAATAGACGCTATAGTTGAAAAGAAAGAGAAAACGATAATCTATCAATGTAAATTGGATATGGTTGATTTCAATACTGATATCAAAGAAAAAATGGAATCATCTATGACGAATTTAGTTCGTGGAAGAAAAGTTATTGCAGGAAATCATTTGGAGGACTTTTGGAATAGTAGAGTTATTAATAAACAGCCCACTTTTGAATATTGTGTAATATGTGAAAATGATAGCAGTAGGAGAGGAAATAGGAGTTCTTATATTGTCAGTGTAGAAAGTGTGTATAAAAAATTCTTTTCTAATATGTTATCTAAGGTTGATAATAAATTACACTTAAAAATAACAGTTCCAGGAGAAGATGGTAAGTCCTTTATAGCTACTGATAATGAAGATATTTTTGCTTTTTTTGTTAAGGCTAATAAACTATTGGAAGATTTACAAGAACTGGCGCCCTATATGGAGCAATTCGAAGATTATTTCCTTGATAATGTAAGGGGGTTTCTAAGCGATAAAGATAATTCAAATAGAGGGCCTATGGAAAAAACTATTATGACGGAGCCTGAAAATTTTGCGATGTATAATAATGGAGTGACTATTATAGGCGAAAATGTTACCTTAACGCCAGATAATGTATATATTGAAATGGACAACCCCATAATAAGCAATGGACAACAAACAATCATGACTTTACAAGCAATGGGGCATAAGACTGATATAAGTAATATAACTATTCTTGTAATCATAAAGAAGGATCGTAAAAGAAGTATACGAGGTAATGTTGCCCGATATACAAATTCGCAGAGGCATATCAAAAACCTTGACTTATTATCTCTGCGTAAGGATTTAAGGACTATACAAGGTAAACTTGCTGAAGAGGATAATATTTTTCTGAAAATCAATTCAAGCGGAGATAAGTGGTATGATGAGCTTATTTCTAAGTCTTACAAGAGGAACACAATAATAGATTTATCGTTTTTCATTCAAGCTTATATGATATACAATGACGGCGACCTTGGTAAATGGTACAATAGATTAGATGCTTCTATTTTTAAAGAGATTATGGAAACGAAAGAATTTTCATTTAACTTAAAACAAGCTAGGATGGTATGTGAGTCAATTTGTATCTTTCAAGAAAATTTACAAAACATTGAGGACGAAGATATGAGAAATGATTACCAAGTAGCTTCTCGGGTATTTGTTTATATCATGTCAAAATACAAACAACATTTTACTGTGGCTAGAGAATATGTTGATGAAGTAATTTTAGAGTATCGTCGCTCTACTGATGATAAACCTAAGCAATTACGTTCAGTATTTAATAATAGAAATCGGTCTAGAAAAATAGGAAGATGGTCTCTAGATTTAGTGAGAAGACTTAATGAAAACTCAGCAGGTGTTTTTATGGAAGAAGAAAACCTTAATGAGGGAGGGGTTACAAAAGAGTTTGAAAACATCACGAGATTTTTAATGGAGAGTTTAGAAGTAAATGAATAAGTAAATTTAAAACTATACAACGGAGGAGTTGAAAGAGAAATGGAAAAGTTAGAAAGCATATTACATCAAGAAAATAAGGACGAAAAGTACTATCAAGCTGAGTTTGAAGAGGCATTATTAAGAAATGGAAGATTAGGGGTTAGCACTCCTGATTTCAAGTTAACAAACGAGCGATATATCACAGAAGGCTTTATATTTAAATTGCCATATATTATTAGAGATACATATGGAGAATTATCTGTTGAAGACCTTGTGGCTAAGTGTATTCCTGTTCACTTTGGTTTAGTAGCTCCAATTGCTGAATATCTAGGCATTCCAGTTTACTTCACGCTAGGAGATTTTTCGATTAATGAAAAGAGAGCTTACAAGGTGACTGAAGACTCTCTCAAGGAGCAATTAGTGAATGGTGCAAATCTTTTTTCGATAAATATTCATGCATGGCTAACATTACCATCAATGGAGATTATTGATATAACTCTACCTACAACAGTTGCAAAGATTCATAAAAGTAAAGAAGTAGGCGGGATTATATCTAAACACTACAGCGAGTTATCTGGTGGAGTTGCATATCATCCGATGCTTATAGGGGAGGAATACTTGAGAAAGCTAAATTATAGACTTAATCTTTGATAGTAAAGAATAGTATATGAGTGTTTTAAAACGAGACATATTTTGTTATATATTGAGCAATTTAAGATTAATTTTAAATGGAAAGAAAATGTTACCGAGAAAGTTACCATACGGTTACTAAAATTACGTTTCGCCATGTTACGTCATGTAGAGCCATGCTAAGTAAATTCTTTTAAAGTGTTGTGTGATGCAGAGTTATGTCACATCAGGCTCAACTATGCCAAGCAAAAAAGGTTATTGGTAAGGACGAGGTCGGCGGTTCAATCCCGCTCGGTAGCTGTAAATAAAAGGGTTTCGAAAGATTATAATTTCGAGACTTTTTTATTTTTCAGGATTAAATTGGAGCTGAATACACTCATTTATTTTGAGTTCTTCTTAATCTCTTCAACTTCGTACACAATTGAATAGTCAGTTACATCATTTGCTATCCAGCTTCCACGATATCGTGTAAGTACTTCTTTGCGCCCATCTGCAAAATAACGATGTTTACCTCCCCCTTCAATATGAAAATCTACATAACCGTATTCTTGCAGACTAGCTGCTGCATACAAAACGAAGAAAAGTGCAATTAATGCGATAACTCCCATTAATATCCAAAATGCTGTCGCCCCAGACATTGAATTCCGTTCATTTGTGACAGAAGTAATAATTGCTAGAGCAAAAGATACTATCATAATCGTCCCCAAAATAATATAATGTTTAGCATTATATAATGCTGGATGAGATACAAATATTCTCTTTTTCACTTTTACCCTAGGAGCGGATGGTTTATCCTCCATAATTTTTTCAACAGGTTCAGGACTGGGGGTAACAGGCGGTTTATCTTCTACAACTTCTTTAACAGGTTCAGGCTGGGGGATAACAGGCAGTTTATCCTCTACTACTTCTTTAACAGGTTCAGGCTGGGGGGTAACAGGCAGTTTATCCTCTACCGCTTCTTTAATAGGTTCAGAATTGGGAATAGCAGATAGTTTATCCTTTGCTCCCTCTTTTTTAGGTTTTGAATCCCTCTTTGGTAAAGTATTAAAACATTTTCTACAAAACCTGTCCTCATCACTTTTGACAAGTTCATGACACTTATTGCAGTACATCATCTTTACCATCCTCCCATTCTTTTTTATCTATATTTCCTTTTCTGTTTTCATTTGTCTATTATGATACACCATCTCCGATAACATGTCTACTTTATCATTTCTCAATCCAGGACAAACGCATCAATTTTTGGCTCTTCTTCAAAAAAAGTGGACTATCTACTTTTTTTGTGGTAAAATTGTATTACATGCTATGTAATACAAGACAA
>JGI20163J15578_10000923_pt1 | contig 12173 bp, 15 predicted proteins | sample TergutCu122P1_FD_15578 | JGI IMG/M metagenome (IMG submission 15578)
GATCTTGCGCTATGCGATTAGCTGTACCTGCTGATATAGCCCCAACTGTGTCGCTTAGAACCTGTGCCCCGAGAACACTCAATCTATCGTACAACTCCCCTGCTGTTTCATCATCACCAATCTCTGTTTCCTTAATAAGTATCATATCTCCTGAGTCAAGTTCTTCCGCAATATACATAGATGTGACACCCGTTTTTGTTTCGCCATTCATTATAGCCCATTGTATAGGAGCGGCACCTCTATATTTGGGGAGCAACGAGGCATGAATATTGACAGCACCCAAAGGCGGGATATCAAAAAATTCTTTAGGTAAAAGTTTGCCGTAAGCAACAACTACAAGTAAATCACATTCAAGACCTCGAAGTAAGCCAACCGCTTCATCGTTTTTCAAAGAACTAGGTTGAAATACAGGTGTACCGTGCGATATAGCAAGTTCCTTAACGGGACTTTGGCTGACTTTCATGCCACGATTGCGAGGTCTGTCAGGTTGAGTAAAAACACCAACAACATCACAACCATCATCATACAGTCGTTCAAGAGATTTAGCCGCAAAATCCGGCGTACCCATAAAAACAATTCTCATTATTCCTGTTNTCTCATTTCTTCTAATTCTTCTTCTGTCAAAATTCGCTCGGCAATTTCGGTAAACAACACACCATCCAGATGATTAACCTCNTGACAAATAGCACGAGCAACAATTCCCTCGCCAACATAAGAAAACTCATTGCCAAACCTATCAAAAGCGCGAACNTCAACACTATCGGGGCGAACAACAANCCCTACAATGCCGGGAACGCTCAAACACCCTTCAGTACTNTCCTGTTCACCGGCACGCTTAATAATCACCGGATTAATAAGTTCAACTATCTGCTCATCAATCGTCTCACTCTCAACACTAAGATCAACAATTATTGCAGCCCTGCGTAAAATACCAACCTGTGGGGCAGCGAGACCTAAACCATTGACGCCAATCAACGTCTCACGCATATCATCAAGCAGCGTGTGAAGTCGGCTGTCAAACTTAGTTATTTCTCTACTTTTCTTCAAAAGCGTATGGTCATCATTCTGCAAAATATTTCTTAAAGCCATTTTCGTCCTCTTTGATGTTACTCAGTATCTGCAAACACAGTAATATTTTTCGAAAAACTGCTCCGCATAAATTCTTTTATTGTATGAGCGACAATATCTCTAATACCCTTAGTATTCTTGCAACTAATCATAAGCCTGTATCGATATTTATTTTTCACTTTAATAACAGGAACCGGTGCCGGTCCAAGTAATCTTATGCTTTTGTCTGAACTAAAATAATCATTTAGTATATTGCTGATTCGCATACAAGCCGAAATTACCTGTTCCTCATTTGCGCCTGTGACCGTAATAACCAAAAGGTCATAAATCGGTGGGGATTTGATTGACTCTCTCAGAGTAATCTCACGCTCATAAAAACCATTATAATCTTGCTTCGACGCTAAGCGCAATACCTCATGTTCCGGCGAAAAAGTTTGAATAACAGCACGCCCTGATTTCTCGCCTCTCCCCGACCTGCCTATAACTTGAGTAATCAATGAAAACGACTTTTCATGAGCCCTGAAATCGCTCATATAGAGTGATGAGTCCGCTGAAATGACACCCACCAAAGTCACATTTTCAAAATCCAGACCCTTAGTAACCATTTGTGTTCCAAGTAAAATTTGCGCTTTTGTTTCACGGAAGCGAGAGAGCAGTTTATCATGAGAATTTTTTCGAGACACAGCATCGGCATCCATTCTGATAATACTGACACCCGGAAATAATTCGTTAAGTTCTGTCTCCACTTTTTGTGTTCCTGCACCTATCAGCTTCAACACCCCTGTACATTCGGGACATTTGTTAGGTGAAGCTTGTGAAAACCCGCAATAATGGCATAGTAATTTTTGCCCGATTGAATGATATGTCATGGAAACACTGCAATGTAAACATTTAAATGTATAGCCGCATTCACCGCAAGCAACAACAGGACTTGCTCCACGCCGATTAATAAATAAAATACTCTGCTCGTTATGTAGAAAATTATACTCCAATTCGCTCCGCAAAACTGAGCTGATAGAGCCGCCGTTTCCATTTTTCAGTTCTTTTCTCATATCAGCAATTATCACAGGAGGCAATGACTTTTCATTGAATCTTGTTTCAATTTTGAGTAAAGTATACTTTCCTGTTTTCGCCGCATGCATACTCTCAATCGAAGGTGTTGCGGAGGCTAATAATAATAACGCTCCGTTAAAATTAACGCGAAACTTGGCTATATCGCGGGCGTGATAACGAGGAGCTTTTTCCGACTTATAAGTATGCTCTTGCTCTTCGTCAATAACAATAAGACCTAAATTTGAAAGAGGAGCGAAAATAGCGCTGCGAGTTCCAATCACAACCTTCACTTCACCCGAGCGAATGCGCTTCCACTCATCATATCTTTCACCCGTTCCGAGCGCACTATGAATTACAGCCACGGAATCTCCGAAAAACGATGAAAATGCATTTACAGTCTGCGGAGTGAGCGCAATCTCAGGAACAAGCACTATTGAAGTTTTCCCCAGTGCGATTGCTCGCTCAATTAATTTAATATAAATAATTGTCTTTCCGCTACCTGTCACGCCGAAAAGCAACGCTGCCTCCGGAGTACTGCTTTCAAGAAGTGGCGTTAATCGCTCAAGGACATCATTCTGCTGACTATTAAGCTTAATCTTTTCATCATTATTCTTGAAAGCTGTAATATTCGGACGCCTATAGACCTCTTGGTCATCAAGCGAAATTATCCCCTGCTTTTCCAATGTTTTTATGGTCGCAGTTGAAGAATTGGTTATGGCTGATAATTCTTTGACCGGCATGCCGTCAGCTTTAATGAGTGTTTCAATAATCGCCGATTGTCTTGGAGCTCGCTTTAGTCTTTGCTCTGCAAGCATTGCCGCTTCATCTTCACTTATCGCAAGATAAGCAATACTTATAGTTTTGTTACCTTGAGGGCGACCACCTTCTTTGTATAGCATTGAGGCAGGCAACATAGTTTTTAGTGCATCAAAAACGCTACAAAAAAACCTATCACTCATCCACAGGGCCAGCTTTAGGTTTTCTTCGCTAAAAACAGCAGATTCATCCGGAAGCGAATCAATCTGTTTTAGTCTTTTATGCTCACTTTTTGTTGTTATAGAAAGAATGACCGCCTCGACAGGCTTTTTTCCTTTTCCAAATGGTACAAGTGCTCTTTTACCGGGAATTGCCAAATCTAAAAGATTTTCAGGAACAAGATAATCATATGGTTTATCTATATGATATTTTGCGGCAGAAACTGCCATTTTTGCAATCCGGGCTTTCACAGTTCCTCCGGTATGGTTATTTTTAGTTCGCCTGACGCAATCTCACCTATCGCTTGAGAAACAGCTTTTTCATTTGAAGCATCGTAATTTTCAAGCGCCTCTGTTGATAACTCTCTTGCACGTCTGGATATGACATTTACCAATAAATATCTGCTATTAACTTGGTCAAGCAAACTTGCTAATGATGGGTATAACATTTTGTTTTTATTTCCTTTCGGTTATTATTTATTACATCACGNCATTGAAATTATGACAAATATTTATTTATCTTGTTTAGTAATTATGGACAATATTTCCTCTACCGCGCGGTCAACTTCATCATTAATTACTGTGTGTGCATAGTGTATCTTTTCTCCCAATTCATGTCTTGCTCTATCCAGTCGAGCGACTAGCTTCTCTTCAGAATCCGTACCACGTCCGCGCAAACGACGCTCCAGTTCTTCCAAACTTGGTGGAACAATGAATATTGATAAAGCATCCGGCATCAGTTTTTTAACTTGTTTTGCACCTTGCACTTCTATCTCGAGAATAATGTTTTTTCCGGCTTTCAAGGCTTCTTCAATATTTTTCTTAGGCGTTCCGTAATATTCATCTACATATTTTGCGTATTCAAGAAACTCATCATTATCAATCATTTCTAAAAAGCGCTCACGAGAAATGAAATCATACGACACTCCGCAAATTTCCTTTTCACGCGGAGCACGAGTTGTTGCTGACACAGAATAACATAATTCCGGATGTAATTCAAGTAGTCGTTTTATTACTGTTCCTTTTCCACCTCCGGAAGGTGAGGAAATAATTATCAATTTGCCTTCTGTCGGACGTTCTGCATTCCTACTCATCAATCAATTCCCCTGTCTCCGGTTCGCGATTAAAGCCAAGACGACCTGCAACAGTTTCAGGTTGCAGCGCTGAGAGAATAGTCAATCCGCAATCTGTAACAATAACAGCTCTTGTACGTCTGCCGTATGTTGCGTCAATAAGCCCCATTTTCTCGCGTGCATCAGAAATAATCCTTTTGATCGGAGCAGATTCCGGACTAACAATAGCAACTATTCTACCTGCGGAAACCATATTCCCGAAACCAATGTTAATAAGTTTCATAAAGTCAAACCTCACACTATCTGTTATTCAATATTCTGCGCTTGTTCTCGTATCTTTTCAATCTCTGATTTTAATTCGACAACAACTTTTGCCATTTCTGCATCATTGCCTTTTGAACCGATTGTGTTAGCCTCTCTGTTGAATTCTTGAACAAGAAAATCAATTTTTCTTCCTACTGCATCACCGTTTCTAAGCATTTCACGCAACTGTATAATATGACTTTTCAGTCTGACTACTTCTTCGCTTATTGCCACACGGTCGGCGAAAATTGCCGCCTCCATAATTATTCTTTGCTCATCATAATCTTTAGTGTTTAATATTTCTTGCATACGAGCCTCAAGACGAGCTTTATATTCAGCTACACTACGAGGGGAAATCCTTTCAATCTCATCCATTAGCTTTTCTATTTCATTAAGCCGCGCTGAAATATCATTTCGTAGCTTTTCGCCCTCACGCTCACGCATATTATTGAATCCATCGAGCGCTACGCTAACAACCCCACATACGTCCGCACTAAGTCTTTCTGAATCGATTTCTCGTTTTTCTATTTGAAGTACGTCCGGAAAACGAGCTAACTCAAACACACCGACATTGTTCTCTACAGCAAAATCATCGGCTAAGTTTTGTACTGCCGAAAGATACGCACTTGCTAGCGGTGAATTGATTTTCACATCAATATCATCAGAGTTTGATGTATCAAGCGTTATAAAAACATCAACTTTCCCACGAGAAATAAACTTTCCTACAAGTGTTTTCACAGGCTCTTCAAGCATGATATATAAGCGAGGCACCTTAACAGAACAGTCCAAATACCTACTATTTACGCTTCTGATTTCCACCGATATTTCAATCTTACCCGACACGCCTTTGCCTGCGCCATAACCGGTCATACTTTTCATCATTATATCTATTTCCTATTCTTAATCGCAATTTCTGTATCGTATAACCAAACAAGTTTACTAAAACCGTAATCATACAGCAGAAATACTACATTTCCTATTAGATAAATAAACACTGGGTACAAATCAAAAGGTATAAGCCCAAGAAATAACTCGTGAAATAAAATCCAAATGAGTGTCAACGACAAATTGAAAACTGCTAACTTGAGCAAAATTTGAATTACTAAATGTCCTTTTCTTTCAATAAGACTTTTTAGTATGGGATAGTATCCAAAAAACAAAATGAATAGAAACGCAGTCATTCTGTTTGGTACAAGCAGAAAAGCAATAATTGAGCTGACAACATAGACATATATTCCAAATGACAAGCCCGATTCGATAATTGCCGCTGCGACAAATAAGGAAGCTACAGCAGTCAAACCTAACTGACCTGTCGGCCAAACGGATGCGATATAAAGCAGCACAACCGCCAGCGCCGAAAATAATGCGCCAAGAGTCAAGTTTCGTGTTTTTACATTCATAGTGTTCTTCTTTTCTTTCGTGTACGCGTCTAGCAGCGGCAACACATGTTCAAACAAAGCATTGCCATACAGCAATCGCAAGCATCACAACCACCTTGTCTGGTACCGCCGGGTCTGCCATACCCATACGACCTGTATGGCTGTCCCCCTTGATTCATTCGTGTCACCGCTTGTCTATATTCAAAATTATTTGGTTCCATGTTATGCGCAGTTTGAAAATAGCCTCGTGCGTCATCAAGCCACCCTTTACTATAGCACAATGCGCCCATTAGGAAATTCCATTCAGCATTTCGTGCCGGGAACGCATTTAGTAACTGCTCAGCATATGCAAAATCACCCGATTGAATCGCCGAACGAACTCTCATTCCATCAGAGCTGCCACCGGACGTGGCTCCTCCCGAAGCAAAGCCTCCATTTCCGCCGCCGCCACGTATACGCAAAATGGAGTTATATGCTTCATTTACCTCTTTCATCTTATCTTGCGCAAGATCTGAGAGTGGGTTATCATGATAGTTATCGGGATGGTATTTTCGTGCCAATTCCCGATAAGCTTTTTTTATTTCTGCATCACTCGCATTGCGGGAAACGCCCAGAACACTATAGGGATCATTCATATTTATCAATTGTTCCTTATCAATTAGTAGTTTTTGCACCTTGGCGGGAAGTTTCCTTGCAGAACATTTTCGCAAGTGTCCGGCATACCAAGATAAATTATATTTTCAATTATAGCTGACCAGCTGCTCATAGGTAGCAATTCAAATGCAGCAGCGACCAAATTATTAGAATGTGTCAGAGTTGATTTTATATTCGCTATGCTTTCTTCCGAGAGTTTACCTGTATCAGACGGATATCTGAGCAAAATCGGGTTGTAGCGTTTGTATTTCATATCTTTTGGAATATCGTCATATGCATCGACTATATAAATCCAACGACCCAGATGATACAGTATCTCACTATATATTCGAGCCTTTTCTTCACAACTATTGTCAGTTTCCACAGCTTTGAGTATGAGTGAGAATTTATCGGCCGCCTCATCAAGTGAGCTTTCGCCAACTGCTTCATAATCAGCAAGTTCCTGCAACTGTTTTTGGACTATATTATCAAAGCTCGGAAATTCTCGAGCCGCTTTTTTGTATGCCCGCTTGAGAAAAAAAGATGCAAGCCGATGAGGAAATCCACGCAGAAAGGTTTCATCTGTTATTGTGTCTCTTAGCTTCCACCATGTCAGAATCACGCTGTATCCTGCGCAACGATCAAGCGATTTATTTGAAGTGCAATACTTCTTTTTGCANAGCGGACTGGCAACGCAACGCTTTCGCTTTATTGTGGGTGATTCATTTTCATCACTTATTAACATTGAGAGAAAAACAAGCTCATAATTNAATATGAATCGCGCCGCAAACCCATATTTTCGCCCTAACGCATGGCACAATCCGCAATAACAGGCCTTAAACCTCTCCAGTTCACGAACCTTGAGCTCACCTTGCATCGGTCTTATGTATCCAAACATAACAAGTGCTCCTTCATGTGGGATAGCGAAAGCCAAGTAATAATATTGAGCATTGTTATTGTGTTATGGGAAATAATCTGACAGTAACAATATATTCCGCAACTGCGCCAACTGCATCGATATCTCTATCAATACCATCGATGAAAATTCTCACATTTGGTGGGGAAACACGATGAGTTCCCGCATCCAGACCCTCTAAATCAACTTCAATTCTAATGTTCAAATTTCCGGCGTTCATTGATTCGGTAAGATAATCTAAATCTTCTCTTGTTCCGCGTATCCTTACGAGTAGTACTTCATTGAGAACATCAACTTCATACCCAATTGGAACATTTATGACGTTAATATTATCCACAGAATACGTTTCCGTTTCAAGACCGATTACTTCAACAAACACATTTGCTTGTATCGTACCTGATACATTTTCAAGGTTACTCGGATGAATAATATTAAACACAATCGGTTCTGCGGTTCTTAAACCAAATCTGGTTGTATCTATTGTACCCAATGTAATGACGCTCAAATCAGCAAATGCATCAGGGTCGCCTGTAAGAATTATGTACATCGGGTCGATATAGAAATCAATATTCCCGTCTGATGAACCTGCGCCATGGAAAAACTCAACAGCTAATGGAATTTCTCTAATCATCCGAATCGGAACAGTCACTCGCACAGTCTCATCGCTAAATACCAGTTGTTCATATAATTCCGCCTCAAGTTCTTCACCATATTCATCAAGAAGTATAAATGGCAAATCGTCAATATATGTCGCTGAAAGATTTTCTCTTAAAATAGGCACATGTGCAACACTAATTCTTGATAATATATCCGCAGGCCCGTAAATGGTAATGTCGGCAGGGTCAACTATTACCGGATCAACCACAAACTCATCCGACGCAGTACCCCCAAAATAAGGCGCTTCAACTCGTATCCGTTCATGAGTTAAACGATCAATTGTCAAGGTTATTCGATTAGTCGACGCTATTTGTCTGCTAATTTGTCCCGCATCAAAGTTTTCGGGAAATATAATTTCGTGTTCTTCTGATGTTATGCCCGATGTCGTTATTCTGGAAACATCAATTTGAACAAAAAAAGGCTCTCCTCTTAATTCTGCAAAAGCAGAACGTGAAGCTTCAAATGAAAGCGATACATATTCCGGGTTAATGCCTGATATAAACAAATCTCTGTCACGCAGAACATCTTCACCTATTATGTAAACCGGAAGTTCAAATGTAACGCGCTCTTCTTGGTTTTCATTGATTTCAATAAATAACCATAAAGATATTGCCACCAATACCGAAAAAATAAGGTAAAATATCTTACTGGAGAATATTTTGCTCAGAAAGTTCCTGATCATTTCTTTTTCTCCTCATTTGCCAAGTTTTTCTTCTTTTCCTTTTTCTCTTTTTTAATAAGAGCATCACTATATATAAGCTCGCTTTTCAAAAGCATTTCCAAAGTTTCTCTTGTGAGATTTCGCTTGAGCATTCCATCGACAGCAACAGAAATCGACCCTGTTTGCTCTGACACAACGACCGCAACGGCATCCGAACGCTCACTAATCCCCGCTGCAGCTCTATGCCTCATGCCCAAGTCTCGGCTTAGATTAATATTATTTGAAAGGGGCAACATACATGCCGCAGCCAATAAACGCCCATCGCGAATCAAAATCGCACCATCGTGCATCGGAGAATTGTGGTAAAAAACATTCTGAATAAGTTCAGAAGAAATTTGAGCATCAATTTTTGTACCCGAAACAGCGTAATCATTCAGCCCAACCTTGCGCTCAAAAACAATAATAGCACCTGTCGGTTCTTTGGACATTATCTCTACAGCATCCGCAACGCCATTTATAACATTTTCGAGATTCTCAGTATCAACACGCTTTCTGAACAATATCCCTACCCTACTGGTGCCGACCCTTTCAAATAGTTTTCTAAGTTCCGGTTGGAAAAGTACTACCAGCACAACAACACCCATCTGCAACACTTGTCGCAAAACAAATGAAAGCACGTTCATTTCAAGAACAGTTGCACCCCATGCGACCAGCAGCACTACAACAATACCTTTAATTACGCTGCTCGCACTGGTTTTGTGCATATATGACAAAATGCGGTATATTAAGAAAGTAATAACAATAATGTCAATGATATCCCAAACACTGACAGTTTGTCTTAAAGAATAGAGTACTTCCCATATTAAACTGATTATTTCCCTGATGGTATCCATTAACTTGAAATCCTTACAATATTGCTGCTGATGTCTCGCATTTTAAGCACAACTATTATACACCATAATAACCGATATTACAACGAAAAAAATATGTCTGAACGCTCTTTTATACCATATGCTTCAAAATATGATTCTTCCAGGGGAATCCATTTATTTTCAAAAATTTTAGTGGTCGCTTCATCGTTTCTTTTTCTGATTCGCTCAATTTGCGTAGCGCTATCAATACTCAAAAAAATACGCAAATCATAATTCTCAATAAGCTTAGGGTGACAAGAGTATGTACCCTCAACAATATTGATGTTTTTATAATTTACTTTAATTGGAGGCGACATAACTTGCTTTCGGCAATCATATGACGCATATGAGAAAGCGATTTTTTGTTTGATAGGTGTCAAAACATCAGATAAAAACCGCTCATAGTCCACATTACCACCCGGCTCATTCATGCGCTCTTCCGTGCGTTGCTCCGGACGCAGAAAAAAAAAGTCCATATGAATGATATTACAATCAATGCTGTTTTTTAGACAATCCGCAAGCGTTGACTTACCCGCACCACATCTACCATCTATCGCAATGAGCAAGTGTGAATGTGTCTTTTGCAAACTATGTATTCTTTGTAAAACTGATTGTTTTACCTCTTCCATATTAATCATCTTTTTTTACCAATAGAACCACAGCTGTCGATGATATACCGGTTCCGTCTCCTGTAAAACCCATTTTTTCTTCTGTTGTTGCTTTGACGCTCACATTGCAGATTCTCGTACCTAAAGTATTTGCAAGACTAAGACGCATTTGCTCAATGTATGGCGACACGCGCGGCAGCTGAACGATGATTGTGATATCTAAGTTCCCGATAATATACCCTCGTTCATTAATCGCAGCATTTACAATTTTCAATAATTCAATGCTGTCAGCATCTTTCCATTTTTCATTAGAATCAGAAAACCAACCACCAACATCTCCCAAAGCCAAAGCACCAAGCATTGCGTCAATTAACGCATGCACAGGCACATCCGCATCTGAATGTCCATCAGGACCAAAATCACAAGGTATCTCAATACCACATAAAATGCATTTTCGCCCCTGTTTTAACCTATGCGCATCATAGCCATAACCTATTCTCATGAGCATCCTCCATCAAAAGAACTGCTTTAGCTAAAATAATATCTTCGCTGCATGTCAGTTTGATATTGTTTGTTGACCCCTCAGTAATATAGACATCTACACCTAGTAGCTCTACAGCCATACAATCATCTGTAATCTCTATATTATTTTTTATCGCTCTGGTTAAAGCTCCTTTAATCAGCGTAACATCGAAAACTTGAGGTGTTTGAATTTCTACCAAATCATCCCTGTCTGTTGTTTCAAGAATTACGCCATCTTTAACTCTTTTAATCGTCGAAGTAATGGGAACTCCGGGTGCTGCTGCTTTGTTTTTCTCGGCTTTTGTGATTGTCTTTTCTATCACAGCACCATCAACGCACGGTCTTGCCGCATCGTGAATAGCCACAAGTGCAGCTTTTTTCGACACAGCAGTTACGCCATTCAAGACCGATTCAGCTCTGGTTGCTCCACCGACAATTATCTTTGAGACTTTTGAAATATCAAACTCTTCACATAAATCTGAAACGATTTCCAAAATATCTTCACGAGTGACCAGAATAATCTCAAATATTCTCTGTGAATTTTGAAAAGCCATCAAAGTATGCATGAGAACAGGCATATCACCTATTTCGATAAACAGTTTATCCTCACCGCTCATTCTGGTTGAAGAACCCGCAGCGACAATTACCGCCGAACAACGTGGCGATTTCCCCAGAATTTTGTTTAATATCTTCGGAACTAAGTTTACTATACCCATAATTTAAACCTCATTAACATAATACAAACCCGTGTCTCATTATAATCAGACACGGATTCAAATCCATAACCGTTCGTTTCAAAGTTATTCCAGTAAAGTATTCAAACGCAATTCAACTTCTTCATATGACAGTTTCTTTGAAAGTACTATCTCAGATATAAGTATTTGCTTTGCGGAAAGCAGCATTTTTCGCTCACCCGTTGACAAGCCCTTTTCAAGGCCTCTTGCTACCAACCCTTTGACAACATGTGCAACTTCAAGCAAATCTCCGCTTTTAAGCCTTTGCATGTTCTCACGGTAACGCCTGTTCCAATTTGATGTCATTTCAACAGCAATCAAAGGTATCGACTCCATTAGAGCGTCTGCCGTTGCGGAGTCAACAATAGGTCTGACCCCAATTTGCTCAGAGGTCTCTGTCGGTATCATTAAGACCATTCCACCTGCCGGCATCTTTAGGACATAGTACGCACGGATAGTACCGTTCATCTTTTTTTCTTCGATGCTATCGATTATTCCGGCACCGTGCATGGGATGTGCAATCATATCACCAACGCAAAACATTAAATAATTTTCTCCAGTTTTTATATAAATCACATATATTCACATATATTCACATATAGTGGTTTAACCATTATACACCGAAAATAGGGGTAATAGCAAGCATTATTTCAATCAAATTTTTTTTGTTTTCCTACTTTT
>JGI20163J15578_10000924_pt1 | contig 12173 bp, 11 predicted proteins | sample TergutCu122P1_FD_15578 | JGI IMG/M metagenome (IMG submission 15578)
AGAGAGAGTAATTTTTCTCTCTCGGCTTTGCATTCCGGATAGCTATTTCCGTCAGTGGCATTCCAAGTTCCTCCCATATATGCAATGACTGAAAAAGATTCACCGTATAACAAAAATACCCGTACAACGCGATATAGACAATTATACGGTATGTTATACAAAATTGCTTTGATGGGGCTTTACTTGGTCAGACATTTTTAGACATGTGAAAAACAAGAACCCCGCTTTTCAGCGAGGTTCTTGTACTCATTTAGACTGTCTTAAATTTACTTTGGTCAGTAACTGGCGGAGACGTAGAGATTCGAACTCTAGGAGCATTGCTGCTCAGACGCTCTCCAAGCGCCCGCCTTCGACCACTCGGCCACGTCTCCGCAAAACACAGAGCGTATTATACACGAATCGACATTATCTGGGAAGAATACCAGTGAACGGCCAGGGCAAACGCATCAAAAAGAGTATGAACTCAAGTTTCCCAGCAGGAAATAACGCATGAAAATCAGGTGTATGCTAGTTTTATAGTTGATAGAAAGACCGTTTTTTAGGTAGAATAGAATGTATCACCAATCAAATCAGCGTATCGTGATTGTGGAATAGCAGAAAAACTACTCCGCGGCTTTGAAATTGTAAATTGGGATGATGTGGCGTTCAACCGTCACGGTGTCCCCCATCTGGGGAATAATGCTTTCCATGGATTTGTAGGCCATGGGGGCCTCGTCGAGCGTCTTTCGTTCGACCGTGGTGCTGAAGATACCATCCATGCTTTTCCGGTAGTCCTCCATTGAGATACGTGATTTCGCGACAGTACGGCTCATCAGGCGCCCGGCTCCATGTGGGGCCGAGAAATTCCATTCAGGGTTGCCCTTGCCAACACAGATCAGGCTGCCGTCGCGCATGTTCATTGGAATAAGGAGTTTCTCTCCTGCTCGCGCGGATACCGCCCCCTTGCGCAAGATCATATTTGAAGAAGCCTTACCCTCCCCAATGTCGATGTAATTGTGAATCGTCGTAAACCGCTCAATCACCGTCAATTGCATATATTCCAGAATCTGTTGCGCTATGGCTTTACGATTGAGCGTCGCGAAATGTTGCGCCAGAGCCATGTCGTGGAGGTAATCCTTGAATGTTTGCCCCTCAACGTAAGCCAAAGCTCTTGGTACGGGCTCCTGAGCGTCGTTTTCTTTGCCGCGCCCTTTCCTGGGGCTTTTATTGAGTTTTTCGTGTCCCGTTTTCTGGTAGTGCTCCGCGATTTGATGGCCCATGTGACGGCTGCCTGAGTGTACAACAATGTAGAGGTTTCCTTCGTCGTCGCGGTTAATTTCGATGAAGTGATTGCCTCCGCCCAATGTACCCACGCTCAGCCTCGCCCGCTCAAGATTAACGACATGAGCGCAGCGCAGTTTTTCAATCCGCGCCTCGGCTATGTAGGGGTGTGGCGTCTTTCGGATTTCGAAACCTGATGGGATCATTCGACGGATTGCCTTATCGAGTTTGGCGCAGTCTATCTCTTTTTCCTGGAGCTTCACTACCTCTATGCCGCAGCCGATATCCACTCCGACGAGATTGGGGACGATCTTATTTGTAAGGGTCATCGTTGTCCCAATGGTGCAGCCCATTCCGACGTGGACGTCCGGCATAATTCGAATTTTGCTGCCTTCAACAAAGCTTTGATCGCAAAGGAGACGAATTTGCTCCTCCGCGGCTGCTTCGAGTTCGTTAGTGTAGGCGATGGCGCTGTTGAAACGCCCGGTTATTTCTTTCACGTAGACGCCTTCCCTTCATTTCTGCGTTCCGTAATTGTAACATTAAGGATTTGTGGCCTCCCAGGTTGGCTGCGGGTGATATAAAATTGACGGTGCTACAGATAACGAAGTATTTCGGAGGTTTATTCATGAATGTTACCGCGAGGGTTGCAGAAGAACTTCGAATAAGCGAGGCGCAGGCGCTTGCCGTCCTGGAACTTTTCGAGCAGGGGTGCACGGTTCCCTTTATAGCCCGTTACCGCAAGGAGGCTACCGGCTCTTTGGACGAGGCCGTTATCACTGCCATACGCGACCGCAACGAAAAAATACAAGAACTGGAAAAACGCAGAGCCGCAATACTGGAGTCTTTGTCGGAGCGAGAGCTTCTTACCGACGAACTCAAGGCATCAATAGACGGCGCCCAGACAATGACTGCGCTTGAGGATGCCTACATGCCATACCGGCCGAAACGTAAGACACGCGCTTCCGTGGCGGCGGAGAAAGGGCTCTTGCCCCTGGCTGAAAAATTATTTTCGCATCAATTGGACAATTTTGACCCGCTCGCGGAGGCTGCCCTGTTCTTATCGGAGGAAAAGGGTGTGGCTTTCGTAGAGAATGCCCTGGCCGGAGCTATGGATATTCTGGCTGAGCGTTTTAACGAGGATGCTGAGGCGCGTCATGAGATAAGAAAGATTTTCGCCCGTAAGGCCGTGCTCTCAAGCACACGCTCCAAAAGCGCGGCGCAACCTGATAAAGAAGCTGACGCGGCGAACTACAGGGACTACTTCGACTGGAACGAACCCGCCGCCGCCATGCCGTCGCATCGCATACTGGCCATTCTCCGGGGAGAACGGGAAGGCTTTCTAACAGTTTCGATCGAGCCTAAAGAAGAAGAATGCCTGTCCGTATTGAAGCGGATGTTCGTAAAAGGAGCGAACGCTGCTTCGCGTATCGTGGCGGATGCGGTGACAGACAGCTATAAGCGGCTGCTGCAGCCGTCTATGGAAAATGAGCTTCGTGGCGCGCTCAAAAAACGCGCCGACGCGGAAGCCATAAAAATTTTCGCCGGCAACGTCAGAGAGGTGCTTATGGCTCCGCCGATGGGGCAAAAGGCAACGCTGGCAATTGATCCTGGCCTCCGAACCGGGTGCAAAGTCGCTTGCCTTGATTCTCAGGGTAACCTGCTCCACAACGACGCAATCTTCCCTCATACGGGGGAGCGCCAGAAAAGTGAGGCGGCGCGAATAATCCTGGAACTCGTAAAAAAATATTCAATTCAGGCCATAGCTATAGGTAATGGGACTGCCGGGCGTGAGACGGAGTCTTTCATACGTGCCCTGGGGCTGCCGGTAATCATCGCTTCGGTAAATGAGAGCGGAGCATCGGTGTACTCGGCGTCCGACGTAGCGCGTAAGGAATTCCCCAACCACGACGTCACGGTGAGGGGCGCTGTATCCATAGGCCGCCGTCTCATGGACCCTATGGCCGAGCTGGTCAAGGTGGATCCTAAATCTATCGGCGTCGGGCAGTATCAGCACGATGTTGATCAGAAGGAGCTGAAACGATCCCTGGACGATGTCGTCGTATCATGCGTAAACGCTGTGGGGGTCGAAGTCAACACAGCCAGTGAAGAGATACTGTCGTACGTTTCGGGGCTCAACAAGCAGGTAGCCGGGCAGTTGGTAAAATACAGAGAAGCCAACGGCCCGTTTGAGTCGCGTGAGGCTCTGAAGAAGGTTCCTCGCCTGGGGCCAAAAACATTTGAGCAAGCTGCCGGATTTTTGCGCATCCGCAACGGCAAAAGTCCGCTTGACGCCTCCGCCGTGCACCCTGAAAACTACGGTACTGCCGAACGTATGGCCAAGGAGTCAGGCTGTTCTGTGGCAGACCTTATGGCCTCTCCTGAGCTGAGGTCGAAGATAGAACTGGAGCGTTTTGTCTCCGATAAGGCCGGTTTACCGACTCTGAAGGATATACTGCAGGAACTGGCAAAGCCTGGACGTGACCCTCGCGTAGCATTCGAGCCATTTGCTTTTGACCCTGACGTTCGGGAAATGCGCGATCTGAAAATCGGTATGGTGCTGCCTGGAATAGTTACCAATGTAACTGCCTTCGGGGCGTTTGTAGACGTAGGCGTACACCAGGACGGGCTGATTCACGTCAGCCGTATGTCGGACAGCTTCGTGGAAAATCCACAGTCGTTTCTCAAACCCGGACAGCAGGTGAAGGTAGCGGTTACAGAGGTTGACGAACAGCGCAAACGCATATCTCTCTCGATGAAAAAACGTGACTTGGAGGAGCCCGGCGAGCCCGCTCAAAGCGCCAAAAGCGGCAAAAAACGTTGACGCTATGGACTACTTTGATACGATCGTAATCGGTGGAGGCCCTGCGGGGCTGATGGCGTCCGGGCGCGCCGCAGAAACAGGAGCGCGTGTGCTTTTGGTGGAAAAAAATAATTCACTCGGCGAAAAACTGCTCTTGGCCGGCAAGAGGCGTTGCAACATGACGAACGCCGAGCCGGACATGGAGCTTTTCCTGTCGCGTTATGGCGAAAACGGGCGCTTCCTTCACGGTGCGTTCAACCGCTTTGGCCCGGCGGAAACCGTGGCTTTTTTCAATGAAAATGGAATTAAAACTAAAGTGGAGCGGGGTAGCCGCGTATTTCCAGACGATGGGCCGGCGGCAGGGGAGGGGCATAAAAAAACCGGGGCGCAGCGTGTCCTCGATTGCCTTTTACGCTACTGCAAAAAAGGAAACGTGCGCATCCTGCGAAATTCGCCGATNAAGACCGTGGTAATCAAGAACGGGCGAATTGAGCGCGTCGTGACGAGTACCGAGGAGCTTTCCGCCGGGCGTTACATCGTGGCAACCGGCGGAAAATCTTATCCCAAAACCGGTTCGACCGGAGATGGATATCGGTTCGCGGCGCAGGCCGGGCATACTATCGTGGAGCCTACACCGGCCATCGTTCCGGTGCGGACACGTGAAACCTGGGTTAAACTGGCCCGAAATTTCAACCTTCGCAACGTCCGCCTTACCGCCATGATTGACGACCGTAAGGTGGACGAACGCTTCGGCGAGATGGAGTTTACGAATTTTGGCGTGAGCGGGCCTGTCGTCATGGACATGAGCGCTTTTGTGTCAGACTGGATGAAGATGGGAACGGTTCGTTTTGTTTTAGATATGAAACCGGCGCTGGATGAGTCAACCTTGCTTTCGCGCATTGAGCGTGACTTTGAAAAATATCACGACAGGGAATTTGGGCGCGCGCTCGTTGATCTTCTTCCAAGCGCCATGATCCCGATGTTCCTGGAGCTTTCAGACGTGCCGCCGGACAAGCCTGTAGCCTGGATATCGCCGGAGGAGCGCCTGGATTTAGCCCGCCTTTTGAAAGGCGCCGTCTTGACCGTGAACGGTTTATGGAGCTTTGATCACGCCATAGTTACCAAGGGAGGGGTTAACCTCAAAGAGGTAGATCCAGTGACACTGCGCTCCAAACTGTGTGAGAACCTTTATTTCGCAGGGGAAATTCTCGATTTGAACGGACCGAGCGGAGGATTCAATCTTCAGGTTTGCTGGAGTACAGGTTACGTATCCGGCCAGAGCGCCGGNGAGGCAAGTTTGTGCTAAACTGATTGCAGCGAATGAAATTTTAAGGCTATTTACAAATTTCGACGAGCCCATTAGGAGGTTACCGCCAAGTGAATCTGCCTCGCCTTATTATTGCCGACGAAATGAAGCCAGGAACGGTTCCTCCGTCTCTGATTCTGGTGTATGTCCTCAGACGAAGCGGTATCAAGGTAAAAGTCTTTACTTACGCACGTAGCGAGCTGGACATGCGTTTATTAAAGCTCCTCCTGGGAGATACGATTATTTCGCTTGACGCGTATACGTGCGGCAGCACAAATAACCTGAAGATAATGTTTCAGAGAGTGGCGGAGTCCGACGCCTTAAACGTAATTTTAACTCCGATCGGGGCCAGGCAGGACGAAGGTTTAATTCAAGTCGCTCCGGGCGTAACAGAGATTGCAAAGACGCTTTTGTGTGGGATAGTGCCGATTATATCCGCGTCCGCGTCTACCATTTTAACGGTTCGTACCGCAATGGCGGTGCTGTCTGCGCTTGAAAACTCGTACGAAGGAGCCGCTTTGGGAGTCATATTTGCCTCAGTGAAAAATCCGAGGGAATACCAGCTTCTGGAGCAGGAATACGGGCGTAACACGCACACTTTAAGCCTTGGCTACATACCTAAGGATGTAGAACGAGCCTTACCTTCCATGCAGGATGTTTACAACAGCGCGGCAGGGATTATGCAGATCAAAAGCGCAGCGTTGCAGCTTGCTTCTGCGCTGTTTCATATAGAATGGCAGTTTCTCGAAGCTTTCGGACAGCTCAAAAGGGACTGGACTTCCGCGGCGATACCTTCTTCTCCGACTAAAAATCTCAAAGTTGCTATAATTGGAGGCCAGACTCTGTCCCTTGAGGGCGATAATTGTCGTGAACTCTTTAAATTTCTGGGATGTAGCGTCATAGACTACGATCCACTGCGAGAATTATTCCCTAAGGACGCGGAGGTAATATATTTTCCACATTCGGCGGCGAATATGTACTGCGACAAGCTGCTCAATCACGAGCCTTTCCTGCTGGGCATAAAACAGAGTTTTGCCGCAAACAGACTGATCTTCGTGAATGGAGCGTCGACGCCGCTGTTCGGGCAAAGTTTTGTAACAGCAGATGGAAAAAAACACGACGCCCTTGGCTTTTTCAAATTTCGTGGCAACTACACCTCTATGAAAACGGCCGAAGGCGCCAAAAAAATAGAAGCTCGCGGCACAACTAACTCTATTTTCACAAAAAACAACGAAAAAATAAGAGGTTATGTGCTGGACTACCTGAGCATCAGCAACCCCGGTAACACAGTTCCGCCGGTATGGGCCTATAAAGACGTGCGAAAGAATGTTGAGTTGGGTTCTTCCGGCTGGGTGAGTGGGTCTTGTTTCGTTACGGATCTTCATATAGAATTGTGGAGTAATATAGAAACAGTCAGTCGATGGCTGGATACCCGCAAAAAATAAAGGAGACGCGGTGTAAATACAACGCGATGTCGATATTATGCCAAGCATAGAGAAAGATCATAACGATAATGATCATAAAGGCGAGTTGGGGCGAGTGCTTGAGTATTTTAACGCACTGCTGTCCCCTGTGGGTTATGCGCATGATATTCCAGATTGCATAAAAGACGATCGAAAAGCCGAAGTAATTGCCCTTTATCTGCAAGAAACCCGCCGCGTGCTGGCATCAATGAAGAGCGGAGAGGATTCTCCTGATGCCAACAGTTCGATGGCGGAACAATTTTCGGCGGCGCTTAAAAAACTCCGTAAAGAAGAAGAACGCTGGCGATTGGCGATATTTTGCAGCAATAACGCTGTGTGGGAATTAAGTCTTGACTCAAGTAAGCTTCCTTATTATTCCCCGCGTGTTTTCGAGTTACTTGGAATCAGCCAGAAAAATGCGCCGCTCATTAGTAGCTGGCCAAAACTTTTTCATCCTAAAGACCACGAGTCGCTGGCTCTTTACCGCCGTTTTGTCACAATGAACAATCCTCCGCATATATTTGAGCTTGATCATAGGCTGCGTTGCTCTGATGGCAGTTATCGCTGGTTTATGACGCGCGGCATGACAGTGTTTGACCCGATTGAAAAAAAACCCATGCGCATCATAGGCGTCACAGCCGACATCCATAGCAGGAAGGAACGCGAGGAATATTTCAGCTTCCGCGCAACTCACGACGTTCTGACGGGCCTGCCGAACAGATTGCTATTCGACGAACATCTAAAAAACGGCATGGCCCTCACCAAACGCGACGACTCTCGTCTTGCCGTCGTGATGGTGGACCTGGACAAATTCAAGTACATAAACGACACTTTTGGGCATGAGGCCGGCGACCATGTTTTGAGAGAAGTAGCAAGCCGCCTGAAGAGAAGCCTGAGAGAAAGCGATATGGCGTCCCGTTTTGGCGGAGACGAGTTTGCCATGATACTGGCCTTTGGCAGAAACGAATGGCAGGCTATTGATAAGATTGTGCAACGCGCTATGTTAGCCTTGAAGGAGCATATCCTAATCAGTGGAGAAGAAGTTTTCGTAACGGCGTCTTTCGGCATAGCCATTTATCCGAATGACGGAATGTTGGCCAAAACCTTGATGACACGCGCTGACGAGGCCATGTATTACGCCAAAGCTCTGGGGCGCAACGCCTGCGTGTTTTGGAAACGCGATAAGCGTTTTGACGTTGTCAGGCTAGACTCAGATACACTAAGGAGGGAAAATTAACGATGAGCGAAAAAAGCAAAGAAGCGATAAAATGCCCAAATACGCGTCTGTGCCCGTGCCCCAATACGGGTTGCGCAAACCATAAAATTTGCTGTGCCTGTGTGGAGCGCCATAGAGGACTGGGTAATCTGCCTGATTGCCTGAATTTAAACAAAACAGAGGAGGATTAGCCAAGAGAAGAATCGTTGACGTTTTTGTAAAATTTAGCTGAGGGGAGCTTTTGCTGAGAGGAGGGTTTTTCATAAAAATCCCTCGACCCTGGAACCTGATCCGGATAATGCCGGCGTAGGAAGACAGAGAGACTTATCGAAGCGCGGTTCCCATGAAAGGGAGACGCGCTTTTTTTATTCTTTTTATTGACTCATACCAAATAAACAAAAATATATGGGAGCGTAATCGATATGAAAAAAGTTTTGAGCATTGCCGGTTCGGATTGCAGCGGAGGGGCTGGTATACAGGCTGATTTGAAAACGTTTTCAGCGCACGGAATTTTCGGAATGAGCGTCGTTGTTTCGGTAGTGGCGGAGAATACCTGTCGCGTCATTGATATTCAAGACGTCACGCCGGACATGATCGAAAAACAAATCGACGCTGTTTTCGAAGATATCGAGGTGAATGCAGTAAAGGTTGGAATGCTTTCGACCCCCGCCTGCATGAAAGCTGTGGCAGGGAAGCTGCGGCAGTATAAACCGGAAAACGTAGTTATTGACCCGGTGATGTACGCCAAGAACGGCTCTCCCCTTATGGCTCCAAATGCGACAGGCGAGTTGATAGCAACAGTCATTCCGCTGGCGGGTATCTTGACTCCGAATATACCGGAGGCCGAAAAAATCACAGGCATGACAATCGAAAACGCAGCGGATATGGAGGATGCCGCGCGGCGAATTTATTCGATGGGATGCAAAAATGTCCTTGTGAAAGGCGGGCACGCGACGGATGGCGTCGACGTTGCGTTGGATGTTTTGTTTGACGGTGAAGGCTTTTATCGTTACGAAGCCCCGCGCGTCGATACAAAGAACACGCACGGCACCGGCTGCACTTATTCATCAGCTATCGCGTCTAACCTGGCGCTGGGGCTGGATATAAAATCGGCGGTGGCCGCCGCCAAAGAATACATAACTACAGCCATCCGCCATTCTCTCCCCATCGGGAAAGGACACGGCCCAACTAATCATTTTTATGACCTTTATAAAAATGGCTTAAAACACAGCAAACGAATAGGGGAGTGACGCTTATTATGCGCTATCTGAAATTTCCTGAGCTGGGAGATAAAAGCCTCCAGCGGACCCGGCTGCGTAAAATGACTCTTGCGGCGCTTTTCGCCGCGCTTGCTGTTCTGCTTTCTCCTTTTTCTTTTCCCATCGGGCCTGCGCGCTGCTTTCCATTTCAACATGCCATTAACGGGGTGGCCGGGGTTCTGCTGGGGCCTTTTTGGGCCTGCGTTGCAGCTATCGTAGCCAGCTCGGTCAGGAATTTTTTAGGAACGGGAACGCTCCTGGCGTTTCCGGGCAGCTTTTTCGGCGCGCTGGCCGTCGGGCTGACCGCTAAACTGCTGTCGCAGAAACATCGTTTCCTCGCGGCCTTGACGGAACCTTTGGCGACAGGAACAATAGGGGCCTGGGTGGCATCTGTCATCGCTTCCACGCCTGAAGGGAGAGGCGCGATGTTCGCCACCCTGTCCGTAGCGTTTCTACTCAGCAGCGTCCCAGGGGCTATAATGGGATATTGCCTGCTCCGTTTTCTTCCAATTAAAACGAATACAGAGGAGGGGGAGAAATTATGAAATTGACAGACTGTACCGCGGAAAAAACGGCGTCGGCATGGGGACAACTGAGAATAAACCGCCCGTTGATTTTTCACGTCACAAATTCTGTGGCAACAGCTTTGCAGGCCAACGCCTGTCTGGCGATTGGGAGCTCTCCCATTATGTCTCAGTTTCCGGAGGAGGCGGAGGAACTGGTTGAACTGTCCCAAGGTTTTTTGGTCAATTTAGGAACCCCGACGAGCTTTGCCAGAGCGACGATAAAGCATGGGTTACCCGTCGCGCGGGCCAAGGGGCGCCTCACACTGCTTGATCCTGTTGGATACGGGGCGTCGCGTTTTCGAATCGAAAGTACGGAAGAGCTGTTGAGAGAGTACGCGTTTTCGATTATAAAAGGTAACTCCGGGGAAATTTCTCTGCTGGCCGGAGTTGGAGGAGCTACCAAAGGCGTTGATGTCCTTTCTGCCGGAGATCTGGAAAAAGGAGTTCTTGAGCTGGCGCGCAAGCATAAATGCGTGGTATGCGCTACAGGGGAGGTCGATTACCTGAGCGACGGAGAAAATATCGTCCGCGTCACCGGAGGAAGCGTCATGCTGCCCTCTTTTTCGGGCAGCGGCTGTGTCGCCGGCACAGTTGTCCTGTCAGTCGCGGCAGCCTGCGGCGACGCTGTTCTGGGAACTCTGAGCGGTCTTCTGGCTATGGGCTTAGCGTCGGAACGCGCAGAGAAAAAATGCGCCGGTATCGGAACCTTTCCCGCTTGTTTGATCGACGAGCTGGGGCGCCTGACCCCGGAAGATTTCCAGGATACCCAAGTCCGCTGGAGCGTATTCTAATGAAAACTCTTGAAAGTCTGCGACGGGCTCTGTCGCTTTACGTTATCCCAGACCGGATCATCGGCGCGCCCCTGTCCTTAGAAGAACAAACCCGGCTTGCGCTTGAGGGCGGCGCGACGACGATACAACTTCGTGACAAATCTATGGACGGAGGGGAGCTTCTCGCAACCGCTTCGCGCATGGCGAGCTTATGCGCGAAGCATGGCGCGCTTTTCATAGTAAACGATCGGCTGGACGTGGCGCTGCTCTCGGGCGCAGACGGAGTGCACCTGGGCCAGGACGATTTGCCGCCGGCGGAGGCCCGAAGGATGGTAGATTCTCTCCGGCTGACACATCGGCATTTCTTAATAGGCGTGTCGGCCCATACGGCGCACGAAGCAGAGCAAGCGGAGACAGGCGGGGCCGACTACCTTGGAGTTGGGGCAACCTTTGGTACGGACTCGAAGGGCAACGCGAGAGTCATTGGGCTTGATGGCCTACGGGAAGTGAGGATGAGTACCAAACTGCCATGCGTTGCCATCGGAGGTATAACGCTGGAAAATCTGCCTGAGACGCTGGGCACCGGCGTTGACGGGGTAGCGGTAATATCCTCCGCCGTCCGAGGCGACGTAAAGGCACGCACTGCCGCGTTAAAAGCTCGGCTGGAGGCATGTCAATCTGAAATAAAAAATCAAAATAATTGAGGAGGTACAAATGATGAACACATTGGTCGCAGTTTCTATTTCGCCGGTGAGCGCAGGAGAGGAACTTTCGCAGCATGTAGCAGAGGTTATTCGGGTGATTCGCGAATCAGGTTTGCCCAATCGTACGAATGCTATGTTTACCGAAATTGAGGGGGAATGGGACGAAGTCATGAAAGTGGTGAAGGAGGCGACGCTTGTACTGGCCGGTAAAGGACTCCGCACGGGAGTCACGCTGAAGGCCGACATCCGCCCTGGATTTACAAACACCATGAACGTAAAGCTGGAGAAGATCAATAAGATTTTAGATAAAGCATGAATAAAGTACGTCCTCTTACCAACTCCTGCACGGGTGATAAGAGGACATATTTCACTGCCCGCATGTATTTATTTTATACCAGCGACCTGATGACCTGTTCTGCTCCGCCGGGCAGGAGGTTGATTGGGGGCAGTTCAATTACGGTGTAGCAGCCGGGGGACTGGCGCATGGAAGCGCGGGCACAGGAAACCAGCATTTGCGAGGTTAAGGCTGGATTGTTGATTTTCATGGTGAACTCCAGTAGTTGGTTGTTGGCCGTGCCGGAGACGCCTTTGCGGACTATGTTGGCGGCGTGCCCCATGTCGATCAGTTCGTTTACGTTATTTACCAAGATTACTTTGGTGTTGTCGTTTATGAAATAGGGGTCATTTTTTATTTTTTCGGCAACAACGGCGAAGTCCGTGCCCGGTTCAATTTCCACATAAACCATCCGATTGTGGGTTCCCGATCCGGCGGGGATAGTCATGGACAGGGCCGACTTTACGCCAGCTATGGCTTTTACGGCAACGG
>JGI20163J15578_10000925_pt1 | contig 12152 bp, 5 predicted proteins | sample TergutCu122P1_FD_15578 | JGI IMG/M metagenome (IMG submission 15578)
TTTAAAAGCTTTAGCGAAAATTAATCTGGGTCTAGATGTTTTAGGAAAAAGAGCGGATGGTTACCATGATGTTAAAATGGTAATGCAATCCATTTATTTGTATGACAATATTCGGATTGAAGAGTCAAATTTTCCTGGCATCCAGCTATCCTCAAACTTAAGCTACTTGCCTACAGACCAACGAAATATTGCTTACAAAGCAGCGGAAATGTTGGTTAAGGAATTTGAAATTAAGGAAGGTGTAAAAATCCACCTAAAAAAAAGGATACCAGTAGCAGCGGGCCTTGCAGGAGGTAGTTCAAATGCTGCTGCCGTTTTATTTGGCATGAATATATTATTCAAATTAGGGTTAAGTAAGCTAGAATTAATGGAACGGGGACTTAAGTTAGGAGCCGATGTACCTTATTGTATTATGCGAGGCACTGCTTTAGCAGAAGGGATCGGAGAAAAACTTACTCCATTGCCGTCTTTGCCAAGGTGTGTGGTGCTAGTAGCTAAACCAGGTTTTAGTGTTTCTACTAAAGCGGTATACGAGGCGCTGGGGACTTTAAAGGACCTTAATCACCCTGATATAGATGGAATTATCTCTGGTTTAGAAAAGGGTAGCATAGAAGAAGTGGTAAACGCTATGGGGAATGTATTAGAAGCTGTGACCATTCCAAAGCACCCTAAAATTAATGACATAAAAAAGTTAATGATAGAAAATGGTGCCTTAGGAGCGATGATGAGCGGTAGCGGGCCCACAGTTTTTGGAGTATTTAAATACAAAGCCACGGCATCAATAACTAAGGAGCAAATTATAAAAAAGAAATTAGCAAAACAGGTTTATGTTACTACAACCCAGCACACCTCAATGTGAGGGGACTTTTAGTACGCCATAACATATTTTGAGAGGAGAAATGCTCATGAAATCTGATTCTGAAATTTTAATGGATGCTTATTTACCACTACGAGATGTAGTGTTTTCCACTCTGCGAAAAGCTATTTTAAGAGGAGAGCTTAAACCAGGAGAGCGCCTTATGGAGGTTCAGCTGGCTAACAAGCTGGGGGTTAGTCGAACACCTATAAGAGAGGCTATCCGAAAACTAGAGTTGGAAGGGTTAGTGCTGGTAACTCCTAGAAAGGGAGCAGAAGTAGCTGAGATTACTGAAAAAAGCCTAAGAGATGCTTTGGAAGTAAGGCGAGATTTAGAGAAATTAGCAGTTAGCTTGGCTTGTGAACGCATAACAAAAGAAGATATATGTAAGCTTAGAGATGCACTGGATAATTTTGTTGTGTCCTTAGAAAGCAATGATGTAACTGAAATGGCAAAAGCCGACGAAAGTTTTCATAATATTTTATACAATGCAGCAGACAATAAAAAGTTAATTCAAATACTCCACAGCTTGCTAGATCAAGTATATCGATATCGAGTTGAATACTTAAAGCAAAAAAATGCTCCTACACAAATAATTAGAGAGCATGAGGAAATAGTAAATGCCGTTGAAAAAGGAGATAAGGAACGAGCTTCTGAGGTAGCAGCAATTCATATCGAAAATCAATTTATTAGTGTGGCAGAAATGATACGCAAAGAGTAAGGAACAATTGAGAGATATTTGAACAAAATACGCAGCTTGAATTACTTTGTCGAGTATGGCTTAAAGGAGTAGTATGATTTATTCATTTGAAAGCAGGATAAGATATAGCGAGATAGATCAAAGGGGGAGGTTGTCACTCCCCTCTTTAATCAATTATTTTCAAGATTGTAGTACTTTTCACTCAGAAGATATTGGGCTAGGATATGAAAAAATAAGAAAACGTGGTAGGGTATGGGTATTATCTTCGTGGCATATAGAGATAATTGAGCTACCAAAATTAGGGGACGAGGTCAAAGTTAAAACTTTTGCTACCTCCTTTAAAGGTACCCAAGGCAATCGTAACTTTATTATGGTGAATGTGAATGATAAAGTCTGTGCATATGCAAATTCTATTTGGGTATTAGTTGACACTAATTCTGGAATGCTTACAAGGATTACCGAAGAAGACTATAAGCCTTACGGAACATTAAAAGCCCTAGAGATGGAGCCAGTTAGTAGGAAAATTGAGAGATTAGAAAATGCAGTTAATTATCCAACCCTTTCAGTATTAAAGCAACATCTAGACACAAATAATCATGTGAACAATGGACAATACGTTCAAATGGCTTTAGAGATATTAGCTGAGGATATACCCATAAAGCGGCTGAGGGTAGAGTACAAAAAACCAGCAGTTTATGGTGATGTTATTTATCCAAAGATGGCACAGGATTCTACCCGTACAGTTATAGAATTGCAAGATGAGGGTGGTAATCCTTATACAATAGTAGAAATTATTTAAAATGAGATGGACGCATATAAATATATACTGCCGCTAGTTAACTTTTGACACCGCACCATAGTAGGAGAATCCCATGATTTTATGTACAGAATGCTTTATTCAAAAAGATGGTAAAACACTAATGCTTCATCGCAACAAAAAGAAGAACGATATTAACCAAGGCAAATGGATTGGCTTAGGTGGAAAATTTGATTACGGAGAGTCTCCAGAGCAATGCTTAGTCAGAGAGGTTAAGGAAGAAGCAGGGGTGACTCTTACAAAGTTTCGCTTACGAGGAGTTCTAACCTTTCTTACTACAGATGGCGAAATAGAGCCTATGTATATCTTTGTGTTTATAGCCACTGAATACCTTGGTGAAATCGGTGATTGTGCTGAAGGAACTCTAAAATGGGTGGATACAAAAAAAATATTCGACCTTAACCTATGGGAAGGGGATCGAATATTTTGGGGTTGGCTTCAAGGAGATGAAAGGTTTTTCTCTGCTCGCTTTGTATATGAAGGTGATAAACTCATAGACCATGATGTTACTTTTTATCCCTAGAGATAACAAGTGATCACATTTTGAGGCGGCTTGAATATTATCTACTATCCTTAGAAGATGGCAATATTATATTATGCCTTGCTGCTATTTCCTCTCTTGAAAGTGATTCATTTCCACTAGATGATTGTAGTACATTATTATATCTCCACTCTCTTGGCGAGACCTTATAAACATTCTTAAATGCTCTGGAAAAGCGTAAGGGGTGATGGTAACCCACTAATGTCCCTACTTCAGCTATGGACATATTACGATCTTTCAAAAATTCACAAGCTTTACCCATTCGATATCGAATTAAGAAATCCTGAGGTGTTGAGCGGGTAATGTCTTTAAAAATCTTACTGAAGTAACTCCTATTTAAATTACAATAAGTAGCAATGTCTTCCACAGTGATGCCATTATAATAATTGTTTTCGATAAAGGAGATAGCCTCTTCAACATAGAAGTTATTGATATTTCCTTTTTCAAAAGGCTTTCCATTTATAGAGGACTTATGCAAAGCATCCATAAATAAATAGAAGTGTCCAATAAGATGTAACATACTCTCAGAACTATGATTCATCATGTATAAAAGCTGTTCTCTTAGCACATTTTGCATAACAGGGTTATTGCTTTCGTAAATTAATCTATCAGCATTAAATCCAGCAACATCTAATACCTCTTGGGCTTTTAGCCCATCAAACTCGATCCAGGTATATTCCCAGGGGTCTTTTTCATCAGCTGAATACATGGTTTGTTGGTGTGGCCAAATCAAAAAGCCTTGCCCTGCGCTTAAATTATAGTAATTATTTACACCATTACTATCTACTGCGCTGTAAGTTCCTTTTCCTGACAAAATGTAATGAAAAAGAAAATGATTCCGTGCCGCAGGACCGTAAGAATGTAAGGGCTTACAAGCCTCCCACCCACATTGTACGATAAAGAAGTCAATATATGATTGATTTGGAAAGATATTGTATGAAAAATTTTCGTTTCTTGTGATACTTCTTTGAGACATTTTACCCTCCCACCGATATTATTTTGAATACATTATAACTTTATAAATGCCAAAATGCAAGGTGATTTGACACAAAAGCAGGCAAACATAACACTTTGGTATATTTAACGATAACTAAAGGATTTCAATTTTTGTATATTATATATACAATGTTGGTGTAATAATGTATGATGGGGTGTAATATATACAAAAGCTAAAGATATTACACAGGATTAAATGGCATGATTGGTGCGTATGAGCACTTTTGATGAACGTAAGTTGTATAAAAAGGCAATTGTATTAGAAAGAGGAGGAAAAAGGTAATGATTAAGTCGAAACTAGTAAAGAAACTTATGAGTAGTTTGATTTCCGTTATTATGGTAGTAGGCATGCTTACTACTATGACGGCGGGGGCAACTGCGCTCGGCCCTGAAGAAAGGGCTACTTTGGGCGACGTAATAGCCACTGCAGAGGCTCAAATTCAAGCAAATTTTACAGGTAACAGCTGGCAAAATCTACAAGCTGTATTAGAAGATGCCCGTGATGTATATGCTGACACAGAAGCCACAACTGCCCAGATTGAGACGGCGATAGATGAGCTTAACGGAGCTATCACTGCTTTAGTAAGTATTGTTGCTCTTCGGACAGTTAGAAATCAAGCTAGATCTATAGATCCTGCAGAGTTTGTTGGAGGATGGCAAGACTTTCTGGATAGGTTAGGAGATGTTGAAGACCTATTGGAAGATCCCGCCGCTACCTCCACAGAAATATCTTCAGCAATTTCAGCCCTTAGAGGGGCAATTGGAGCCCTTGTGAGAGATCCTAATGCCAGAAGAATTGTTAATCCAAATTGGTTAGCATATGAATTTCGTTCAATACTGATGGATCCTGTAAACGGCCAATTGGGACCAGAGTTTACATACACAGAGAATCCCCATCATGGGCCTTTCAATTATGCTATTGACCGATATCTACCTTCGTGGGTAGGGTATCACAATCGCGCACCTGTATTTTGGACGGTGGAAGGTTATGCTGGAAGTGCGTGGCGTTTCGTTCAGGAAATCCACAATGTAGTTGAGTGGATGGGTACTCACCCAGACATCGGTGGACGTCATAACTTAGAATTAAACGATGGCGAAGGTGGTATTGTTGACTTCATTGCCATGGATGGTTGGGTAGATAGCACCAGAGGCGGCATGACTCCTAACGAGCATGGCTATCCCTTACACCATTATAGAGGCTGGGAAACTGTAAGGTCAATCGTTATCGATGGGGAAACCATAGCTACACCAAACGGTGTAACCAACGAAATGTTTGCTGAATTCGTAGCCTCCCACGGAATGATTGCAGGTACATATTATAATCCTTTATGGCTAAACAGAATGTTTGTATACTGGCCATGTAAGCCTCATGCCTATGAGGCAACAGGAACATTCCCATTTCTTAATACTGATACAGGAGGAGGGCGTGTACTTGGAGCTCCTTCGCCAGATGGTTTAGGATTTGGTTCCTCTAGATTTAACATGGATTACAATAATCCAAACTTTGCCCATCTTACCGTATGGAATACACAAAGATATGCCAATGACGAAAACGGTAATCCGATAATTGGACAGCTGACCCAATTTGCTTATGAGAATCCAGAGCTTTCTGACCAATATCCTGATGGTCTACCTCTTCGTTATATTGTTCGCCAACCATCTTTTGGTAACTGGACTTTAACAGGGGATGGCTTACTAGGTGGAATTGGTGCTGGCGGACCTCAAAACAGTTGTAGAGGTGTACGAGCGGCTAATCCGGGAACACCTAATCCTGGTCTTTTAGCTCCAGTAGGGGGCGGTGTTTATACATTCCAAAACTGGTTTATCGTAAATCCTTTTGCTCCTGGTGCCAGAGAATATGTAAAAGGCATGATTCATCATTATAGAGAGATAGGCATGGGCTTTATTAAAACCGACTTTATGCGTAATAATGACGAAAGCTGGGGGCCAATGTCTAACGTGCTGGCTCTTCGGTGGATGCGTGAGGAAGCTGGTACAGATTTCCTTATTTCTACAGCAAATTCTAGAATGAGAAACTTCTATGAATGTGGTTTAACCTATGCCGATATGATTCGTATTTCTGAAGATCAAAACTCCCATCCAGGCTGGGATCGCTTCTCCACTCAAAATCGAGGGCGAGTCCATTTAGATCAATGGCGCACCACTCACAATCAAGTAGATGCCGCCAATTTCTGGTCTTTTGCTAATAGACCTGATGGGGCAATTTTAGATGGACACCAGACCAAGGTATTTGATTACGATGTTGGAGCACCTCCAGGAGTTCACACAGAGTTAAAACATGTTCTAGGACATAAAACTTTAACAGGAAGTGGTATTCAGCTTTCAGGCTCTTTGGTACAGCTGCAACAAATACCTTTAGATATTATGTTTAATCCCGCAATGATGAGCCTAATTGAAGAGCGATTCATTGCTAGACCAGTAGAGCTGTTTACTGAATTAATCCGTGAAGGTGCACATGGTGCTAATCCGGCTTGGTTAAATCCTTGGTATGTTACTCCAAATTGGAGACAGGATACCACCCAGAGAAACACTTTCCAAACAGGACTTAGATTTGACATCCCACTGGCTTTAACTCAAAGGCAAGGCACTCAAATATTCTACGGCACTACCCAAGATGGGGATACAGTAATTGGTTTCTTCAATCGTGAAAATACACCTCAACGTAGAAACTTATCCTTTGCTGATATTGGTTTGGAAGGCAAGTTTGACGCAAGAGATCTTTGGACTGCTACCGCTGAAAATCCCGAAGGAGATTTAGTGGCCACAGGCATTGAAGAATGGGACGAAGTACTTATAGGACGTGGAAGTAGAGTAATTAGATTAACACCAACTGCAGGGGTTTACCTAAGTGCTAATGAGCTAGCGCTGACTCTTAATGGAGCAGAAGGAGCTGATAGAGCTATTCTTACAGCAGAAGTATTTCTTCCAGATGGTGAAGTTCCAACAGGGGTTACCTGGACAAGTTCTCACCCAGAAGTTGCTACAGTTGATGCTAATGGGCTTGTTGTTGCTGTTTCAGCAGGGACAACCACAATAAGAGCAACTAGCAATGACGAGGCCACTTTCTATGATGAAGCAATAGTAACGGTTGTGGATATGAACATTCTTCCAACTTCCATAACCTTAAACGAAATAGAGGTTACCTTGGAAAGAGGACAAACCTTTGAACTTGAAGTAACAGCGATACTTCCAGCTACTGCTGGCAATAGAGATGTTACTTGGAGTAGTAGTAATGATAATGTTGCAACAGTTGATAGTGATGGAGTGGTAACAGCTGTATCAGCAGGTACGGCAATTATTACTGCAACAAGTGTTGCTGCTCCAGCAGTAACGGCTACAAGCGAAATTACCGTCTTACCAGATGCAACCGATGCAGGAACAGCAATTGTAGTTAGCATTCAAAATGATTACAACTATCGTCAGATTGGGGCTATCAGAAGAAATAACCAACCTCGTCAGATTATCAGTATGCTACCTGCAGGCACCCAGTTTGGTACTCGTACAGCAGATGGTTTGATTCAGTTGCGAGCAATTGTTGAAGGAGTTTATGACACTTCTGTAACTTGGAGTAGCATGGATGAATCCATTGCCACAGTTAGTGCTACAGGTCTTGTTACTGTAGTGGGAGAGGGAACCACCTCTATAACTGCTACTAGTAATGCAGATGGATTGTCTTTTTCTAGGGTATTTGTCCATGGCGCTAGACATGACTGGGATTTAGAGGCGCATATAGGTATCACCGGAATAGCAGCAAATGCTGCCACTGTTATAGATACCCATGAAAATAGAGAGTTTGACATTCCTGGTGATGGACCATTTACTAGAATTGTCAGAGATGTAGGAACTAATATTAACAGAAGAAATGATACAGGTGATGTATCTGATAGAGCCATGGTAGGCAATATAAATGCTATACGAGGAATTGATATTACCTTCAACGCTCCTGAAGCAGGATTCTACAATATAGGTGTGTATTATGTAATGGGAACAGATGCTGGACATTCACCATACCCAGATAGTGCCCATCCAGATAGAGAAAACATTAGATTTTTCTCAGTTAGTAATATAACTGACGGCCCTGGAGATGCTCCGCCTCGATTAGCTGGACAAGGAACCAGAGGAACATTCAACCAACACTCTGAGTTTGAGCCTGTATCGATAACTATTCCTATGGAAGCAGGTCTTAACACCTTTAGAATCAGAGGGGTAAATCATCCTGGTGATGGAGCAGCAGTGGCTAACGCTCCAAATATTGATATGATAAGTGTTACTAAAGCCACCCAAGGTAGACTTGGGGTTATAGGTAATGTTGCCAATGTAGATGGAAACATACTTACCCTTGATGTAACTGCTATAGCAGATAATAAGCTAGCCATTACTGAAATAGGCCAAGCCAATATAGATATTTACAGAGATGGGATATTTGTTAGCACAAATGGCGAGATTGAGGTGCCTAATTCAGTGTATTTCTCACAACAAAGTATTGGTGGAAGAACTAGTAGAAACGGTTTTGTCTATGCAGGATTTTTCCCAAATGTTGCTGCAGCTAGAATCGATCGAAGTAACTTTGATTTGCCAGGCACCTACACAGCGGTTATTAGGTTTGGCGACATGGAAAGTGAGCCAATCTTCCTATTCAATATAGAAGGTGAGATTACATTAGAACATTTACCATCTACAGTTACCATTAATGTAGGTGAAACAAGAACCTTTGCCTTGCCGCCGGCATTTTTGGAAGCGGCAACATGGTCTTCTATTCACCCAACAATAGCAACAGTTTCAGATGCAGGAGAAATCACTGCTTTAGTAGCAGGCCAAACTGTAATCAACGCTTCAAAGGATGGTGAGACAGCACACATTCAGGTAATTATTCGTGAAGATGACTATGCTTCCATTAATGTACCTTTTGCCAGAAGTAGAAGCGATCTCCCAGCACCTGATGCAGCAGGAGGCCACTTAAATCCTTCTCTTAGAACAGGGGGAATGAATAGAGGAATGCTAAGTACTGGCAATATGGGAACAGCTCCATATAGACTGTGGTATGGTCAAAACCAACTGGCAGCCAACATCCAAGTGGGATATTGGGTAAGTGTAGATGTAGAAGTTCCAACAAGTGGTAAGTACAAAGTAGAATACATCTTCCAAAGTGATGCTAGGCCAAACGCACCAGCGTCTACTCTTAGAGCGGTCTTGCAACATGCTATTGGTAGAACAGGTGAAGAAGAAAACCTAGGAGAACCTCACAATCCATCAGGAGTAACAGGTGGATTAGTGGATGAAGTAAATGTTACAGATGTAGGATATTTGTATTATGGCTTAAGTATACCATATAGATTCTTCTCTAAGGTGCTTACACCAGAAGAGGGAGTTTATCTTGAAGCAGGTATGAACACCTTTAGTTCAACTATTACCCAAAGATTTACAACCCAATGGCAGTGGGTAGCTGTAGAAGTTAGGCTTACACCAATTATTGAGGAAGTAGTGCCGACAGAAATCACGGTAACCTTCAATCCGACAGGTGGAATTGTAAGTCCCACAAGTAGAGTCGTAATAGCAGGAGAAACTTTCGGAGGAGCCTTCCCAATGCCAACACGAGCAGGCTACGTATTCCAGGGTTGGTTTACAGCTATAGAAGGTGGGGATAGAATTAGAGGGACAGATACAGTGACTCAAACTACGGATATTACCCTATATGCGAGCTGGCGTCCAGCTGGCAGTATAGCTGTTACTTTCAATCCTACAGGAGGGACTGTAACTGAGACCAGTAGGTTTGTTATTCCAGGTGAAACCTTTGGAGGAGCCTTTAGAATGCCAACACGGCCAGGTTATGTATTCGAGGGCTGGTTTACAGAGAGAACTGGTGGAGCAAGAGTAAGAGGAACGGATATAGTAACCCAAACATTTAATTTCACTCTCTTTGCCCAGTGGCGCCGAGAGGGCAGTATAATAGTTACCTTCAATCCTAATGGAGGAACAGTAACTGAGACTAGTAGGGCGGTAATGCCTGGTGAAACCTTTGGCGGAGCCTTTAGGATGCCAACACGACCTGGTTATGTATTTATGGGCTGGTTTACAGCTAGAGTAGGAGGAAACAGAGTTCTAGGAACGGGTACAGTAACTCAAGACTCCAACTTCACCCTCTTTGCTCAGTGGCGGCCAGAAGGTAGCATAGCAGTTACGTTTAATCCTAATGGAGGTACAGTGACTGAGGCCAGCAGATTTGTTATGCCAGGTGAAACCTTTGGGGGAGCCTTCCATATGCCAGCCCGCCCAGGTTACATATTTATGGGTTGGTTTACTGCTAGAGTAGGAGGAGATCGAATCAGAGGAACGGATACAGTAACTCAAACTTCTAACTTCACTGTATTTGCTCAGTGGCGCCGTGAAGGCAGTATAATAGTTACTTTTAATCCTACAGGAGGAACAGTGGCCGAGACTAGCAGAGGTGTTATGACAGGTGAAACCTTTGGAGGAGCCTTCCACATGCCAATACGGCCAGGCTACATATTTGAAGGTTGGTTTACAGCTGTGGTAGGAGGAGATAGAATTAGAGGAACAGATACCGTAAGACATGTTGCCAATTTCACCCTCTTTGCTCGCTGGAGGCCGGAATAATGTAGGCTTCACTACTATTGAAGCACCATAATTTGTTATAGTTTTTAACTTCATAATTTTTCCCACAAAAAAGAGCTAAGTGTAATTGAAAAGCGTCTTTTGAAGTAAACCACTGCAACTAAGATTAATTATCTGACGTGCGGTGGTTTTCTTCCGCTTTATGTTCAGAGAGGCGAAAGCCGCCTCCCACTCGATTTCCAATTGAGGAAATTGAATCGCCATAGGATAATTTACCTAACAATAAATTAGATTACAAAACCATAATTTTGGCTCAGGCAAGGGGCCAATTTCGAACTTTGCTCAAATATATCAAAATGCCACATGACTAGTCTAAATAAAGAGTTTCGCTAACACTTTGGTATATCTAGCTATAACAAAGGGATTCGTTTTTTTGTTGATTATGTGTACAATAATGACAAGATATTGTGTGATATTGTAGAGATTTTACAAAAAGTAACATGAGGGACTCTAATGATTATGTATTGAACACTTTTTATTCTAGCAAGCTGCCTGGAAATAGGTAGCTTGCTAGAATGCATTTAAAGGAGGACTAGTGTTTCTGGCACACGAGGAAGAACACAAGTAAAAGGCAAGGCCAAGGGCAACGAAATCAAAGCATACCAAGGCGAACTTGATTGAAAGCCCTTGGGAAAAAGAAAGGAATTGAATGTATGAGAAAAAAACGTTTATTAGCTCTATTGTTATCAGTGACTATGATTGTATCCCTTCTCCCTATGGGAGCAGCAATTGCTGATGAGCAAATGGAAGCTATACCATCTACTAATGGTGAAAATTTTGAACAAGCTTCTGGCTCTACAGAAGGGGTACCGCTGTCGGTATTTTCTGGAAGAAGAGGAGAGTGGGGTGAGGTGGACCATGCCTCAGTGGCAGAAGGTGGTCTAACCCTACGGGCAACCTCTGACGGAGAGCAACTCTTCACTATTGTTGAGGGAGCTCATAGAGATACACGAAATGTATATTATATCAGTATCACTGGAAGAGAAGGTGGCTTTGCTCGCCTTGGCCGTCCTAATGTTCATTATCTGGTGGCAAATGGGTGGCTTTATGAAGCAACCGCTGCTCAGGAAAGTAATGATACACCAGAGTGGTTTGGAAATACGGTAACTCGCCTTAGCCGTATTAATATGGAGTATCATAACAATTGGACAGGCATGAGACTTCACCTTAGCCAAATCGGCAACCCTGATCCAACTACAGTTAACATATCATGGCAGGGATTTGATGCAACAGTTCGTAGCACAACTGCTGCTCATTTGCCAGCAAATACGGCTACTCTAATGGCTGTTTCAGAGACTTTTGCTCCTTTACGTGAAGAGGGAGTATATTACCCAACAGAGTACTTTGGAATTATAATGAATCCTCTTGTAGGTGGCGGTGCTAGTGCTACTGCGGCTCATGCCGCTGGGGTGGGGCAAGTTTTAGGCTATGCCTACGTTTCTTGGAGAAGTTTAGAACCAGTTAGAGGTGAACTTGATTTATCACAGGCTCGTATCTATGTATGGAATGACTATCCTACTGATGGGCCAAATAGAGATCAGTGGGGTCCTCGAGGAGCCCTTTTGGAACCTTTACTTCAAGCCTATGC
>JGI20163J15578_10000926_pt1 | contig 12139 bp, 10 predicted proteins | sample TergutCu122P1_FD_15578 | JGI IMG/M metagenome (IMG submission 15578)
GGTCGCAGAAAACATGAAAAAGTAGCCCGAATAGGGCGGATTTTGAATGTTTTTAGGATTATGAGAGCACGTAGTGCGTAATAATCCGTCTTATCAGCTTGACAAATTCCAATTGTCAGGCGAATCATTATCTGACAAAAAGGTAAATATGCTTATTTACCTTTACATCATCAACCTTTATTCTAACAAATTAAACTACTTTTGTCATTAATTTTTAATAATTTCCTTGAACATGGCTTAATATTTCTGCCACTACCTCATCAATCTTCATGAAAGAACTGTCAATTAAAATGGCATCTTCTGCTTGTTTCAACGGTGCTACCGGGCGGTTAGAATCTCGATAGTCTCGCTCTTCTATGTCTCTTTTAATATCCTCAAAACAACACTCTATTCCTCTTTGCTGATATTCCAAATATCTTCTCATGGCTCTCACATCAACTGTGGCCACTAAGAAAATCTTCAGATCCGCATCAGGCAAGATGTAAGTTCCAATGTCTCTTCCATCCATCACCACGTCATTTACCTTTGCTAGATTTCGCTGTAACAAAAGCAGATGAGCACGAACTTCTGGAATGGTAGAAGTTTCAGAAGTCAGATTCCCAATACTTTCTTCTCGAATCAACTGAGTAACATTCTCACCATTTAAAAATATCTGCTGAGCACCTTCCTCATAATCAATTCCAACGGTAGCATGATGACAAGCTTCAATAACTTTTTCTTTATCTTTTTCATCTCCACTTAATCCCTTTCTCTGAAAATATAGCGCCAATCCACGATACATGGCACCTGTATCCACATAAACAAACCCTAACTCCTTGGCCACTAACTTGGCCACTGTACTCTTCCCTGCACTAGCAGGCCCATCTATCGCAATATTATATCCCATGCCTACTTCCTTTCTCATATCATTTTTCTCAATACACTTTAACATCTAATCACAAAGTAGTCACGATTCACCTTAAAATTTCACCAAGTCAGCTTTTACACAAGCTCTGTGGATGCATTTGCAGGGGTATGAGACTAATCTTGATTATCCACATCCCGAAACCGCAACCACAGAGGTTATGTAGAAGCGAAAGGGACATACCTTAAAGGTCAATCGTGCTACTCCCCGCCAAATACCCCGTGGACCAAGCAATCTGCAGATTAAACCCACCAGTTACTCCATCCAAATCCAGAATCTCCCCAGCAAAATACAAATTTTTCACCCTCTTGGATTCCATGGTATAAGTATCCACTTCCCTTACGCTTACCCCACCTCGGGTGATTATCCCTTCACTGATCGGTCTAAGCTCTGTTAAGGTCATGGTAAAATTCTTAATGATATTTACAAATCGTTGTCTTTCTTCTTTTGTAATGCCATTCATTACCCTATGCTCACCAATCCCACTTCGCTGTATCATGAGTGGAGATAGGGAACTTGGAAATAGCCTTCCTACTCCATTTTTAAAATGACGATTGGGATTCTCTGAGATCTCCCTTAAGATCCTTTGATCCAGCTGTTCAAAGGTCAATGCAGGTTTCAAATCAATACTTAAAACCAACTCCCTTTCCTTCAATACTTTTCCAATCACACTGCTGGCACTGAGGATGATTGGACCACTGACTCCAAAGTGAGTAAATAACATCTCCCCAAACTCTTCATACAGTACTTTTTTCTGGTCAAGTATCTTCACCTTTACATTCTTAAGGGAGAGTCCTTGCAATTCTTTTATCTCTTCCTCTTTCACTTCAATAGGGACTAAGCCAGGATAAGGTTCTATGATCTCATGACCTAGCTTTTTCGCCCAACCGTAACCATCTCCTGTTGAGCCTGTAGAGGGGTAAGACAAACCACCTGTAGCGATGATACAAGCGTCTAACCCTACTCTTCTTCCCCCAGAACACCTTACTCCTTTGATGATTTTATCTCTCTTCTCCTCTTCCCCAGTATAGGGTTCCGTTAAAATCTCACTTACCTGGGTGTTCAGATGAACATTCACCCTTAGCTTCTCCAACCTTCTCCTCAGGGCCTTGATCACATCAGAAGAAAGATCCGATACCGGGAATACCCTGTTCCCTCGCTCTACTTTCAAAGGCACCCCAGATTCCTCAAAGAACACCATGGTGTCCTCATTGTTGAAATTATAAAAGGAACTGTACAAAAATGAAAAATTCGTTAATATCCCTCCTAATAGGTCATCGATCTCACAAGCATTGGTAATGTTGCAACGTCCTTTTCCTGTAATGTATAATTTCTTCCCTAGCTTTTCATTTTTCTCAAAAAGATGAACCTCGTGTCCATTTCTCGCTGCAAGGATAGCTGCCATCATCCCTGCGGGTCCACCTCCTACTACGCCTATTTTACCCATCTTCTGAGTCTCCACCAAGATTCATGTTGTGTCCAATGGGATTAAGAGCATCCCGATTATAAACTTCATACTCATCCCAAATCAGTTCCAAATCTTCCAAGGTATTGATCACCTTTTCCTGGTCACGTATAAACAAAGAGACAATCATGGCATTTAACACACTTAATGGAGCCACCAAAGAATCTACGATGGAAGCCATATCACTTTTGGCAATTAAATTGCAGGAAGAGTATAGATTGATTGGAGAATGAATGCTGTCGGTTAAAGTAATCACCTTGGCCCTGCGACTACTGGCAAATTCCAATGCTTTAAGGGTACGCATGGAATATCTAGGATAACTAATCCCGATTACCACATCTTGATCATTTACCCTCATCAATTGCTCAAAGACTTCACTGGAACTGTTATAGTGAATGACTGCAACGGACTCACGAATGAGATTCAGGTAAAATCCTAGAAATGTCGCCAAAGGAGCGCAACTTCGCAAACCTACCACGTAGATTTTTCTGGCTGTAGCAATGGTATCTACTGCTTCATTAAAAGCCTGAACATCAATGTCCACTAAGGTTCGCTTAATGGTATCAATGTCAGAATTCAAAACACTTTCTAAAATACCTGATTCCCCAATTCGATCAGAAGTCACTTCCATTCGCTGAATAGAATTTAACTTGTTTCTCACCACTTCCTTTAATTCTCTTTGGAAATCTGGGTATCCTTCAAATCCCAAAGTGGTGGCAAAACGTACCACCGTAGATTCACTTACTCCTACGGTATCTCCTAACTTGGCCGCAGTCATAAACACGGCTTTATCGTAATTGTTCACCACAAAATCAGCCAGCTTTTTCTGTCCTTTGCTTAGCTTTTTATATCTCTCATCGATGTCTTTTAACATATTCCCAGCCTTTGTTTTAGGTTGTTCTTTTTTTGAATCCTTTGACATTCTCACACCTCCTAGTGTCCAACCAATGTCATCCTTTCATCAAAGAGACAAACACACAGCGGTAGTTGCCTTTGTTCATAAGAATCATTATACTTCTCTGGTAGCAACTGCAAGCCATTCCCTTTCTTCCTCAGTTAAAAGCGGCCCTATCTTCTCTGCCACTTCCTTGTGGTAATTGTTCAGTAGCTCTCTTTCTTGTTCCGTCATGAGTTCCACATCAATCCCCTCTAGATCAAAGGGAGCAAAGGTGAGGGTCTCAAGGTACATAAACTGACCATATTCATTTGCTTCACCTTTTCGCACCACCACATCATTTTCAAGACGAATACCAAAAGCACCCTCCTGGTAGTATCCTGGTTCGTTGCTAAAAAACATATATTCTTCAAGAACCACTGGCTCATAAGCCCTCTTTACCCAGTGGATGGCTATGGGTGGCTCATGAATCCCTCCCACATGACCGATTCCATGGCCGGTTCCATGTTTGTAGTCAGCTCCTTGTCTCCAAAATGGCTCTCTCGCAAACACATCCAGATGCTGACCCGTACAACCATAAACAAATTTAAAATCCGATAGTTTAAGGTTACTCATAGCCACTGTTGTATAGTATTTTTTCTCTTCCTTGGTTGCCTTCCCGATGACATAGGTTCTGGTAATGTCTGTGCTCCCCTCTAGGTAATGACCACCACTGTCTGTAATCAGCAACCCTTCACCCTCTAAAGACTTGTTGCTCTCCACCGTGGCTGAATAGTGACAGATGGCACCATGCTCTTTGTAGGCACAGATGGGGGGGAAGCTGGTTCCGATAAATAACTCTTGCTCTGATCTCAAAGACTCTAACTTTCTAGCAACACTTAATTCATCTTCCTCACAAATATTCGGGTGATGCTTCAGCCAATACATCAACTTGGTGTTCACCACACTGTCTTTCAGTTGCGCTTTTCTAATGTTTTCTATCTCTACTTGATTCTTAATGTTCTTCATAAGAATCACAGGGTTCATCTCTTTGATGACTTTCACCTCATCTGGCAGGTTTGAATATAGAGTAATATTCACTCCTTTAGGATCCAGCAGCACCACATCATTTTCCAATAAGCCTTTCACATCCTCATAAATGCCATTATAATCTTTAATGAAAATGTTTAGCTTCTCAAAATCATGGATGATCTTAGAAGAGAACTTGTCTTTGTTGGTATACAAAGTAACTTCATCTTTTCTAATGGCCAGATAAGACAAGACAAAAGGCACAAAAGGAATGTCCTTGCCACGAATATTCAGCAACCAACAAATATCATCTAAAGTTGTAATCAGGAATACACTTGCCCCTACTTTGTCCATATAAGCTCTCACTTCTTCTAACTTCTTGGCTACTGATTTCCCTGTATACTTCTCTTCCAACACAAATACAGGAGCCGTAGACAAACTTGGACGATCTTCCCAGATTCTATCCACCAAGTCAAGATCCATAACCACATGGCCAGATTTCTCTTCTACGATCTTCTTAAATTCCAATCCATCCTTCACACCAACGGTTCGCCCATCAAATCCCAGAGTACCCCCCTCTTTTAATTCCTGCTTAATATACTCAGGAACAGTAAGAACACCCGCTTCTCCTATCTTGTGAAGTTCCACACCAGTATCTGCTAACTCCAGCCCCCCTTGGATAAAGTATCTGGCATCCGTCCACAACCCTGCAGACTCCTGGGTAAACACCGCCACACCAGCAGACCCGGTAAAGCCAGTCATATACGCTCTCCCCTTAAAATAATCTCCAACAATCTCACTATGATGAAAATCATCTGTGGGCACAAGATAAAGGTCAATGTTATTGTCTTTCATTAGTTCTTGAAGTTTTGAAATTCGCTCTTTTACTGTCATGATGTTTCTCTCCTATCTGCTTTCTTCCTTTTTCTCTTTCACATACTCTTGCCATGCTGTCTTGCTATATCTAAGGCCTCTCTACTCCTCCGGCAAACAAATACACAAGATCTTATTGATGGCCACCACCAAAGCCTCCAACGACGCCTGAACAATATCTGGATCCACTCCAACCCCCCAATAAGTTTTCCCTTCATTGGCTAAGGCCACATAAGCGATCGCATTGGCACAGGAACCTGTGGTCAAAGCATGCTCTTCATAAGTGGTCAGCTCATAGGACAGGCCAAAATGATTCTTAATGGCGTTGCTGGCAGAGTCCAATCGTCCATTCCCTTCCCCAGAAACTTTCACCTGTTTTCCATCAATATTAAGCATAACATTAGCTATCAGTCTGCCATTTCTCTCATATCTACAATCTTCAATGGAAAATTCACATTTCACATGAATATAATTGTCTTCAAATATCTGATAAATCCAATCTGCGTCCAGTTCTTTTCCAGCCTTATCCGACACCCCTTTCACCAGATAACCCACTTCTTCCTTCATATTCTCAGGCAATTTTAACCCAAAGTGGTGTTTTAAGATGTAACTTATGCCACCTTTTCCCGATTGGCTGTTAATGCGAATCACATCTGACTCGTATGCTCTACCAATATCCGCAGGGTCCACAGGGAGATAGGGCACCTCCCACATCTCCATCTGTCGCTCTTCTCGATAAGCCATCCCTTTGGAAATGGCATCTTGATGAGAACCTGAAAAGGCTGTAAATACCAGCTCTCCCGCATAGGGTTGTCGATGACCAATCTTCTGATCCGTTAAATCCTCGTAACTCTCCGCGATTTTAGGCAACCAAGAAAAGTCCAAACCAGGATTCACTCCATGCGAATAAAGATTCAAAGCCAAAGTAATCAAATCCACATTCCCTGTTCGTTCTCCGTTTCCAAACAAAGTCCCTTCCACTCGATCTGCTCCAGCAAGTAACCCCAGCTCAGCATCACTTACTCCGCAGCCTCTATCATTGTGAGGGTGAAGGCTTAGAATAACACTGTCTCTATGGTTGAGATGTTTATGGAAATACTCTACTTGATAAGCAAATACGTGAGGCATGGACACCTGTACCGTAGTGGGCAAGTTGATGATTGCCTTGTTCTGGGGAGTTGGCTTCCATACTTCCAATACCTCATTACATACTTCTAGGGCATAGTCCACTTCTGTTCCAGAAAAACTCTCTGGACTGTATTGAAAGACAAAGTTACCTGGTGTTTCTTTGGCGTATTTTTGAAGAAGTCTGGCTCCATTAATAGCAATGGCCTTCACCTCTTCTTTACTTTTTCTAAATACTTGTTCCCTCTGAGCCACTGAGGTGGAATTATACACATGAACCACCGCTCTTTTGGCTCCTGCTACCGACTCAAAGGTGCGAGCGATAATGTGCTCACGTGCTTGGGTCAGAACCTGAATGGTGACATCATCAGGGATCAAATCCTCTTCTATGAGCTTACGAACAAAGGAGAACTCCGTGTCCGAAGCCGCTGGGAACCCCACTTCAATCTCCTTAAAACCGATCTTAACTAATAGCTTAAAGTACTCTATCTTAGCGCTTAAATTCATAGGCTCAATAAGAGCCTGATTGCCATCTCTAAGATCCACACTACACCAGATGGGAGCCTTGTCAATATAGTCTTTCTTCACCCAGTCATAACAATCTACTGGTGGTTTATGATACAAGCGTTTGTATTTTTCCACATTTTTCATCATTTTTCACTCTTATCCTTTATATTTTGGGTTGTCCCATTCATCGTTGTTTATTCCTTTAACCAATTCAATCTCCTTGAAATCTCCTTTTCACTGCCATCCCCTCATCCGTTAGCCATTGTGGTGCCAATTTACTCCACTAGATTCAACTGCAATTGTACCTCATCCTCTGCCTCAGCTTTAAAGTCTTCCATCTGATTGGGCTGAATCATCGGTAAATCCTCCATAGAGGATACGCCAAATCGCCTTAAAAATTCTTCTGTTGTTCCAAACAGTATGGGTCGCCCTGGTGCCTCTAATCTGCCTACCTCTTCTACCAGGGTAAACTCAACCAACTTGTTTACCGCATGGTCTGACTTCACCCCACGAATCTTCTCAATCTCCAGCTTAGTCACCGGTTGTTTATAAGCAATAATCGATAACGTCTCAAGGAGCACATCTGTCAGCAAATATTTCCTTGGTTGTTTAGCAATCTTAACCAGATATTCGTAAATCTCCTTCTTGGTGCACATCTGATAAGAATTCTCCAGCTCCATGATCATAATTCCATGATGTTCTTGATTGTAATTCTCCTTCATCTGATGAATCATCTTCCTGGTGGTCTCTACATCATGATCTATGGCCATAGCAATTTGTTCTATAGGAACAGACTCTCCCATGGTGAATAGAATTCCCTCGATGATACTTTGTAATTTTTCTATTTCATCTTGTTCTGCTATGTTGTCTTGTTCTTCTATCTCATCTTGTTCTATTACATTGTCCTGCTCATCTATCTCATATTGTTCTATTATATTGTCTTGCTCTTGAGTCTCATCTTGTTCTATTATATTGTCTTGCTCTTGAGTTTCATATTGTTCTATTATATTGTCTTGCTCTTCTATTACATTGCCATCCTCTAACATTTATCTTCCTCTTTCTTTATAGAATATATCTGTAGGGTCTACTTTTCCATAGCCAAGATAACAACTACTTCAAATCCGATAATGTCACCCTTTTCCTTCTACTCTCAAGTAGCTACGGGCATCTGTGTTCCCTTTCACTATCATCCCTACAACTTCTACACATGCTCAATAAGAATATCATCAAACTGCTTTTCTTGATTAATTCGTATCACCCCTGTCTTCACCAGCTCCAATATTGCCAAGAAGGTGACCACAACGTGTATCTTAGTCTTCTGCTCTTCTAATAACTGTCGAAAGCTTAACTTTTTATGTTTCTTAATATAGTTCTCTACGTAGATCAATTTCTCTGGTAGAGGAACTTCCTCTTTCTCAATGGTTCCAAACTTACTGCGCACCGGATCAATCTTATCCTCACACCTTCGCAGTACATCCGCAAAGATTTCCTTCAATTGATTCAGGGACAAGTCAGACAGTAACTCATCCATATCAACCGGCTCAACCAAGTCTTGAAGTTCTTCAGGCAAGGTAGAGCTTTTAAACAGAATAAACTCCCCTTCACTTTGCCGATCTTTTAGCTCCATAGAGATATACTTGTACATCTTATACTGAAGAAGTTGCTCCACCAACTCTTGCCGTGGATCAATCTCTTCTCCATCTTCCTCCAGCTCTAATGGAAGTAACATCTTACATTTAATATCCAAAAGAGTAGCCGCCATCAAGAGAAACTCACTCATTACATTTAAGTCTTCCCTTTCCATCCTTTTGATATACTCCAAATACTGATGGGTAATCTCTACGATTGGGATGTCATAAATATCTATTTTGTTTTTTTCGATTAAATGCAAAAGAAGGTCCAAAGGTCCTTCAAATACAGGTAGTTTCACAGGTATTGCCATTGATAATATCGCTCCCATTTTCTAATAAAGCCTGCTTTATAACAAAATTTGATGTTAACGTTGAAAGATAATTTCATGCTAAATTGTAGACTTCATTACTCATTCTTTGTTCTTACAATATTTCTCGCAGACTGGTTGACTTTGTCAAAGTTAACACAACAACCTCTGCTTTATTAAACAATCGAATAGGGGGAGTATGATTCCCCAGTCCTCTACCCACTACAATGGTATTCTTCCCTTCTTTGGTTAACTCACCTGAGTATTTGGGAAAGAATTCCCCTTGAGGAGAGATGATCCCTCGCCATCCTGGGATTCGTACTACACCACCATGAAGATGCCCTGCCATCACCAGATCTGCCCCCCATGACTTATACATGACATAAGGTTGAGGATAATGAGTAAGCAAAATTTGATATCCTCTTTCGTCAGCCATACCCACATAGGATTTAATGGTTCTTCTGGTAATGTTCTTGCGATTCTTCTTGATGTAATAGGACAAAGGCAATTCTAAGCCACTGATTTTAATATTGATTCCCTTGAGATGAATATAATCCACCTCATTCTCCAACAAATGAACTCCAGCCCTCACAATCTCTTCCCTATAGGGCTCGAAATCTCCATACACTTCTGGCTTTTCTTTCATACGTTGTTCATGGTTACCGTTACAAGCATATACAGGACATATCTTGGGCAACTGCTTCATTAAATGCAAAGCATGGTCATACCCTTTTTGAACCTTTGCCACAACCATATCCCCGCCAACTAGAATCAAATCCGGATTTTCCTCCCGAACGGCCTCTAGAAGATGAGCATTGTTCTCTCCGTAATCTCGATTATGCAAATCACTTAAAAACACAATCTTAATATCCTCCTTTAAGTTGTCAAACTTAGCAGAGGTAAGAACATATTGTCTGGTCACAAAAGTGATATGCTCACTAATCATCTTAGCGACCATGGCAAAAACAAGAATTAAAATTATTATAATTAATATTGCTGGGAGTAGATGAAACTCTCCTCTTACAGGTGATTCCATGTGAGTCCTCCATTATTTTCCATATCTAAATAATAATATGATGTAAGCTTCAAAAAGTATTTTGACGCTTGTATCATAATATCATTTTTTATCAATAAAAACAATACTTCACTTCATATGCTAACAAAGCAGAGATGGTTTTCGAATCCTGTATTTCCCCAATATATATCTTTTCCTTCAACTCACTCATTGAATAAGCTTTCACCTCTATAAACTCATTGTCATCAAGGTTTTGACAAGACGGAATCAAGTCTCTTGCCACGAATATCTCAATACGTTCGTTACAAAATGCCACAGTCGTTCTAATGGTAATCAGCCACTCTAGATGGTCACTTCGATAACCCGTCTCCTCTTCTAGTTCACGTCTGGCACATTCTATTCCTGGTTCATCTCGGTTATCCAATGCCCCTGCTGGAACTTCTAAAGTAAATTGGTCTAGGGCATTCCGATACTGTTTCACCATAAGTATTTTGCCATCATCAGTAACTGGCACAACCGCAGCGGCTCCTATATGGTCGATAAAGTCATAAGTAGAGTGGCGATTCCCCTCTATCTCAATAGTATCCTGATAGAAGTCCACGATTCGGCCTTTGAACTTAAGTTCTCGGTTTACTCTTTTCATCTTATTCTCCATTGATTGGTATTGTTTCCTCTCATATTTTGACTTCTCACGAATTAATGGTTTTACACATATATTGAATTATATCTTGTTTCATAGGGACATTTTTTTGTGTCAGATAAAATTCTTCACAAAAGACTCTATCCTATCCACCCCTTTTGCAATCGCCTCCCTAGATATAGCATAAGACAGACGGATAAAGTTCGGAAACCCAAAGTCTTCACAAGGAATCACAACCACTTTATAATCTTCCAATAGAATCTGGGCCACCTGATTCACGCTCACAATCTTCTCTCCCTTATATTCTCTGCCTAGTAGCTGTTCAAATCCTACAAAGAGATAAAAGGCACCTTCTGGATTCAAGGCGTCCAGTAGGGGCATTTCTTTGATTCTGTTATAGATATAATTCTTTCGATGCTCAAATTCAACCTTCATGGTCTCCATAGGTTCTTGAGTACCTGTAATGGCCTCTAAGGCTGCCTTTTGAGCAATTGAGCACGGGTTAGAGGTTTGATGGCTTTGGACGCTGTCCATGAGCTTCGCAATCTCTAAGGTTGAACCAGTATAACCTATTCTCCAACCTGTCATAGAATAGCTTTTGGATACTCCACTACAGGTTATAGTCCTTTTGTAGATTTCATCATTCAAAGAAGCGATGCTCACGTGCTCATGACCATCATAAGTTAAATATTCATAGATCTCATCTGCGATGACATAAAAATCTTTCTCTATGGCCACCTTAGCGATGGCCTCTAGCTCCTCTCTCAGATAAAGCATTCCTGTTGGATTATTTGGAGTATTAAGAATCAAGGCTTTGGTTTGTTCTGTAACCGCACCCTCTACCTCTTTGGCAGTTACACGATAGCCATTTTCTTTTTTTCCGTTGATAATGACTGGAACCCCACCAGCGAGGCTGACAAGCTCTGGGTAGGTCAACCAATAAGGAGCGGGAATAATCACCTCGTCACCAGGATTGATTAATACTTGACAAATATTCGTAAGAGAATGTTTGGCACCATTGCTAATGACCACTTGGTTCCATTCATAATTCACATGATTAAATGCAGCAAACTTGTCACCGACAGCCTGTCTTAATTCCTTAATACCAGCTGCAGGAGTATACTTTGAAAAGCCTTCATAGATGGCTTTTATGGCAGCTTCATTGATATTCTCAGGAGTTCCATAATCCGGCTCCCCTGCAACAAATCCAACAATATCTATTCCCTGACTTTTCATCTCCTTTGCCTTAGCCGTAATGGCTAAAGTTGAAGATGGTTTTACTTGAAGTGCTTTTTTCGATAATGCTAATGTCATGATACTCCTCCCTGTCCAGGCTACTTCTCTATGTTTTTACGTCCTTAATTTTATCCTCACTAACGCAGGCATCGCCTTCTTTTTATTCACTTTTTGTGCTTCCAGGTCCTAAAAACATTATAGTACATGCCATATCCTCTGGCAACATCTATTTGCATGATAGAGAATACATTCATTACGCCCCTCTGCGCATCAAAAAAACAACCCCTACCACATGGGTAAGGGTTGCGATGCATTACTTAGCATATTCAATTGCTCTTGACTCTCTGATGACGTTCACCTTAATCTGTCCAGGATATTCCAATTCAAATTCAATCTGTTTCGCAATATCTCTAGCCATCAATACCATATCGTCATCGGATACGTTCTCTGGAACTACCATTACTCGAATCTCTCTACCTGCTTGAATAGCAAAAGACTTGTCAACACCTTTGTGTTGGTTTGTTATATCTTC
>JGI20163J15578_10000927_pt1 | contig 12137 bp, 10 predicted proteins | sample TergutCu122P1_FD_15578 | JGI IMG/M metagenome (IMG submission 15578)
AAAATTGAAAGTGATCTGTCTCCGATGAGATGGTCTTGTTTTTCCGTCAAGGTGGTCTTGTTTCTCCGTGTAAGCGGTCTTTCTTGAGCGTTATTTACAACCATTTATACGGAACGAGTAATCTCCACCTTTTCACACTGCGCTCAGTACCATAGCTTTTGACCACAGCACCCCAGTAGCGGTTTGCAACCTGCACCTGATTGCCGATTGCGGAGGACCTGTCTCCATCTCTATGTAAAGCATACTTTCAGACTGTTCTCTCCCCCTTCCTCATTTTTGTCCTACTCATTTCAGGACACACTGCTCGGCACACATTTAGAAACAGCGCGAGAATTATCCTGCGCTGTTTGCTGTTCTATAATCGCTATTCTTTGCCAATGGACATCTACCACACGAGCCGCATACTCCCACTAATGAATACAGCGGTCGAAAATGTGCAGTCTGAGCGGAGAAATAGTGCAGTGACAGCGGGAAACGAGTGCGATTAGCGCAACAACTAACGCGGCACATAAAATATGTTGCATAGATAAGCGCCCTACGGCGCAGAGTTTATCGCCTTTTATTTTCCAGGGAGAGTGAAAGCCAGTGAGCATAACAAATGCAATTCTGAGGGGTGGTACGTTTCTCTTTGTTCATAATAACACTGCTCTTTCCGTTATTTTAGAGCATCTCATGCGCACATGATGCTGTTTGCTCTGCTCTAACTCTCCGAGATATCTGCACTCCAACTCCGCTGATGACGCACTGCTTTTCCGCTCAACGCACACTCAAAAGGAGAAATATTCAAAATGCAGGTCAAACGCATTAACACAAAATATACTCGCTTATAATGTCAACAACAAAGAATTTCTGTTAACGGCTCAATTCGATGCGTATTTTTCAATTGCGCTAACCAAGCAATTGAAGCTATATTTTTGTAAAGAGTTCACAAATTTATTATTCAGTTCAAAACCAAATTCTTGACTCGCTCTTTGCAATATGTACACTACCAGTTCAGCGGGGAATCCATATTGAAACAAACTGTAATCATAATTCGTGATTTCAACATTAGCAATTTTTTCTATAATTAACATTAATCGCTTACTAGTCTTTGCGTCATTAAATGTGGGGTTATTCATATATCAACCTACATCCTTTGTAAAATTATTCTCCGAATACCTTCTGGGAATCCCTCCCGCGCTTATACTTGATCTAAATTCGTGGCAAGCTCTTGTTCGATTTTTTGAAACGCGTGCGTTCTTTCCCCATCATCAAAAATAGAAAATACGGTATATTTATTTTTTCCTATCCCTGGAGCCAAGTTGGCGTTTACAAAACTCGAATTGACTTGCAGGTAATCTAACTCATTTTGACCCTCTGCATTCTTATAAGACGTCGTATTAGAAATTCCAAAATATTTGATTTCTATATCTAATCGGTATTTGCAGTATTGGCTAACATATTTGAGAAATTCGTAATTGTAATCATTATAATGCATATTAAGAACACCAACATCACTTTTTACGGCATTCTGTATAATGAAAGGAAGAACGCCTAACCCGTTTAAAATATCATTGTTATATTTCATAATTGGATCAGGCACGCCAAGAACTATCACATCCCAATCTTCAGCCCTGCAAGCCTGATACACAAATTGATTGAATCGAATGATTTTTTCCTGAACGCCAATCGTATGTTCATATAGGAAATCCGGCAGTGGTAAACTACCGAAAAGGTGACAATATTCTTGAGAACCTATATGTAGCACCTTATAACCCTGCGACAGAAAATGCTGTCTTATAGATAGCTCTGTTTCCGGCTGTCCACATTTTTCACCCATTGAAAACACTGAAATAATCGGTATATTTAAGGGGAATAGCCTTAAATCAATCAATTGGTCTAGTGGTCGCTCTAGTGAATTAAGTCGCCTTAACAGTCGATCTGCCACAATAACCTCTTTATCAATAGACTTTGCATAGTCAATCAAATCTTGACACAATGAATCGTCAGACGTGCTCTCGTTATCTAAAAAACATACCAAATCACTCTCTGCTATTTTTTGATGATAATTTGCGTGGAGTTTTATATCTACTCTTGCACTTTCGTTTAAGACAGAAACATTTCGCCCTGCTAACACATTTAAATCTGGTGGTACTAAAGCAATTATCTTGTATCCACATAAATGGGCATATTTTACAAGCGTAACTGTCTGATAATCGACAGGAAAAACCGCCGTCTTCTTATTTCCCATAACGCGCCTCCTCAAAATTGAAGCTATTCTCCTTCAGCAAGCAAATTGTTTTAAGAATAGTTAGTGTCGTGTTCATCGCTCCTTCGCAATAATTTAATCTCGATTTTCCAGACAACTTCCTTCCATCATCAGCAGCGGCTGCACACAGGCTGCAATGGACGAAATTCCAACAGGCCATGCATTCACCCTGGGTCAACTGTCCAATATTTAAAATCTGCTTGGCTTTATTCAAGTCAAAACCTGAATCAATATGTCCAATTCGCATTTCATTTGACGATTCGCTTACTCTTTCACATGGGTACAAATACCCCTCCGCATCAACCATTGTCCGCTTGGCACCCGGAATACACGGTCCGCCAGGATGTGCGTCATATCTCAATCCGTTTGTAGTTCCAAGATTTTTATAGAAACGATTAATTTCAGCTATTTCTCGCAAAACCAGCTTTGAAACTTGATCTTTTTCAACCATCCCCAGTAAGTATAGCAACATTTTTGTTCGCTGAATATTATAAGAAATGAAATATTTCTCATCGTATTGAATCTCTTCTATATTGCCGAACTCATTTACGGTAGTAGTAAATAGAAAATTATCTTCAATCACTTCGTTTGCACTATAAAAGTCGTCCACACATTTGAAATCGCTCCCAGGTGCAATCACAGTGCTAAAACTTATTTTTTTAAAAAATTCAGGATTTCTTCTCTTTATGTCGCGGAGACTGCTCATTATGCTATCAAACGAGCCACTTCCATTTATAAAGACTCTGTTTTTATCATGTATCTCTTTTGGACCATCTATACTGACGTTAACATTGAATCCGGAATCAGATAAAAAGTTTATCACTTCTTCTGTGAACAGTGTTCCATTTGTAGTTATGGTGTACGATATATCCTTGTAAGGATAGGTTTGCTTTATGTAATCAACTAAGCTCTTGATTCGCTCAAATTCTAACAGTGGCTCTCCGCCATAAAATCCGATATCAACCTTTCTAGAGTTAGTGGCATGATGCATCAAAAAGTCGGCACTTTTTTTCATTGTCTCATAAGACATCACTTTATCTGTATGTGAGCGTTGATGATACATTCCTGAGTAGGCGCAGTACGCGCATCGCAAGTTGCAATTTTGGGTGACTTGCAAAGTAATCTTCTCCATTTTACTATCTAAATGAAACTCTAAAAATTTTTCGTGCGGGTGCAGAATTTGCCTTAGCGAACTTTCTTTACAAAACCCTTTTCTTTGAAATGTTTCTAATACTTTCAAATCATCAGTAGTTGCGTTCCCATCTTGGATTCGCTGAAGAGCTGAAAACTCATCATCATTTAATGAAAGAATTGAGTTTGTCTCACGATCGTAAGCATATTTTCCTTTTGGTGTCGAAAAAAGTTTTATGATGATGTTCACAATAAAGACCTCTTTATCTCGTTTTATTTGGTATCGTCGGATTTCTGTCATAATATTTTTGATACTAAATCGCAGACATACGCGATGTCATTTTCCCCACGCAAGCAGTAGTCGCCGAAAGCACTAGACCACATAAAATGGCGGCAGAATAGCTCCCAAGCGTCAGCAATGACAATATGGCAGCACTGGTTGAAATTAGAGTGAGATTTCGTAGCATACGGCGACGGTATACGCATTTTGCTATAGCTTCAAGCGGCTTGTTTTTGTGTTCTACCGGACTGATTAAAACCAGTAATGTAATACTCAACGCAAGCAAACTCCAAAACGCGACAGGAACATTCCATACTCGGTAAAAACGAATCGCAAAAAGACATGGAATCAGCACAGCAATACTCACGAAAAAGCAAATCAAAGGATTGTCCGAATGGTAGCCGCCCGCATATACACGAATCAGAACGTATGCTAAATAAAACATTGCCGCAGGCAAGGCAATCCCAAGCACAAAACCGAACAACAAGAGAAAGAAAATGTTTGCGAAGCTTGAAAACAGCTTTTCAAGACCAAATTCATAAATCTCGCGTTTGTCTGCGATTATTCTGTTGTTCCTCAAAAGCCAATCTGCGGTCTTCTGCGCGGTAAATTTAAAAAACATTAAAATTTTCGCAATTTCTGCACTAACTCAGGTTCTTCTTCCTGATGGAAAATAATGGAACAATTGAAATTTGCGAACAACGTCGCACATATGATGGCGCAATAGGGTATTATTTTCGATAAAGTTACATGCATTTCGTTTGCCTCCGTTTCACATAATTTTATTTTCTGCTGTGTAGAGGCACAGTAACATAGCGATAAAAAAGTTTCAATGCCATTTCATCATGTTTGCCATGAACGCTATTTTATTCGGCATGAACGACATTTTTTGTTGAAATATGATAAAAATGTAATATGAAGCAAAAGTTCTTTTCGTTAAACTCTATCAAAATATTCCCCTTTTGTTTAGGTAAAATTTCGCGAATACTTGATAACCCTATTCCGTGATTTCGCTTATCCGCTTTTGTGGTTAGAAGCTGCCCTTGCTTATTCATAATCGGCTCCACCTCATAAGAGTTTTTGATTGTTATAATTAATTCTTTTTGAGGTGTATACACAGCTTTCACGTCAATATATCGACCGGCAATGTCCACCAGTTTGCATGCCTCAACAGCGTTTTCTAAAGCATTTCCCAGAATTGTTACAATGAGAGTTGAATCTAAAAGCATGTCGGGCGGGACGGTAATCTCCGTATTTAACTCAATCCCAAGTTCTTCTTTTGCTTTGTTAAGATAAAAATTCAGTATGGTGTCAACAGCAATGTTACCGCAGGCTACAGATAAATCAAACTTGCCGAGTTCCGCATCTATGTGAAGTTTCGCGTTATCCGGCTCGCCTTTTTCCAAAAAACTTGACAGTAACAAAAAATGATATTTCAAATTATGCTTTAGCTCTGATATCATTTTTTGAGAGCTTGCCAATGTGTTATATTGCAACTCCCATCGTTCCAACATCTGATTTTTCTGTCTAATTCTTTCTGAATCTTTTAGTTGAGTCAATATTGTGTTGAAAACCCAAATTATAAGTAAAAGCATTCCTGATGAAATTAGTTGAGCAGCGGCTATTTCTCCGATAATTTCTGATAAGTCATCAATAACTACGGCTATATAAAGCGCGTTCACCAAAATGATTCCAAGAAGGATTAGTAAAATTGATGCTGTATACCTTGTGGGTATTTTGAAGCTATTATTTCTTGCGCTTTTGTTTATAATTCTCCGAAAAATAAATACAGTAAATAATGCAAATGGCAAATGAAACAAAGATGAAATAGTTCGACCCAACGGCAGTACGTTTTCTATGTCAACACCTACCCCAAATTGAATAGAATAGACATAGTTCAGAGTTAACAACGCTGCAAAATCTGCAATTACTCCTGTAGCATAAAGTAGCGTTGCAAGAATAAGTTTTGCACCTACATTGCCATAAAAAAGAAAGGTTAAAGCGTTGTACGCTATTAAATTTGTGGCTACAAGAACAAAAATGTTAGGAAATTCAAAGAAAATTTGAGTAGTAATAAAAAGAAAAGCAATATACGCAAGCAAACTAATTCGTTTACGGACCGCCAGTTTAAAAATGTCGGCAAACGCATAGTATTTTATGGAAACAAGAAATATTCCGTTAATGTACAAAACCACTTGATTCATAACATCACTCATAATGATGGCCTCTAAATTTTGAATATGCATCTCGCGCTTTATCTTTGTAGGCTCGTCCAATCGGAATTTGTGTTGCAAATTTATCCTTAAGCACAAAAGTATTTCCGCTCATTATTTGGATATACCTAAGATTGATTATATGCGAACGTTCGCATTGAATAAAGTGCTCGTTCGAAAGCTGACTCATTGAAACTTCAATGGTTGAATAAAACTTTTCTAAAAGGCGTATCGTTTCGTCTCCACCGTTCCAGATGTTAATCTCTATAAATTTATAAACACTTCTCAAAAAAGCGATTTCCTTTGCGCTTATCGAATATATTTCTCTATTGATGTTATAACGGAATAATTTCGACTCATTTTCAATGCTTTTAAAAACAATTTTATACGCTCTGCGAAAAATGTCGTTTAGTCTTGTTATAGAAATTGGTTTTTTGATAAAACGAAAATTCCCAACATATGCCATTTGCTCGAAATAGGAATCATGGTGAGACATAAAAATCAAAATAACATCATCTCCATTCGGCATTACTCTCAAAGCCGCGCCAACTTCCGTGCCGGTTATACCTTTCATTTGAATATCCATAAAAACAATATGGAAAAATACGCCGGAGCGGACATCGCTCAAGAAAGCCTCTCCCGAATGAAAAACTGAAATTATGAAGTCTGTTTCCGCAATTTGTTCCATCGTCTCTTGGAGGCACCTAAAAATACTCTCAGTTAGATAAACATCATCATCACATATTGCAATCCGAATCATTGGCTGCCCCTTTCTCTTAATATTGTTAGGTTTATGTGGAATATCTTAAAATATATCACCTAATCAAAAGATATACAATACACATTAGTTTAAACGTTTTATTTACACTTTCTATGTCTCGCCGAATGCAAATTAATCTGCGTCTGTGCAGACACCGATTTTTAAACATTTATAAAGAAGTTCCAACATTTCGGCGATGGCAAGTTTTTTCGCAATAGTAAAAAATAGCAGAAATGTGCCGTCTATACCCTTTATTTTGTCGTTCATGGCAAATGCGGCACAATGATATTGACATGTTTCAGCAGTTCGGATACCGTGCTTGTGTGACCGCGACTGAAATTTTATACGTTAGGTGGCAAATATTCCAACGTCACCGATTATGACAGAATGCATGTAAAAAAACTTGCTAATCATTTCAGACCTATAACACAATGTTAATGATATATCGCAATCTGCAGATTGAAGAAGTATTCACCTTGGAGCCGAATTTTCTGGGGTGCACACAAAACGCTATGTGCGTAACGCTTTGTCTGCTTCCCTTACAGAATTTTCGAGGAGATTATTAAGAAAGGAGAAACTTTATGCGGAAGCTAAGAAAAAGTCATACTGCGTCGGAAAATAGTGTTGAAGCATACACATGCATGTGTTTCTGTTCATGTAGTTGCGTATGCCACTGCATAGCCATGTTTGGTCCAGCTCATGGTCCAACGATGCACCGTAACCCTTCGAACACTACTGCTCATAACACAGGAAACGCCGTTGGACGGTCAATACAAATGGGAAGATAAACGCACCCGCATTGGGGCAGAAAGTTGCTTGTGTTCTGCCCCAATGCGCACATGTAAAGCCCCAGAGGATTCCATTATATGCCTTTGCAGGAAGGAATGAGCACTTGTATGAATAAAAAAGTCATCAAATTCATGCTGGGGCTGTTAAAGTCATACCGGAAGAGAATGGCAGTTGTCCTTATATGTATGATAGTAGTTTCTGCTTTTGGAGCAATTTACCCTTTATTTCAAAGGGCGATATTTGATGATGGAATAATGGCAGGGGACTTCAGGGCAGTTATTTATTTTACCGGGCTGATCTTGGGGTTGTTTCTGATTGAGCAACTATTTTCTTTTATTCAATTTATTAACTATGAGTATATCAATCGACAAATCCCTTTTGAGTTGATGGGCAAAGTAGTAGAACACTCAATTCAACTAAAGATGTCATATCACAAAGATAATAATTTTATTAAAATTATTGACAATGTTAATAATGACATGGCAAGTATTACCCAAGTTGTAAACGCGAGTTTGCTCCAAGCAGTTGTAAGTCTATTTAAAATTATAGGTGGTATTATTGGGCTTGCATTTATTGATTGGAGATTGACAATATTTATATTGGCAATTATCCCGCTAGAAGTTTTCACGAAAAGCCGATTTGCAGCGAGACAACAAAGGCACTTCAACATATCACTAAAGTTGCAAGAAAAATTTTCAATGTGGTTTGGCGAAACATTTAAGAGCATCGAAGTAATCAAGCTATGGAATCTTCAAAAAAAGCGCACTGATGAATTTGATCGCTTCAAAAAAGACCTAATGCAGATAAATGCCAAGATGGAGTATGAAAATAATTATTCTAACGTATCGAGCGTAACCCTAGGTACGATTTTCAATCATGGTTTAAATTTATTGGGAGCAATGTTTATTTTAAGAGGGGAGTTAACGATCGGTGGTCTTTTCGCATTTGCGGCATATTCAGCCTATGTAATGCAGCCAGTTGCACTATTAGCAGACATATCATATCGTTTTTCAAGCAGTCTTCCGTCATTCACACGTTTCATGGATTATTTTGACAATGATATTGAATGTCAAGAAGGGAGTAGCACTGTAGGTGCCTTTACTAAAGTAGAATCTTTATCATTCGAGAACGTGAAGTTTGCATATAATGACAAAAAAACGATATTAGAGTCAATTGATTTTTCAATCCATCTGGGGGAGAAAATAGCATTCGTTGGTGCCAATGGTTCTGGCAAATCCTCTATTGTTAATTTGATTTTACGATTTTACGAACCGAAATCAGGAAGTATTAAGATAAACGGAATTGACATTCAACAAATCGCACTAAAAGAGTATCGCGAACTAATAGGTGTTATGAACCAAGACATCACTTTATTTGATGATTCTATCAAGAACAACATTAACGTATTGGGGGATTTATCAGAGTTACAAGTTCAAGATTATTTGGAAAAAGCAACGGGCTCTGAATTGATTTATTCCTTGCCTGATGGTTTTGAAACGGGGGTAGGCTTTAACGGCTCAAAATTATCTGGAGGTGAAAAGCAAAAGATTTCTTTGGCTAGAACGCTAGCTAAAAAATGTAGGATTATGATTTTAGACGAGGCAACCGCAAGTTTTGATTCGAAGGCTGAAGAACGATTTAATAATTACATATTTGAAAGTACGCAATATGATATTATTATTGTTATTAGTCATCGCGAAAACATACTAAAAGGTCTTGATAAAATTTTTATGATTGATAATGGTGTAATCATTGATTCAGGAACTTTTTCAGAATTGCTCATACGAAATGATTACTTTAAAAAAGTTCTAGCACAAGAAGGCACAACAACAAGAGGGCGCTAAATCGCTAAATTACAATCCCTTCAAAAACCACAAACTATATTATAAGAGGTATGAAAACAAAATGAAAGTGATTTCTTTATTCTGGGCTAAACTCATTCCCCTTTTTATGGCTGTAATATTCGTACTCGCTATGGCAGGCTGTTCTCAAGACAGATCAGGGGGGAGAGATATTACAGAGTCAGACAGGTCATTATTCTATGGTGAGACCCTCACTATAGCTGTTCCGGACGATTTTTTCATGCGGTCTTCCGTTGCTCAATACATGCGTAGAAACCCTGGTGTAACCATCGAAATAATAAACTTTGGTTGGGATAATATAGACGCGGCACGCATGCAGCTTGCTACCGAGTTAATGTCCGGCACAGGACCGGTTCTAATTGACAGCATTCTTTTAGACACCCTTGATCCTCGCTTGGCGCCATTTATGATTGACTGGTTTCCCGTTATGGCTGCCGACCCCGACTTTAATGAGGAGGATTGGTTTACGAATGCTCTACATGCGTTATCAGTAAATGGAGCGCTATACGAATTTCCTATAGAGTTTACATATAATTTCGCGGCAATCAACAGTACTGTCCTCAGTCTAAACGAGAGTTTTGTTGAACGGGAGCGTATTACAATATCAGAGATGATAGAAATTCACCAACAATTACCTGCAGCTTCTAGTTTATCTATAGCACCAAATTTCTCTGCACAATGGCTCATGCGTTATTATCTCCATCATTTTTTCGATATGGAAACCGGTTTGGTAGACTTTGATAATGATTGGTTTATTAACTTTATCACATTCGCACGAGATATGACAGAGCCGGAACATCTGCGAGGCTTCATCACAACAGCAGATTTTAACCGCCGCGAGTCAGAGCTAGCAATGCTATACCTGTTCGATATCCCGCATACAAACTGGCATCCATTTCACTTAGCAGATTTTGCGTCAGGCTCTATCTTTGCTAATCCCATCCCTATTACTAATGAACACGGCGAGCTGTGGATTGGTTCGGGTGAATCCTATATTCTAAATGCTGTAAATTCTACCCCTACCCAACAAGCGCTTGCGTGGGATTTTATTAAATTTCTGATGGAAGTAGATGAGAGTGAGCATTCAATGAAAACATTCAATTTGCATCCAACGAACAGAAATCTACTCAGGAGTGCTCAAAATCAGTTGTTCCCCATGTATGTAAACTGGTTAGAAAACCATTCTGATGGTTGGCGGCTTGCTGGCACAAATAGAGATGCTCTTGAGCAAAATGTTGCAAGAAAGACAGAGATTGGCAATATGCCAATGATTAGAAGACTGAGGGCTCCTGATATAGTCATTGAGAATATCTTTGAAATTCTGCAACTATTTGAGGATGGTCACATAACGGCTGAGCAGACGGCAGAAACTTTGCAAAGTAGGATTGAGTTGATTATGATGGAAATTGGTTTGCGGTGATGTTATAGCGTTGGGACAGGATGATTACGCTTTGCCTTAACACGCTCAGTGGTAAGTGCATGTGGGCGCATTTGCGTCAGAATTCTCGTCCTGCCCAATGTCCACCACACCATTAAAAATGATTGACACGAGGTTGTTGTATATGAAGAAAGTAGCTTTTATTGATGGTGATATCAATATTAGATACATAGAATCAATGATAATACCGGATATACAGAGGATTGGCGGTGTGTGGAGTGTATCAAATAATCTAGTCATTCCCATGATAGAAAGATTGCCAGATGCAATGACTCACGCGACTTTATGCACCAAAATATTCCTTGAGTATGTAAATTGTGAAACGGAGCTTTTTTTCATTGATATTTGGCACGCAAACGAGTCTAAAGCAAGCTTGAATAATTTACTACTAGCTTTACATTGGTGCTTTGAGCATAAGATTGATTTGGTTAACCTTAGTATTGGGACAACTTCTGTTCTAGATGTACCTTGTATATTCAATGTTATAAATAAGCTGCTTGCAGAAAATATTATAATCGTTGCTGCCTGCTCAAATGATAACAAATTAACTTTTCCGGCGTCCTTTGATAATGTCATAAGTGTAAAGTTGATTGAAAACAAGGGCAAAAAGGCAGGCTGGATCTTTCGAGAAAATAGTATTGATCGAATTGATGTGTATGGATATATCGAAAATGACGCAATCGAGCACAATGGATTGCATTATGATTTGTCTTGCGGCAATAGCCTTGTAACACCCATGATATCCGCAAAAATATGCAACCTCCTTAGTGAAGGGCATGACTCGCTAAAGAAAATCAGACAAAAATTAAAAGAAACATCCGACATGCATTGCACTCAACAACATGAAGACATATACAACAAGTATTTTGAAGAGAACATCGAAATTCCAATCATCTTAATTCTAACTGATAATGCAAATCGTAATGAGATTCATAAACTAGCTGAAAAAATACTTTTGAAATTTTCCGAGTGTCATTATAGTGGCATTTGCCTAAGCGAACAAGCTAAAACAAATATGGAAGAGAAAACGTTAAATTTAATGGACTTCAACCAGTATCACCCCTTAAAAAAGCTAAAGTTTTATGCGCATTACTGCCGTGTAGATTATTTATTAGTTGAGTCAAGCAAAACTTTTTTATTTGAAAATTTTAGTATAAATGATTTTGACCTCATCATACATCTCCCTCAGCAAAGTTTTCATGAAAAGAAGAATGAAAATTTGCAATGGATAGAATTTTCTGAGAATGAAGGATTCGATATTTTTTTCGATAAAATCTATACGTCTTTATCTCAAAAATACTAATTGGTTTTCCCTTAGATAGTGTGGACACGAGTTGTTGAATGTGATATAATTGGGATATCAATAAAACAGGGGTGATATTTTAATGTCCACAACTCATAGGCATGATATCTCAG
>JGI20163J15578_10000928_pt1 | contig 12125 bp, 10 predicted proteins | sample TergutCu122P1_FD_15578 | JGI IMG/M metagenome (IMG submission 15578)
ATTATTCAACGTTAAAAATACAATCCATAAAGTTGACAAAAAAAATACTTAAAAATATATTTTTTTAATCGATTGCACTATAGACGTGAAAGCTTATTTAGTGTATAATTACCGCTGTGCAGAAATCAAAAAATGGCTAGACGCAAGCACAGTTATGGAGAAATTACATTGTCAAAATTAGGGCTATTAAGAGACTTTTCATTTGGAATAATTATGGGAGTTACAAGCACTATTCCGGGCATAAGCTTTGGAACGGTTGCTATTCTTTTGAATTTCTATGAAAAATTTCTTAACTCTGTTAGCTTAGTTAATATTAAGCATAATTTAGCTTTTCTTGTGCCGTTAATAACAGGGTGCATAATTGGTCTTTTTTCGTTTAGCAGACTTGTAACATTTTTACTTACAAATCATGAAATGATAACGTATTTTGCGTTTATTGGCATGATAATTGGCTGTATGCCAATGATTTATAAGAGGGCAAACTTTAAGAGCGTCAAGTTTTTAAATATTGCGGTGTTTATATTTGCGTTTTTATTTATGTTCTTTATGGCATTTCTTGATTTTATAACTGAAGGCGCAACTGCAAATCAAACACTTGCACAACTTGGTGGGATAACACTTACAGTGTTATTGTGGTTATTTTTCGCCGGATTTTTCAGCGGTATGGGTATGATGATTCCGGGCATAAGCGGTGCAATTATTTTCCTTATGTTTGGTGCATATACTATTGCAGTTGAAGCTGTTTCAACGTTTAATGTTCCGCTTGTCCTTGTTGTTGGCACTGGTGTTATTCTTGGTAGTTTAACTGGTGTTAAGCTCATCAAAATAATCCTTGAATATAAACCTGAGCTTGTATATTCTGCAGTTTTAGGGCTTATATTAGGCTCGGTTTTCATAATATATCCTGGTTTCACAGCAAACTTAGAAGGGCTACTTGCAATAATATTTGCAATTGCATTTATGGTCTTTTCGATTTTATTTTCAAGAAGAAATTAATACTATTTTTTCTGCCAACTTACAACTGCGCGAAATACCACTACATCAGAATCCGGGTTTCTGGCTTCAATAAATGTAGTGTTTTCTTTTTGGATTTTATATACTTCATATTTGTCGCCGATAAAAAGTTGAGACATAAAGTTTAAATCCACATGTGCGATTTGATTTTCTTTTAATATTTCCATGCCGCAAGCATTTAAGATGATATCGCCATAACGAGCATTATTCATGTGCAGGTTTTGGTCAAGGTCAGTTACTTGAACCTCAAAAGTTGAGCATAAGCTCGTTTCAGAATAATCAGCAAAGGTTTGGATTTTTGGATTTGCATTTTCAAAAGGCTCAAATGGTACAAATTCTGCCCCGGTGAAATTTTCAAAAACCGGCTCTAGGCGGCTGATTTTATGTGTATCAACGTCAATTACGCACCATTTTGATGATGCCGAAATAACAAGCTCTGAATCAGCATTATAAATATAATATCCCCGATTAACATCAAGTTTCCTTGGGTTTTCAGGAAAGGTAGTTATAGTGAGGACATCGCCAATTTGTGGGCTTTTGAACACCTTAAAACTCATGCGAAATAAAACCCATGTAAGATTTTTTAAAAGTAAATCATTGTATCCAAAACCGAGCATCTCTGCATGCTCTGCTGCAATATCCTGACAATATCCCATAATAGCACTTGGTTTCAAGTGCCTTGTAAAGTCAGTGTCACCAACTGTGACAGTGATTTCTCGGGTTAGGTTGAGGTAGTTTTTGTCCATTTCAACTCCTTGCTTGTCTTTTTACTTTTTAACTTCGTTATTGCTCATTCACTCGTCAGTTACGTACTTTTTGTACGCGCCTGTCCTCATTCATTCGCATGCCTTGTTAAAAAGTAAAAATCCTGCGCAACCGATTTTCTGCGCAACCGATTGCTTGCTAATTTTCCACATGGCGTTGTTGTAGCTCGCTTTCGTCGGAGCTTGCGTACTAGCGGTGTTAAGTTAATTATAGCGCATTTGCAACAGAAAGCAAGCAGAGAGACGCTTTAAAAAAAGTTTTACATTTCTATTACATTCGAAATTTTGTTCCAATTATGTCATGTACGCATGGTATAATGGTTATTGCGAATTAAGCTGGATTTGCAAAATGCAAATCTGTGTTGCAGTTAATTAAGTTTGCCATGCGGATTTCGCTATGGCTAATACAACAACTAGGACAAAAAAGGGGAAAGATTATAGTGATGAGAAAATTTAGTTTATTAATGCTCTGTGTGATGGTTTTGTTTGCCGCGAGTCTTAGCGTCGCATTTGCAGATGCTCCAATCACTGAGAGAGATATTGAAGAATGGTTTGAAGTAAGTGAGGAATATCCGGTAAGGCTTATACTTGATGGAAATGAACTCATCTTTGAAGGGAACGCAATGCGTCCTGCAATCATTAGAGACAGAACTTTAGTGCCTGCCAGAAAAGTGTTTGAGGCGATGGGTGGCACAGTTATTTGGGATGAAGAAAATGAAGAAGTGCATATCAACATAGGTGATTCTTTTGTGACCCTTACGATTTATTCAAATGTTGCAATAGTAAATAACCATGAAAGAACCCTTGATGTTCCGGCTTTGATAATAGCAACTCCAGGTGAAATATACGGAAGCACTATGGTTCCTGCAAGATTTGCGGCAGAAGCACTAGGTTTTGAAGTGAATTGGGACGAAGATGAAAGAATAGTTTCTATTGCACCATTTGATACGGATGATTACTCTGAATATCTTGATAACGGCGAAAATGGCAATAATGAAAACGGTACAAATAACGGAACAGAAGCAAACAACTATCCAAGCTATAGCGGATCAAGTGGAGCGACAGTGCCTTATGGTTTTGCACCACTTCCGATGATGACTGAAGCGGCAGCAAGACAGCTAATATTTATCGATATTGGTCATGGCGGGAGAGACCCGGGGACGATAGGTGATAGGGGATTGCCAACTCAGCTTTATGAGAAAACAGTTAATTTGCAAATAGGTCTTTATCTTAGAGATTTTCTTAGAGCTTCGGGCGTAAACTTTTACATGAGTAGGGAAACAGACATCCATATTCCTGCTGCTGAAAGAGCATACAGAGCAAATGAGCTTGGAGCAACTCTGTTTGTGTCGATTCATAACAATGCATCAAGCACGAATCCTAATGCAAGAGGAACGGAGGTACTTTTTTATAGCAAGGTTGATGAGTACGAGCGCACCGAAGGAGAACTATTTGGTATATACAGCAGAGATGTTGCAAGAAGGATACAGCGTGAGATGGTAAGCGCACTTGGCACCTATGACAGAGGCACAAGAAATGCGCCAAGGCTAATTGTATTGAACAGAACAGAAATGCCGGCAGTTGTCGTCGAAGGAGCATTTCTTTCAAACGCACAAGACCTTGCGCTTATTAGGCAAGAAGATTATGCGATTCGTTATGCATATGCAGTTGCAAAAGCATTAATTGAGATAATGAATGAGACTTTTAGGTAGTTAAGTATATTAAAATTTAAGTTATGAATTTTAGTAACCATTTCCTCGTTCGGGTTCGGGGCATGTAATGTTTTCTTCGAAAACATCCCGTAAAATTCGTTTCCGAAGCTCACTCGTAAACGGTTACTAAAATTCTTAAATATAAAAATTAGAATCTACACAAGGAGAGACAAAAATGTCGAAAACAAACATGAATACTTTTAGTGGAAGCGATAATTATGTGGTTTCTGATGAGCTTATGAATGCAGTAAATGTATCTATTGCACTTACAAAACCGCTGTTAATTAAAGGCGAGCCGGGAACCGGTAAGACTGTACTTGCAGAAGCAATAGCAGAAGCGTTAAATAAGAAACTTATTATCTGGAGCATAAAGTCAACGACAAAAGCGCAAGATGGTCTTTATATGTATGATACGGTACAAAGACTATACGACAGCCAATTTGGCGAGGGCGATGTAAGCGATATTAAGAAATACATAAAACTTGGGAAACTTGGCGAAGCGTTTATAGCTGATGAGCAACCGGTGCTTTTAATAGATGAAATTGATAAAGCAGATTTAGAATTTCCAAATGACTTGCTTTGGGAACTGGATAAAATGGAGTTTTACATAAGTGAAACAAAAGAAACTATAAAAACAAAACACAGACCAATAGTTATAATTACATCAAACGCAGAAAAAGAGCTTCCAGATGCATTTTTGAGAAGATGTATTTTCCACTATATTGAATTTCCAGACAAAGAGAGAATGGAAGAAATCATAAGAGTACATTATAAAGATATAGATAAAAAACTTTTACACCATGCAATGGAATCGTTTTATAGTATAAGGGAAATGCGTGATATTCAAAAGAAACCGAGCACCTCGGAGCTGTTGGATTGGCTCAAGGCACTTATGCTTGCAGGAGTGGATGTAAGCAAAATTGGTAAAGAGATTCCGTATGTTGGGACGCTTCTCAAGAAGAATCAAGATATTGATGCTATGAACGATATTAAGGAGAGGGGTTTTTCTCTCAAGCGCTGGTAACTTGACGGGCTATTTTCTTCCACATTGGGAAAGAAAATTTCGCCGTCAATTGATGACGGAGATAGAAGATGTTTTTGGATTTTTTCTTCTTGTTACGTGCAAGGGGACTTGATGTTTCACTAAATGAATGGATTACGTTAATTGAGGCACTTGATAAAGGGCTTTGCAAATCGGGGCTTACGAACTTTTATCATTTGTGTCGCAGTATTATCATAAAAAGTGAAACTGATTACGATAAATTTGACATGGTGTTTGCTGAATATTTTCAGGGAATCGTTACTGAAGAAGATTTGCCACCTGAATTTTGGGATTGGCTTAACAATGATGTTAAAGTTCGTGATATAAATGATAAAAAAATGATTGATGACTTCGTGCTTGAACTTGAAGAACTTCTTGAACGTTTTAAGGAACGAATGGAAGAACAAAAAGAGAGACACGATGGCGGAAATTACTGGATTGGTACCGGCGGAACTTCAACTATGGGTCATAGTGGGTATCATGAACGTGGAATTCGCGTAGGCGGTGAGAGCAGACACAAGACAGCTGTGCAAATTGCAGGAGAGCGAAACTTTAAAGACTTCAGGCAGGACAATGTCCTGGATATCAGGAACTTTCAAATGGCTTTTCGTAAGTTAAGGCAGTTTTCTTCTAGGGTCGATGGACTCAAAACGGAACTTGACATAGATGAAACGATTGACGAAACGAGCAACAACGCAGGGCATCTAAAACTTGTATTTGATAAACCTAGGAAAAATACAGTAAAACTTCTTGTTTTGTTTGACAGTGACGGCTCAATGCTTCCTTATACGGCTATGTGCAACAGGCTTTTTCAAGCTGTGAGCAAATCGAGCCATTTTAAAGACTTAAAAGTATATTACTTTCATAACTGCGTATATGACCATTTATATACGACACCAAGATGTAGACGTGGTGAATGGATTGATACAAAATGGGTGCTCAACAATTTAGATAGTGAGTATAAAGTTATTTTTGTTGGTGATGCAGCTATGGCGCCATCTGAACTATTGAGACCTGGTGGCAATAGCTACATAGGTTTGTACAATGAAGAAACCGGTGCAGAGTGGTTAAATAAGTTTAAAAAACGCTACAAAAGAGTAGTTTGGCTAAACCCAATAAGAGAAGAACACTGGGAATATATGTACGGTAGCCATACTATCATGAAAATTCAAGAAATTTTCCCTATGTTTGAGCTTACGATAGACGGGCTAGAGAAGGGGATTAAGAAGCTTTTAGTTAAATAATCGAATTGAAATCGTATTGCACTTGCCGTTCGATTGCAACTTTGAATCATATGCGTTTGCCGTTCAATGTGAAACACTCGACAATTTGATTTATGTGTTTCACAAGCTTTCACTCGCAAAAGCATATGATTACTGCAATTTATAAGTATTAAGATTATTCGTTAACGGTATATAATTTTGAACACAAATATTTAAATTTAAATGTGGTTGCGTAGGATTTTTGCTTTTTAACAAGGCATGCGAATGAATGAGGACAGGCGCGTAGCGGCTAAAGCCGCTGAATTCCTGACATAGCACCTTCATCAATTACAAGTAATTGTGATAGGTGCGTGAAAAGTAAAAAGACAAGCAACAGGAGGGAAAAACATGAAAGTTGGAATAATAATGGGTAGCGACTCTGATTTGCCTGTAATGAAAGACGCAGCAGATTTTTTAGAGAGTTTAAAAATACCTTATGAAATAACAATTGTTTCGGCACACAGAACGCCACAAAGGCTTTATGACTATGCGATGTCTGCAAGAGATAGAGGTATCGATGTTATAATTGCCGGTGCAGGCGGCTCTGCGCATTTGCCTGGTATGGTTGCATCGATTACGACGTTACCGGTTATTGGTGTTCCGGTTCAAACAAAGACCCTTTCTGGAGTTGATTCGCTTTATTCAATAGTGCAAATGCCTCCCGGAATTCCTGTTGCAACAGTTGCAATAAACGGTGCAAAAAATGCAGGAATACTTGCAGCATCTATATTATCGATAAATAGTGAAGAAATTGCAAAAGGCTTGGAAGATTACAAAAAAAGCATGGTTGACATGGTTCATGAAAAGATAGATGAACTTGAGAAAGTTGGATATGAAGCATATTTGTCTAATATGAGTAAATAGTGTGATGCTTTGTAATCATATGCGCTTGCATGTCGAATTATATAGCCATTTCCTCGTTCGGGTTCGGGGTATGTAATGTTTTCTCCGAAAACATCCCGTAAAATACGGTTCCGAAGCTCACTCGTAAACGGTATATAATTCGACAAAAAGAAATATAAGTATAATTATAACAATTGAGCAGTGGAGGTACACATGGATACAATCAAAAAGAAAATTGGTATTATAGGTGGCGGGCAGCTTGGGAAAATGATGATTTTAGAAGCAAAGAGGCTTGGCTTTTATGTTGTTGTTTTGGATCCGGGAGAAGATTGTCCGGCGCACAGCATAAGTGATGAGCATATAGTTGCTGATTTTGATAAAAACGATGGGTACTTTGAACTTGCAAAACGAGTTGATATTATAACTTATGAGTTTGAACATATCAATGCAGAAGCGCTCCGAATTTTGGAAGATGAAGGGCACATAATATATCCTTCTGTAAACGCACTAAAAACAATTCAAAATAAATATTCGCAAAATGAAGTTTTGGCTAAAAATGGAGTTTTAATTCCGAAATTTATTAAGGTTGCAAGTGTAGATGACATAAAAGAAAGCGGAACGAAGCTTGGTTATCCTATGATGTTAAAAGCTACAATGGGTGGCTATGATGGCAAAGGTAATGCATTAATCAGAGATGAAAGTGAAGTTGAAACGGCATTTGCACAGCTTGGTGGCGGGAAAAACGAAGTGATGGTAGAAGAGTTTATTGACTTTGAAAAAGAAATATCTGTAATTGCTTGCAGGGGTATCGACGGAACTCGAACGATTTATCCGGTTGCCGAAAATAAACATTCAAACAGTATTCTTGACACAACTATAGTGCCGGCGAGAGTAAGCGAAGAAGCTCTAAAAAAAGCAACGGAAGTATCTGATAAAGTTATGGAAGTTTTTGAAGGTGTTGGCACGTTTTGCATGGAGCTGTTCCTAGGGAAAAATGGCGAGATATATGTAAACGAAGTTGCACCTCGCCCTCATAATTCGGGTCACTACACGATTGAAGGTTGCTTTGCAAATCAATTTGAAAACCATATTCGTGCAATAGTGGGTTTGCCTTTTGGAAATGCGGATTTGCTCCAACCAACAGTGATGGTTAATCTTTTGGGCGAAAGCGATGGTGTTGCTAAGCTCGTAGGACTTGAAGAAGTTTATCTTGACCCTAATGTGCACGTTCATTTTTACGGCAAAAGCGAGTCAAAGACAGATAGAAAAATGGGGCACTTTACAGTTGTTGATAAAACTGTAGAAGGTGCTATTGAAAGAGCGAAAAAAGCACAAGCTATTGTTCATGTAGTTGGTGAGTAAAGCAATCTGGCTATAGTTAAGCCGCATATAACCATTTTCCGCTCCAGTTCGGGGCTTGCAATTGTATTCGTTTGCCGTTCGAAGCATTAAAAAACGCCTCGGAAATAAACTCTGACGGCGTTTTTGATTGAGAATAATATAAATCAATTTACTGGTATTAACGGAAATACAACAAATACTAATAATAATACATGTAATATTACGATAACCGGCAGTCCAACCATAAACTTTAGATGCTTGGTTTTATGACGTGCCATAATCATGGTCACAAACATAGCTACAGCGCCGCCTAAGGCAGAGATAATCAAAAGGGCATTTTCGCTTATGCGAGATTTGTTACGTTCTGCTGCTCTTTTATCTATAACGGTTGTGATAATCGCAATCAAACTAATAAAGGAAAGATATCCTATAAATAATAAAATTATCATGTGCATGGCTTAAAAGTTCCTTTCATGCAAATATCGCCCAAATTTTAGTTTGAGCGATATGTTTGTTTAAAAACTAGAAGTATCTAAATACGCCTTTAACTTTGCCTAGTATCTTAACATCTTTAACGATGATTGGGCTCATTGTATCGTTTTCCGGTTGCAGCCTAACGTGCCCGTCCTCTTTGTAAAAAGTTTTAACGGTAGCTTCACTTTCAAAGCCGTCAATCATAGCAACAACAATATCTCCATTGTTGGCTGTTATTTGTTCTTCAACTAGTATATAATCCCCATCGTAAATACCGACATTAACCATGCTTTCGCCATGAACTGTGAGCATAAAGTTTGAATTGCCTTTAACGAAACGAGCAGGAATCGGAAACGAGTCCTCGATGTTTTGATCTGCCAAAATAGGAGTGCCTGCAGCTATTCGTCCAACAACAGGTATGTCTATGATATCGGTTCTTTCTACATTGCTGTGGCTTGTAGTGTCTGCAATATCTTTGTCATCGATGGATGTCTTAACCATAAGAGCTCTTGGCTTTGATGGGTCTTTTACTATATAACCTTTTTCTACTAAAGCCTCGATATCTTTGTGGGTAGTAGACGTTGATTTAATGTTTAGTGCGGTACAAATCTCACGCACTGTTGGTGGATAACCTTTTTTCTTAACTTCTTTTTTCATGTAAGAAAGTATCTTTTGTTCGCGTTCTGAAAGATTACTCATGTTCGTCCTCCTAAAATTATGGGAAATCAGTATTAACGTGCTTGCGCCTGTAAAATAGCAGTATTTATTTCAAAAATACTAGTAAATAAACTTTTGCTATATAATATCATAGTACGAACAAAATGTAAACAGATGTTCACAAAAACATAAAAAAACATGCGCTTAAATTTAAACACTCAAATTGAAACTCGTCAAATTTTTCAATATAATTACAAAACCTCATTTTTGTTTACATTTGCAATTGAGATATGTTAAAATTACTAAATCAAATTAATGATTTTAAAAAGTGGGGATTTTTGTGGTGAGAGGCGTACAAAGAAAACACAAAGTAAGAAAGGCAAGACTTTTTACAGCTATTTTGCTGTTTGTTTTGGTGTCTACGATTGGGATATGGGGATTTTTCCAAGTAGCAGAAAACAACCAAATCAGGGCGGCAAATGAATTATTCCAGCAAGCTATTGCGGAAACTACGCAAATGTTCGCTCAAAAGGAGCTTGAATTTTATTGCACAGAGCGGATCTTTGTCCATAGCTTTTCTGACTTTTTAATTTATGTAGATGAAGAGCTTGTTGCACATTTTGATGAAGCCCTGGTGCATAATGCCATAACAAATATTATTGCACAAATTGATGACTTTGAAGTTGACAAAGAGGCTGCTATTGAGGATGCGCTTAAAGTATTAATTAAAAGTAACGAGCGTGAAAATGATAATGGACAAAACGCAAGTCGCTATGCTGTTAGGCTGCACGAAGTATGGAGACCAAGTGAAGAACTTGTAATAAAAGACCTTTTAGGCACATTTTATACATATTTTAATGCGGGAGATACAGGCAGAAACAATAACTTACAAAGAGCTGCATATCTCATAAACAATTATGTAATTCAGCCAAATGCGATTTTTAATATGACAGATAATATTGGTCCGATTAATGCAAGCAACGGATATCAGATGGCACTTGTAATTCGCGATGGAGAATTTGTGGAAGGTATGGGTGGAGGAGTTTGCCAAGTATCCTCGACATTGTATATGGCAGCACTTTTTGCAGAGCTGGAAATAGTCCAAAGAAGGGCACATTCGAGACTTGTTGGTTATATGCCACCTGCGTTTGATGCGGTGTTATCAATACCGACTTTAAATTTGAGATTTAAAAATACGACACCATACCCTGTTACAATAGAAACGATAGTTGACCTCAGAAACAGTAGGCTTACTGTAAACATCTGGGGTACTGAAACAAGACCTGAAGGTCGTAACATTTCTTTTCACAGCGTTCGTGTTGCAACAACAGCCGAGTGGTGGACATATCATCTATATAAGACTATAGACTTTAATGGAACAGTTACAAGAACTCGAGTAAATGTAAGTGCTTATAGAGTAGAACGTGCAGATGAGGTTACTTATGAGGAAGCTGTAGCGGCAGATGAGATTCCTTATTCTGAGGAAGATGAGGATGATGATGAAGATGAGGACGCTTACGAAGAAGTAAACGCTGAGGACGAATAGCATTTGAGCTTATGATTAAAAGTCAAGTAATCGAAAATATAAAGAGCGAAAGCAGAAAACTGCAATCGCTCTTTTTTTCGCATTACTTTGTTGTTCGTCGCTTAAATACCACCGCGAAGCCATACTTGACTTGACAAGTATGCACCTAACGTAGCTCTCACGCCTTGTATTGCGGAAAAAATTGTTGCAAATTTTGGCACGCTTTTAATTGAGGATTAGTATTAGAGAAGTTGTTCAACGCCGAACAACTTCTCTATGAGTAAGAAGGATCAATGAAAAAGTATTAAACTAAACCCATTGCACGTGGCAAAGCTAAAGATAAACTTGGGATATAAGTTACAAGAATCAATACCGGCAACCATGCGAAAAGTAAGAGCCACATTGATGTGGGTAACATTTTCGTGATGGAAACATCTCCTACTCTGGAGCCAAGGAATAAAAACGGTGCTGTCGGTGGCATTACACAACCCATACCGATGTTTACGCCTAAAATCGCTGCAAAATGAATAGGATGAATTCCAAGTTCCATAACAACCGGCAACAAAATCGGTGTTGCCATTAGGATTGCGCTTGTATCATCCATTATCATACCTATAAGTATCATAAACAGATTAACAAATATCATTAGTATCGCAGGATTATCGGATATGCCTCTTAAAAATGCCATGATAATCTGTGGCAAGTTTTCCATAATGAACAGTCTGCTCATAATCATAACCGAAAACAACATAATCATGATAACTCCCGCAGTAGTTACGGCATCAATTATACATTTGTTGATAACTTTCAAACTTTTAAGTCCTTTATAAACAAATACTCCCACAGGAAGTGCATAAAGTACAGCTACTGCTGCTGCTTCCGTAGGTGTCATGATTCCTCCGTAAATTCCTCCCAAGATAATAACAGGAGCACCCATGGCAGGAAGAACCCAAAGAACACGTTTGGTCATTACTCTGCGCCTGTCTGCTTTAGGTATTGGTTCAGGTAGCTTTATGTCCGTGTTATTGCGCAAAAGCCAAAAATTAATTAGCGAAAATAACACTACAAGAATAAGTCCCGGAATCAATGTGCTCATAAAACTTGCAAGTACGGACTGACCTGCAACCCAAGCGTACAGTATTTGATTTAGGCTTGGAGGAATCAAAAGACTCATGAGCGCACCACTTGAAACAAGCGCAGCACAATGTCCCCTTGGATATCCCGCTTCGTACATACGTGGAAGCATGATCGTTCCTATGCAAGAAAGTGTAGCAAATCCGGAACCGCTAATTGAACCGAAAACTGCACAAGCAACAACCAAAACGGCTCCCATTCCGCCTCGTACTTTTTCTACAAATGTACTAATAAAATTTATAAGTGCCTCTCCGATGCCTCCTCTTTCCATGAAGTAACCGGCCAGAATAAACAAAGGTATTGCAGTTAGAATAATTGACCCTACTTGTGCATATCCAAAGGCCGGCAAAAATCTAA
>JGI20163J15578_10000929_pt1 | contig 12119 bp, 12 predicted proteins | sample TergutCu122P1_FD_15578 | JGI IMG/M metagenome (IMG submission 15578)
CTTTTGCATTTTCTTCCCACCACTTATGCCAAAAAATTTCTTTTCTGCCCTCTATAATATCTTTTAACATTTGTATATTTTCTGCTGAAAGAGCCATTGCTTCACCCCTGCAAAATATAAACTCGGTACGTTAAACGTACTTTTTGCCCTGCTAACTACAAATGCTTATTATCTCTGTTACCCCATATACACAAATTCATAATCTAAGTATTCAAAGCCAATTTCTTGCCGTAGTATATTTTCCAATTCTTCAACCGAAATTAAACCCTCAAAATACTCAGTACGTTCAGCACCGTGAAATTGTCCGTCAAGCGGGGTTTTATATTTATGCTCATGCTTAAATATATCTCGTTTGTACACTTCTGAAATTTTTGCAGTTTGGCGTGGACTCAAATACTGCTGATGTGTTTTCAGCATATTAGATAAATTTAATTTCAAGTCACCATCAGCCACTCTTGAATGATTATCAATATTCAAAACGCACTCTAATAGTTGCCGAAAAATGAAATCCTGTAAATTCTTTGCCAAAATAGTTGCGCTTTCATCATCATGGGGAACGAATGTAATGGGAACATCTTCTCCGCATTGTTTATCAAATTGAAATACATACAAATCTCCGCCGCCGTTTGCCAGAAACGGAACGAATTGAAACTCTGGCTTTATAGCTCTATAATCTTCGGGGTCTTGGAACGCTTCGATTTCCTCAATTATATTTGGAAATAATAACATTTCTATGCCATTCGCTAAAAGCAGTAATGGTGGGTTTGCCTTGAATTTTTCCCAATAAGTTGAATGCCAATCAGGGCCGGCTTCTTCATATTTCCAATCAAGCATTCCGTCATTATATAAACATTTGTACAATTCAGGGTATTTGAAACCAAACTGTTGCTCTATTTTCTCTAATTGATTCATTGAAATCCCATCCTCCTAAAATATAAAATCGTCACGCCGCCCACACGCCACAAGGCAACGTGCAAAATAAAATCCGTTACCCATAATTCTACCACACAAGAATACCCAATTTCTACATCAAATTTTCTGTTCTTTGGGGGGTGCAGTGCAAGAAAATCCCTTGAAGGGGTAGTTTGTGGCTTTTATGCGATTGTTAGACCTTTCAGTGAGCCTTGAGGCTCTGCCTGTAACTGCCCTTACAGGGTGAGTGCAGGCCACCGGTTAGACCGGTGGTTCTGATTATGAGAGAAAACCTCCGTGCGTTTTTGTCAAGGGTGAAGTTAAAAAAATAAAGCAATCCCCCTCATTTCAAGGGAAATTGCTTTATCGTTATTCATAATCTCTATAATCATGCGGCTAGGCTTGGCAATCTGCCGCACGGCGTTTTACTTATAATCTACGTCTGCTTTTTGTATAGGTTTATTAGTTTAGAGGGCAATTCTTGAATGTTGTTTTCACACAACTGATAGAGTTTTAACCCCTTTTCTGTGAATCCATATTTTTCGATATATGCCAAAACAAATTCACCTTGTACACTTTGATGCTCGCCGTCACATATAGCAAGATAATCCGATACTAGCTGAAAATATGATTCATCAAACAAGCCGAGGGCAAATACCGCAAATGTTCCCGGCATAGCACAATGTTCTCCCTCAAGGTTATTGTACCATTCATACTCTTTCATGGCTAACCTTGCATAACACTCAATCTTGCTGTGCAGTCCGGGAAATTTGACAGCGTTAGCAAATAATTGGTTTATACCCTTTTTAGGCAATTTTTTAATCGGAAGATAGTCTTTTTTCGGAGGTTATAAGATATAAAGGGTGGTTTAGAAAACCATACTTTATATCACGGCAACGGCTCATTCGTAGCGGCTTAGAGCAGTTTTGCGGAAAGGAGGATTTTGTGAGCGGTCAGTCTATTTACAGTGATTGTGCCGCTTAATTTATTTAACCATATATGCCATATCGCATTTGTGGTTGAAAGAGAAAAGNAAAAAGGTGTTAAAGGGGCATTTCGGAAAGAACACCGAAATGCCACTCTCCATGATATGTTGTGCAGACCCCCGCACCGTCAAGAACCGGAAAATATTTTTTATGAGTAATGCGTTCATAAATAATATTTTCCTATCCTGCGGATTTCTTGACTGTGCTACCATTATCGTATCAGCGTATCATGCAGAAAATCACAGTTGCAAAAAGGGAACGGCGTTACCCTGAACAAGTAGACCGCCGTTCCCAACCGCAACACCCGAAGGGTCACACGAGAATTATACATTACTCGTACATACCCTTTCAAGTGTTGCACAAAAACAATCCAAGAAAGGGACGATTTTTAATGAACAAATTGCTACAAGCACTTTATCATGGGCGTATTCCCGGATGGGATAGCCAAATTCACACTACCGAAATTGAGGAACTTCGCAAAAAAATCTTACACGAACGAAAGTGCTTTACTGGGGATTTGTCTCCCAAAAATCTAGCAAGATATGAAAAACTGGAAGCTCTCCACGCTGAAAGCCACGCCAAACGCTATGAGAACGTATACATCAATGCCTTTAGGCTAGGTGTGATGCTGATGTGTGCTGTTTTTACAGATGACAACAAAGAGGGGCGGTAAATAATGGAGAACACAAAACTATCACTTTCAAAATGGGGATGGAAACGCCTTGACTACATCAAAAATCACTGTCCAGAACTCTATAACGACTTAAAACAATCGGGAGAACTTCGGCAACATTGCTACACTATACAAAAACAGGCAATCAGGCGCAAAGAGCGTATGATGGCACAGGCGATAAAGGCAAACCCAATATCGGAAGATTTGAAAAACACCGACCCTCTCAAATGGGTAGCGCATATGAACGGTCTGAAGTATCAAGTTGAGGAAGTTATCTTAGCTGAACTAATTTACGGATAACAGCAAAATAAAAAACTTAACCTTATAGGGTACGGCTTACGCCGTGCCTTTTTTGTACTATTTCCTCCATCAGTTTATCGGCCTCATTCTGCTGTGCAACAAGCCAACTGCTAAACTCGGCAGCTTGCATCTTTCTATGCTTAACTGCTGCCTTATGTTTAACTGCATCTTTGCGAAATTTATCAAACTCTATCTTAAAAGCGGCCGCCGCATCAACGTTAGCGTTCTTGCCTTTGCTTAACTTGCGCCAACGATTATACCAATAGTAATACGTGGACTTGTCCAACTGCTCCAGTTTATCATCTTTTACACGCTCAACAAACTCACGCTTGGCTTCTACTGATTTTTGCTTGCGACAATCATCAGAGCATAATTCATAGTGGCGGCTTCGGGCAAGAAAATAATTACCGCACACTTTACAGCCTTGAAATACTAACTTCCATTCGTCAACCTTGTGTCTGTAGTAAAAAATCACTGGCTGAAAAGAAGAATATGCAACCACCGTTTCAAAAGGCCGTTTGACTGCCGGATACCATAACTCAACTTGCGATTCTACATTGTTCTGCACACCTCTAAACGTAACTGGTGCTTCTTTCTGCCACGGTTTTTTATCACCATAGTGCTTAAATGGTTTGTATAGCATAAGCCATAGATGAAGCAAAAGCGTATTGCACCAACCGCACGGAACTTCAACAGTATTTGCAAAATACGTTTGGCATAGCCATGTCACGGAATACGGCAAAAGCAGTATCGTTTATCCACCCTGCCATTGGTGAAACAAACGCCATTCGTGGTAACAAGTTAGGCAGTGANTACACTGCCGACAGCATAGATGCTGCACTANAAATAAANTATGAAAGGGGTACACAAAATGCCCGATTATGGACTACCGAGGAACAACCCGGCACCACAGCAACAGCCGCCATCACAAACNCCNCCCCCAATGGCGCANNTACAAGCCCAGAGCGATATGGCGAAGTTGAGTACAGAGAACGCCTTACTCCGAGAAGCGTTAGCGACATCAGCGCAGAACTCCGAAGCCTTGANANAGAAGTTNGTCGAATCGCAAACAGAGTTTCAGAAACAAGTGAGGACGGAAATAACGACAATGCAACAGACCAACATGGAAATGCACAAATCCATGAACCGACAATTAGAGGAAGCGTACACGCTGATACAGAAAAACAATCAAGCCCAACAGGGCCAGATAAATCTATACAATCAAAGCCACCAGAGCCACCTGTCAAAGATGCAGGACATGAACCAACAGTTTTGCAAAAGCCTAAACGCCGTTCTCGCTCACACGACAGATAGCATAATAGAACGAGTACAAGTCGATACCCACGCTGCATTTTATGAAAACAAGAAGCTGATGCAGGACTGTGTCGCATCAATGAAAACCGCAACCACCGAACTTGCCGACAGCGTTACCGATTTTGTTAAAAGGATCAATGATGAACTGGGCAAGTCAAAAACCAAACTGGACAGGGCAGTGTTGCACGTTTCAACAAATCCATTCAGAATATGTTTATCATGGACACTAAGGAAAAACAGCTCTTTTATCTTTGTATGTTCGGGGGTATCGCCACGCCGATTGTGTTGTTTTTTATCTTAATGTTTCATATCTTTGTTTAAGGAAGTAAATCAAAGTCATTCGTTCTAACCCCAAATGAAAGCAAGTAAATAAGTCATAATTTCATTTGGGGTTATCTTTTGATATGCAAAAATAATATTTGCAATCACAAATTTACGCTTGAAACTCGCCATTCACTATGCTATATTTATCTTAGCTAGGGTTCGTGAAACATATAAATGAGGTGAGCAGGTGACTCTCAGCTATAACAAATTGTGGAAATTGCTAATTGACAAGGGCATGAACAAAAATGAGTTGAGGCAATTGTCAGGAGTCAGTACTACGTCTATAGCTAAACTTGGGAAAGGAGAGAATATTACTACAGATGTTTTAGTAAAAATATGTATAGCACTTGATTGTGATATCTCAGACATTATGGAAATGGTGAGGGAAAATGGACAAGTGGGTATTTGAAGGGAGGTATAGCAATGGCAATGGCCGATGATTTGAACCTTGTACAACAAACCGAAATTAATCGTTTATCATTGCAACTGAGAAATGCCTACCACTCTATGCCTATTAATGAGTCGAAAGCTTTCTCAACACCTTATGGTGGCCGTATGACAGAATCAATTGGTGCTTGGCCAGAGTTTATTCTTAGAGGTACATTTTGCAAGCGTTCAAAGGAAGGGCTGTGTTCTCCATGTTTTTACTCGCGCTTTCCTTCTGCAAGATTAGACCGCTCTGAATATATAGGCATGATAAAAAAACAAATCAGCTACGTAACAGATAATTTTGATGAATTGATTGTGCGTTGTCAGTATGGACAACACCTCCAGAAAGATATTGAGATTTCATTTGTTTTAACTCCAACGGGGTCATTTTTTGATAATTATGAATTTCCTATTGATGTTAGGCTTGAAATGGAAGAGGCTTTGGTTAATATTGCGATTTTAGAAAAAATAAAAATGTGTTTACATATTGAAACACATTGTGAAGATTTTATTGAGTACGATATGCTTGATATAAAATGCAAGTCAGAAATAGACTTGCTCTCAAAATTAAATACAAAAGTTATCTTTGGCTTTGAAAGCTCTAACAACTACTCAAGAAATGTTTTGTATAACAAGAGTCTTTCATTAGTTGATTTTGAATTAGCAGCAGAAAAGGTTCAAAATATAAATTTGCATACAGGAGCGTTTGTGTTTGCAGGTTTATTTGCATACAATGATTTGCAAACTTATAATGACGTAATGGATTCATTGAAATATTTGCTTAGTAAAAACATTTTTCCTGTTATTATGTTTCAAAATGTCCAACCCTATACTATTGCAGATGTATTATTAGAGAGTGAAGAAATTACCTTAATTGAGCCAATAACAGTGGCATGGATTATCGTTGATTTTATCAGTCTACTAAAAGATACACCTTCATACTGGCTTATTGCTGACCCCATAGGAGGACCACCAGAACCGGAGCATCATATATTTAAAAACCCTAAAATTACATGTAATGCATGTTCTAAGTCGATATACACCGAGCTAGTTAATTTAAGGGTAACACGCAACACAGATGCTTTTACGAGTTTCTATGAAACACTGAAGCAATGCTCTTGTTATATAAATTACAAAAAAAGCATTGACTTGATGTCGATTGATTTCGAGTCAACTATGTGTAAAACAGATTATCTAATTAAAAAATGTCAACAAAACATTATCTCATATGTGGAATTAAAAACTAGGAGGAATAAAATGACTCCACTTGAAATAGCCCAAGTTAAAGCTGAATTGTTATGCTTTGGAGTGCAAATGGGTGCAAGTGCAAAAGAAAATGGAACCACCTATAACTCATATCTTCTTGATGGAGGGTTTGTTCATGCGGCTCATTTCATGATTGGAGAAGTAGTCGTAAACACGTGCGTAATTGAGGAATTTTGCAAGCATTCTCCATATGAAATCGTATGGGAAAATGATAGCTTTGTTTTAAAAAAAGAAGGAAAATTTGTTTGTGAGATTGAGGTTCTTCCCATACCAGACTGGTGCATGGAGCAAATAGAAGGCCGCAAAATAGGTGACTATTTAAGACCGCATTCTCCAGATTGTATTTCATGTTGTCCTAAACTAAAATGCACATATATAGAAAATGATGAAGAGTGCAAATTCTGTAGTTTAGGGTCTTATGCTGACAACAATGATTTGGATTTAGTTTTGCCACCAGAAGTTGCTGCAAAAATGATAAAACGTGCGCTTGAAATAAATCCAAACTATGAGATTGCACTGAGTGGTGGAACATGCGGCAGTGAAGGTAAATCCGCAGACTATTTTGCACAAATATGTAGAATGGTGTTAAGCGATATTAAAGTTAAACCCAATATTTCTGTTGAGATAGCCCCACCAGATAGTGATATTTACATTGAACAGTTATATAAAGCAGGGGCTACTTCTTTGATAATAAATATTGAAATAGCGAATGATGAAAAAAGAAAGCTTATCTGCCCAGGAAAGTCGGAGATACCTAAAGAACGATATATGAGTGTGCTTAAAAAAGCCGTTGCTGTTTTTGGAAGAGGAAAAGTTTCGAGTGTTATAATCGCAGGGATTCAATGTAGCGAAGAAATCATTGCAATTTGCGAGAAGATAATTAGTATGGGTGTTATACCCACAATTATTCCTTTTAAGCCTCTTGATAGTTGTAAAATGAAAAAGCATCCACAGTCTAATCCTGAAGAGCTATTATACATTGCAAAGCAGGTGGATAAACTATTACAACAAGCAAATTTATCAGTATGTGACCACGGTGGATGTACAAAATGCGGTGGATGCTCACTTGAGTCGGTATTTCAACTTACTTAATAACGTTCTGTATTCTTTTGCTTTATAGAGAAAGGGGAGTCACGATGGTAGTAATAATTCATGGTGGACATAGAAAGGGAATTTGTTATGAAGCGGCAACTGCTTTTGACGAAATTCTAAAAACAAAAGCTCTTGCTACGAAATTAATTGATTTGCGAGATTGTCAAATTGATTATTGCTGCGGCAATCAGCCTTGTTACGACTCCGGAGAGTGTGTTTTCAATGACTACATGGCGAAAGAGATTGTTCCGTTGTTGACTAAAAGTAAAGCATTAATTTTCTTTACTCCTACTTATTTTAATATGCCGCCAGCCCTTCTGAAGAATTTTATTGATAGGTGCAATTTTTTATTGACAAATGAAGATAGGGCTAAGCTTTCTTTTGGAGCTTGGGTGTCCGGCCAAACCGATGAACGTAGCATAGAGGATTGCTTTAATAATCTGGCTACTTTTGCTGAAATATGCAATTTCCCATTAATGTCGGAAGGAAAAATATTACGTGTTGAAGCTAACCCAGAACAAATGAAGGTTAATAAAGACGATATAGAAAAACTTGAAATACTTGCAGCAGAAATTACAACTATGATTTAGGAGGCGGCAAGGTGAGTCAGCCGAGTGTGTTTAAAGAAGTACAAAATGTAGTTTTAAATTTCAAGCCGTCCCAAGCCGATTCTAAATCATTTTATGAATTAGCGAATGCTTATAGCAAATGGTATTTTGTCATATATAAGTCATATCAAGAAGACTCAATATGCATTGAAGACTTAATATTGGCGACTACAATTATTGTTGATGTAGTTGGAGATGAAACAGTAGATTTTTCTTTTATCCCTGAGCATATTATGAACTATGTATCAAATGTTTTAGGGAGTGATTACAATAAAGCTAATGAGCTGCATTTAAATTGTGAATATCTTTTGAAAAATGTAAGCAAATATGTTGTTGATGCAAAAATGGTATCGCTCTTTTTACAGAAGTCATTGCTAGCGATTGCACTAGCTGCATTGGATAATATTGCGAGCAATGATATTTATTTGCTCATCAATAAATGTGTCATTTTTGACCATATGGGAAACCAAGCATACCCAGATAAAAAATTTGTTCCTTTATTGGAAATGGTAACAAAAAGAGTCCAGGCGGCATCTTTTTCACCGGCAAAAGAGTTTGATATTCTTTTCTATTTAGGGATGCTAAATTATAGATTAAACAATTATAGTGTTGCTAAGGATTTTTTACAAAGACACACTGAGGCACTGATAGAGGCAGTCAATAATAAGACGATATCTCCTCGTAAAATACGCGAGGCTACACTACAAATTCCTCGCAATCTTATCAGCTTAGCGTACTGTTTTGAAAAAACAAATACGGCTCAAGATATTGATAGTGCAATTGTGATACTCGAATCAATAATAATAGCCAAGTCTGAACGCAAGCTGATTGATTGTAATGTTTTTGGCAAGAAATCATCAATTCGAGGCTTTTTGTTAGAACTTGAATATGATGCGCTTGAAAAAGATGTAAAAGTAGAAATTTATCATGCTTTGTCACATTTTTATAACGAGAGAGCTGTGTTTCACTCAAACAATCAATCTGATAATGAAAGTCGTTTACACGACATAAAAATTGCTCGTGAATACATATCAATTGCTAAAGATATGGATGCGGGCGATTCACTTCATTCATGTCATGGTATGATTTGTTTCGAAGATAATGATTATTATAGAGCAACTAAAATTTACGAAGAGGCATTGCAAATAGAAGCAGTCGCCTCTAACGAGGCACTCAAAAATGAGATGCTGTTTTACTATGCACAAGCGAAATCAAGGATTAATGAAGCTAAGGAAGCTAGTGCAAGTTGGAAAGCTTTTGAGGATTATTGTGAAAAAATTAAAGACCACGATGCATTAATACAATTTCATGTTGTTAAAGCGAAGTATGATTTGGCTCATTCAACATTTGAAAAAAAGTCATTGAACGATTTAAAGGTATTGTTGAGAAATGTGTCAAAGTATAGCCTATCAAAATATGTTCCTGAGTCAATAAGTAAAGAGCATAAAAGAATAGTTAAAACTCTTCATGTGTTCTATGCTTTTAAGAGTATTATAGATGGCGAAATACCATTTGCAGATGGAATTGAGGAAGTTATTTATAATCTCGAAAAATATCTGGAATCCACCGATAGTAAACTGACATATGAAACGTTAATTGCTAAGGATTGCATTACTGTTCCAACCATCAATGGAAATAAAGTTCAAAATGATGGATTGTTTATACTAGAATATAATACAGTGCAACTCCTTGGCTTTGGAGATTATAGTAATTTATCACAATCAATGCTTCCCTTGAGTTTTGTTGGCGATATAAGCAATGATTGCGAATCATCTGTTGTTGATGAAATTAAGAAAAATAAGCATGTTGATGTTGTTCTGTTAGCCCCTACAAGTAATTTTGCTACAAATGATTCGCGTAAAAAGTTTATGAGAAGCATAATTAAAGATGGTATCTGCATTGTTGTTTTTGATAAAGCGTCAGAAGTAATAGCAAAGGAGTTAAATGACAGAGGGCCTACAGCCTCACCGATTTATCTTGCAAAAAATACCACGGAGGCCATACAGATAGCATTTTGTTTTAAAATTTACGAGACAATGAGAAAGCGTTTGATTGCACCCACTCCCATGCTCGGGCTTGTTCCGTTGGTTGAAAGTAAATCTTATTCTTTTCAAGCCGGAAAGCGCCTTGAAAAACTTTTGTTACCTCCAAGTACAACGCAAATTGATAAGACACAACAAAAACCACTAGCAAAAGCGATTAAAAGATTTGACATTATCCAAGAAAAATTCCGTATTGAGTACAAGTTTCCAAAACTACATGCCTCTGTACTTACTCATTATACTGATTTGCTACATGGGAGAACCGATGTACTTCTTGTCGCATTTTTTCCAGAATATTCGACAAGTGAATCGTTGCCATATACTGCACCATATAGAATTTTATGCAATTCAATAAAAGAAACAATTAATTATATCTGCCCTTCACAGTTAAATGAAACATATGATATGATATCTGTTTTTAAAAAATTTATAGGATTTAATGAGGTATATGAATCTATTGAAGGTGCAAAACAGAACGATGATTTTTGTAATGGTAAAGAGTGTATCGAATTGTCGTGCGAAGCATTTTTGACAAATTTAGGTGAAGCTTCTGAACCTTCGAGCAGTGTATTGAAAATATTAGAAAATTTGTTTTCTATTAATAAAGTCAAAAAAGATGTTCAATGCATCGTCACATATGTAAAGCATAACGAACACAAGGGAATACTTCTTGTTGTAACAAAACATGAAGACGCAAACACTTGCGAATTGCATGAGATATGTAAAATTCTTCACAATGTCAAACAACCTAATTTCTATACAGAAACAATTGAAAATAACCATGTGCCATCTGTCACAAAATTGCCTGTAGAAGAAGATATCCCGCAGGCCTTGATAAACAAATATGGGAATTTAAAAGATGAAGTTGATGTCATCTTGACGCGGATATATGACAAGCCTAATTATGTAGATTTGTATGAAGAAGGTACAAGTCTGATTGGTTCATTAACACCAGATACAAAGACTTCGTTTGGGAGTGCTGTAGCAATGTTAACTGAATATATAGCAAAAGTGAAAGTGAAAGGATAGGAAACAAGATGCATCCTCACAAGGATAACAAACGAAGTAAAATTTTGATGCACATTATGTTTGATATAAATGAAAATCTTTTTTATATGCTTTTTGGTGTGTTCGTTGCTGCGTGTATTAATTTGCTTACAACTGTATTTACAACGGAATATAGTGGGACAGAAAAATACCTATTTTTATCTTGTACAGTGTTTTCTATTTATGCTGTTATTGCTTTTGGAAAATTGACTTCAGAGGTAATAAGAATACGCACTCAATATAAGTCAACAGACGACATAGATTTGGTACGTACAGCCGCATCAACGCGGGTTGAATTGTATTCTAAATATGGAAAGCGAACATGGTGTACAATAATTAATATTGCAGTTTCATCATTATTATTTTTGATTACTCTTTTACTTGGATGGTTATCATTAAATAGTTTTATAACAATTTGCTTATAAGCTAGAGGAGTTTATAATGTTTACACAATATAGCTATACCTTGCTTTCTGGAATAGGTGATGTTTCGTTTGATAAGTTAGTAAGCTTTGATAGAGCCTTGATTAATGCTGGAGTGGGAAATTACAATCTCGTGAAGGTAAGCAGTATACTTCCACCATTTTTTAAAATACGGAAAAGCATCAATGTTAATCATGGTGAGGTTTTATTCACAGCGTATGCAACATTATCTGATATAGGCACAGGCAATATATCTTCAGCAATTGGTATTGGTGTTCCTAAAGATGAAGCTAATATCGGTGTGATTATGGAATATTCTTGTTATGATACAGAGGCTAACGCTCGAGAGTATGTGACACGCATGGTGACTTCTGCTATGGAAGCAAGAAAAATAGCGATTCAGGAAATTTTATTAGCCTCGTCTGGAGTGACGCTCTCGCCTGATGGTTATTCCACTGTTTTTGCTGGCGTTGCATTGTGGTAAAGTAGAAAGAAAGTCGATTAATTGATTCTTATGTTATGCAAATCAATCGCGCATAGAAGCAAATATCCTTGCGTATACTATATCGTACTTGTTACCAATTTTCAGCAAGTGCTTAGAGATATAGCTCAAGGAGAATAAGTGTGAAAGCATCTAGCGGTTAAAACTTAAAATGAACACATAACAAAAAGACCTATCTAAAGGTAAAAATTAAGAAGACAAA
>JGI20163J15578_10000930_pt1 | contig 12119 bp, 10 predicted proteins | sample TergutCu122P1_FD_15578 | JGI IMG/M metagenome (IMG submission 15578)
ACTATGTTGGTTGGGTTTGTCAAATGATAAGTATCCGGGTGGGCAAGGCCAAAGAAGCCGATTGTTACGCCGTTAATTTCCCTAACAGCCACATTGTCAAACAGCAATTCGCCGTCTCTGTAAACGTTAGCGGAGATAAAGTCGAAACCTGCGGCGGCTTCAAGCTCTAACAGCCTGTCTGTACCAAAGTTGAAGTCGTGGTTGCCCGGTGAAAACAGGCTATAGCCTGCGGCACTCATAAGTTCCACAATGTCCATACCGCGGTTAAGTGTTGCAAACGGAAGACCGTGGAATGTGTCGCCTGCGTCTACCAAAATAGCATTTGGTATTTCTGCATAAATTGTGGCAATTGTGTCGATACCAATTGCGGTGCTACTTGGAAGGAAACGACCGTGTACGTCATTTGTGTGAAAAATTGTAACGGCTGCATCTTGTGAGTCGTACGCTTCGTATTCCCCGTTTGCGAATACTGTCGTTGTGGCAATTATTGCAATTACAACGAAAAGAAGCGCGAATTTTGCTTTTTTAAGCATTTTTTAACTCCTCCTAAAATAGGTTTTTGTCATTCATGACCCCAAGATGATATCATTTGTAATAAATTTGTCAATATTGATTCCCGCCGCGGCTAAGGATTTTTATTTTACCCTTTTTCTTTACCTGTTCTGTAGAACTTTCGATTACGCGCCCAAGGGTTACGCTTCCGCTTTCGTGTATAACTATGTGGGCTTTAGTAGCGGTTAAATTACCGGCCTCTATGTCGCCGCTGCCCATAAGTTCTACATCAAATTTGTGACAGCTGCCGCCGCCTATGGAAATATCGCCGCTGCCGTTAACTTTTGCGGTAAAATCGCCATTCTCATCGGTTAGGCTGCCTACCGAAATATCGCCGCTGCCGTTTATAGCTGTGGTTAACCGCCCTGCGGAACCAAGTGCCGTATTTCCGGATCCGTTTATACTTACATGGGCCTTTTCTGCTTTGCTGCAAGATACATTACCGGAACCGTTAATTTGCACACCAAATTCGTTTGTGCAATTGACTCCTATGTTTCCGGAGCCGTTAATCTGCGTTTTGCAAGATGTGACAAACTCTTTTGCGGTAATTGAACCGGACCCATTAATAACAAAGCTGCCTGTATCAAACAACGGTATTTCTGATGTAATATTACTGCTGCCATTAATACAAAGCTGCATATGCCCGCCTGTGTTATTTTCAAACCTGGCGACAGGGAGTTCAATTGTCAGATGATTGTCGCGCTCGTTTTCTTTAAATTGAGGAAAATTGTTGTTGTTTCCGTCGGGTATAGGTTTTATTTGAAGAAACATTTCCGATTGGTCATACTCTACGTACAACGTATGAAGAAACTTGGGGCTGCCTTTTGCGTAAACCCGTGTTTTATCGTCTTGGGATGGCACGATTTTGCAAGTGCAGTACAAGGTAGTAATATTCACGCTATGGGTATGCCCAAACTCGAATTGTTTAGACGTAACAGATGTGTCAATTCCTTGTACTTGTAATTCGTAATCATACATAGATTCTTCATCGCCTAAAAATAAAATTTCCCCTTGCCCCTTGTTTACCGCCATGCGGGTAGAAAGTTCCGCCGTACTGCCGTCGGCAAATTTTACACCGCTTTCGTCTTTAGATTCTACGGCTTTGTTTGAATAACAGGCCACATGTTTGAAAGTACTTACAAGGGGCAGGTCTTGGTAGCTGTCCGGGAACTGTACAGTTAAAGCCGGGGGACTTGGCTGCTCGCCAAACAGATACGAAATATTTGCGCTAAGAATTTGTGCCAAATCCGGTATTGATGTAATGTCCGGGTAGCTTTGGTTGTTTTCCCATTTGGAAACAGCTTGAGCCGAAACACCAATTCTGTGGGCAAGATCCTCTTGTGTCATGCCTTTCTTTTTGCGCAGTTCTTGTAACCGCTGGCCAAAATTACTGAAATCGTACATGCAAAACGCTCCTTTTTTAATAAAATAGGCTCGCGAAACCTTGTACATACACAGTACAAGATTCGCAAGCCTTCGTCAACAACTATTAGTTGAGTTTAACTAATGGTTGTAAATTACCCCCTGATATCAGGGGGTACAATTTTTATTCAACACCCGCCGCAATATCCTTACGATAAAACATATGGCTGCATTTAATTTTCTCAACCTCTCTGTAAACACCTGCACGGGCCGCAGCAAAACCCTTTGCCTTACGTACAATCATAAGTACACGCCCGCCGTTTGTTACGTACTGACCGCTGCTGTTTAGTGCCGTTCCGCAGTGGAATACAAGCGTTTCTGCGCACATATCTTCTAATCCTGTAATTACGTGTCCTGTTACAGGTGCTTCCGGGTACCCTTCCGAGGCAAGAATTACCCCAACTGCTGCATCATTTGTCCAGCCGAATACAGGCTCACCGCTGTGCAGCAATGTTTGCAGAATTTCGTACAAGTCACCGTCTAAACGAGGGAGTAACACTTCCGCTTCCGGATCGCCAAAACGGGCATTAAATTCAATTACTTTTACGCCGTCATTTGTTGCCATAAGCCCGCCAAACAAAAAGCCGGTAAACGGGCAGCCTTCCTGTACCATGGCTTTTGCGGTTCTAACCAGTGTCATTTCAATTGCCTCATTTATGGTGGCCATGCTAATTTGCGGGACAGGAGAATATTGGCCCATTCCGCCTGTATTTGGCCCTTTGTCGCCGTCATAAGCCCGTTTGTAATCCCGGGCAAGTTCCATGGGGTACACATTTTCGCCGACCACAAACGCCATAAAGGAAAATTCTTCACCTTTTAAGAACTCTTCGATTACGACCATGTTACCCGCGCTGCCGAATTTGCTGTCTTCCATCATTTCATACAGTGCGGTTTTTGCGTCTTCTACGGAATCAGTTATTACAACACCTTTGCCCGCGGCCAGGCCGTCTGCCTTAAGCACTACGGGCATTTTTGCGGTTTCTACATATTGGCAGGCCTTTGTGTAGTCGGTGAAAACTTCGTAGGCTGCGGTTGGGATGTTATACTTTTTGAATAATTCCTTGGCGAAAGACTTGCTGCTTTCTATACGGGCGGCTTTGGCCGTTGGACCCCATACTGTCAGCCCTTCCGCTTGAAATTTGTCAACTATGCCGTCCGCCACTTGCTGGTCCGGCCCAATTACCGTTAATGCAATATTTTCGCTTTTGGCGAAATTTACTAACCCGTCAAAATTTGTTTCATGGATATCCACCAAAGCAGCCACATTGGTCATCCCCGCGTTGCCAGGTGCAACATATACCTTCTCAACTTGCGGAGATTGGGATAATTTCCATGCCAGGGCATGTTCGCGCCCGCCTTTGCCAACTACCAATACTTTATTCATAGGTCGCCTCTTTCACATTTTCTTGTAACATATTCTAAGACTATATCTTAGACATTGTCAAACCTAAAGCTTGGGTGTACAATGTAAACGGAATATAAACGGAAAATAAAATACGGAGGATGATTATGAAAAAACCACTTGTAGGTGTAATTATGGGCAGTACATCGGACTGGGAAACAATGAAACACGCTTGTATAATTTTGGACGAGCTGCAGATTCCGTACGAGAAAAAAGTAGTATCGGCACACCGCACGCCGGACCTTATGTTTACATACGCGGAAACAGCCCACCAGCGTGGGTTAAAAGCGATAATTGCCGGGGCAGGGGGGGCTGCCCACCTACCGGGTATGACGGCATCAAAAACAAATTTGCCTGTAATAGGCGTGCCTGTTCAATCTAAAACATTGAACGGGCTGGATTCGTTATTGTCAATTGTACAAATGCCCGGCGGCGTACCTGTTGCCACGGTTTCTATTGGGGTGGCCGGGGCTGTAAATGCAGGCTTGCTTGCGGCGCAGGTTGTTGGGGCTTTTGACATGGAGGTTTACGAAAGACTGCAGGCACGGCGGGAAAAAGTAAAGAATACTGTGCTTGGGGTGAACCCGGAAGCAGATTTGCCGCTGTAGGGTAGGTTTACGGACTAAGGTTGCAGTGAAAGAGAGAGCCGGTATGAACTGGAAAAATTACGCTACTTTATTAATTTGCTTTACAATAGTGCTGACACCATTGTTCGCACTTGAATTACACAGTCTGATTCTCGTCGTTTTTACTATGTTTGTTGGATATCAGGTATGGCAAACTATTAGATTGTATCGAATGTTTAGCATTGTTGATAAGCATTGCGACCCGGTACGTTTTTTAGAGAAGTTTAAAAGTTCTCCCATGATATTTCCAAACATGTACAGAGCAATAAGCCTTTCGCTTGCAGGGCGTTATCAAGATTCATATGAGCTTGTAATTGCAACCGAGCCACACAAAAGGCGGGATTTTGGCTTTAAAGTCGCCTATCATGTACTCCTAATGTCTTACTATTTAGATAAAAACGACATGGAGAATGCCACCGTAGAATACAAAAATTTGATAAAGCTACGGCGTCGGAGCTTCTTGCCTCAACTCAACATGAGCATCGATTTATCCGTTGCCGAATACCATTACAAGCTAAACGTAACCGACGATACCACTAAATACTTTCTGGCTCAAGTACGGTATTTGTACAGCATATACGTAAAAAAATTATCCCTGCGCCATAAGTTGGCATTCAAATACTACGAGGCAGATTTGCTGGAAAAACTCGGCGATATTAAAGGCGCGCTTTCACTTTACGGCAAAATTGCCGAGGTGGGAAACACGCTTCATTTTGCGGAAATATCCCGAAAGAAATTACTTGAACTAAAAACCGAAACGGGGCAAACTTATGAGTAAAAGAACCTACAGGAAACTTGGCATCATTGATTTACAACTACTAATTAATACCCGTAATGAAACAGAAGCCCTGGAAATGTGGGCAGTTGACGAAGAAAGCGCGAGAATTTTTTTATCAAACCCGGCAAATTATTTCTTTGCCTGTATCGAAGACGACAAAATTATAGGCTACATTTGCGGGCACGAACTTAACAGGCTGGATGGCACCGGCAACATGCTGTACATTCACGGGGTAGGGGTACACGCGGCTTACAGGCAGCAGGGCGTAGGCAAGCAAATGATGACAAACATAAAACAACTTTGCAAACTAAGCGGCATACGTAAAATATTTTTATACACTCACAAAACCAATACAGCCGCCTGCGCTTTGTATGATTCAACCGGTGGCAACGCCACCCGCGATGATAATGTTTCGTATTTTTACAATGACTTTGAGGAGGCTTAGTAATGACAATCCTGCCTTACAAAACCATCGGCATAATCGGCGGCGGGCAGCTTGGCCGCATGATGGCCCTTTCGGCAAAAGCAATGGGCTACTTTGTTGCCGTGCTTGACCCAACGCCAAATTGCCCTACAGCGCAAGTTTGCGACACGCAAATTACAGCCGCGTACAATGACATGGATGCTATAAAAAAATTAGCAGAAATAAGCGATGTTATTACCTACGAGTTTGAAAATATAGATTATGATGCGCTGGAGTATTTGAAAAAAAACGCTTACTTGCCCCAGGGCAGCGAGGTACTTAAAATCACCCAGCACCGCTTTAGGGAAAAAACAGCAATCAAAAATATGGGCATTCCCGTACCGGATTTTTATTTGATAGAAAGCCCGCAGCAATTGAAAGAAACAGTTTTCTATCCATCCGTGCTAAAAACCACGATGTTCGGTTACGACGGTAAAGGGCAAATTGTACTAAAGTCGGAAGCAGACCTGCCCGCCGCATTGGAATTAGCCGCAAACAGCGAGTGCATTTTAGAAAAATGGATGCACTTTTCCAAAGAAGTTTCTGTTATTGTGGCCCGCAGCACTACGGACGAAATTACTACTTTCCCCGTTTCGGAAAATGTCCATGTAAACAATGTAATTCATTTAAGCATTGTACCCGCCCGTATTACCCATGAAGTTGAAGCAAAAGCCATTGCCTGCGCAAAAAAAATAGCAGAAGGGCTTGATGTAATCGGTCTTTTAGGGGTTGAAATGTTTGTTGTAGGTGACGAGATTTACATTAATGAGCTTGCGCCCCGGCCCCACAATTCCGGCCATTACACAATAGATGCCTGTGTTACAAGCCAATTCGAGCAGCATGTGCGCGCCGTTTGCGGCCTGCCCCTTGGGGATGTGACACAGCACACCCCGGTTGTTATGATAAACATCCTGGGCAATCATATGGACAAGGAGGCATTACACAACCTTGACCCGTATCTGCCGCTGTTACAGCGTGGTAAAATTCACTTGTACGGCAAAACAAAAGCCAAAGCCGCCACAAACACAAAAATGGGCCATGTAAATTTACTGGGCGACATCGACACAAGCCTGAAAATGATTGATGACACCGGAATATGGAAAAAGTAAAGAGAGCTTTCCGCGTATTTTACGCAAATAATTACGAAAATAGAGGAATCTTATGAAATTCGCGATAATTGTATTCCCCGGTTCAAATTGCGAACGGGATATGTTCTACACCGTAACAGACGACCTTGGACAGCAGGCAGAATATGTAAGTTGTATGGAATCAAGCCCAAACGCCCTAGACTTTTACGATGCTGTTTTAATTCCGGGCGGTTCGTCATATGGTGACATTCCGCGCCCGGGAGCCGCTGCAAGTAAAGCAAATATTTTCAACGCGCTCCGCAAATTTAACAAAGACGGAAAACCTATTTTGGGTATATGCAACGGTTTTCAAATTTTAACCGAAGCAGGTTTTTTACCCGGCGTGTTGCTTGCCAATACAAATCCCAATTTTATATGCAAGACCACACCAATAAAAATAGTCTCTAATAATTCAATATTCACCAACCAATACAAAGCAGGTCAAATTGTAAATTATCCTATTGCACATGGGCACGGAAATTACCATTGTTGTGACGCAACGCTTGAAGAAATGAAGGCAAACGGGCAAATATTATTCACATACGAAGATAACCCGAACGGCAGTGTAGCAAACATTGCCGGTATTACCAACAAAGCCGGTAATGTACTGGGGCTAATGCCCCACCCGGAACGGGCAGTGGACATGCTGTTGGGCAACGACGACGGTTTGGCATTGTTTAGTTCAATTATACAATAGGAGGAATTTCATGAAACGAGAGCTGAACGGTAATCAGGAAATGAAGACAGCAATGGAAGCATTGAATGAAGCATTGCGTGTTTTAAGAAAGGCACCCATATTCACAAACACGGAAGCGGCCCATATGGCAAATTTGCAGGCATTGGCAAACATTGATGTAACACCCCCCACCAAAGAGCAATGGGTAGAATTGTATAATCTTGCAAAACACGTTCTCGCTTTAGAGCCATGGAGATACCTTTACGAAACCGAACGTATAACTCTTCTTTTGCCCGAGCGTGACGAACCTGTTTATTGTATTACTATGGGAAGCGGAGAGATGACATATGGTATATGCATTTGCCCCGGATACGATTCTCTTAACCGCCTTCTTAAATTATCAGATGATGATCATGATGATGAGGCCAATTTTTCCGCAATGTTTGAGCAGCACTGTATAAACCTTTATTTTGGTGACCGAGAAGAGTTGGAAAAAGAAGAAACAGCAATGATTAAGGAACTTGGTTTAAAATTCCGCGGAAAAAATCAATGGCCGTATTTTCATTCTATGAAGCCCGGATATGTGCCATGGCACATAAACCGTGAAGAAGCCGAGCTGACGATAACAGTATTGCAAAATTATATTATGGCATTTTCCAGTTTCGAACTTGGGTTGGCAGTTGATTTTGAAGACGGTCAAACTCTTCTGCGCTTTTACAGCCCAAAAAATGATATGTGGTATAACTACGGTTATGAAATGCCGCCAATACCTGTTATTAAGCCACAATTAATAATAGTTGACGATATGGATGTGGCGCAGCTTAAAAAGAAAAAAACTAACAAGGCCGAGCTTGGTGTAATTATAATGTATCTCCCACTGCCTTACCAGGAAGAGAGAGGGGCAAGACCCAAGATCCCTCACATAGCTTTTTTGGTAGATGCTAAAAGCGGCATGATGATAGACATGGCATTTGATCAAGAACTAACAATAGAAGTCGTGGCAATTCAGATGCTTACAAAGTACATTCTCAATGAAGGCAGACCGCTGTGTATCTCTGTTCCATGCAAAAAAACGGCTGTTTATGTTAAAGATTTTGCATCTAAGCTTGGGATTAAGCTTAAAATTGATATGGAGTTGAGAGACGTTGCCGCCAAAATGATAAGCATGATGTCATCAGACATTGATCATGAAGAAATGCTGCACAAGATGCTTGATGATCTTCCGGAAAATTTATTGGAAGAGCTGCTAAAGGAATTACCGGACACGTTATTTCCGCGTTAAATATAAGAACAAATATGGAGGAGTCAACATGAGAAAAGAACCAGCCCCACATGAAATCGAATCAAACAAGTTGTACAGCACAATGGGTGTAACAGACACCGAATTTGTAATGGTAAAAAACATTTTGGGCAGGCTGCCAAACTATACGGAAATTAGCTTATTTTCTGCTATGTGGTCCGAGCATTGTTCCTACAAAAGTTCAAAAGTTTTGCTGCGCAGTTTGCCTACAAAAGGGCCGCGTGTTCTTCAAGGCCCCGGTGAAGGCGCAGGTATAGTTGACATCGGCGATAATCAGGCCGTTGTTTTCAAAATAGAAAGCCATAATTCACCGTCGGCAATCGAGCCTTTCCACGGCGCGGCAACAGGGGTAGGGGGCATTGTAAGAGATGTGTTTTCCATGGGTGCGCGGCCTGTAGCCATGCTGAATTCATTGCGTTTTGGCAATTTGGACAATGACCGTGTAAAATATTTGTTCACGGAAGTTGTAAAAGGAATTGCTCATTACGGCAATAATCTTGGTGTACCCACCGTTGGCGGTGAAATTTATTTTGATGAATGCTACAAAGGCAACCCTCTGGTAAACGCCATGTGCGTAGGGTTAATTAACCACGAAGACATCAAAAAAGGACAAGCTCACGGGGAAAGCAACACAGTAATTTACGTTGGTGCGCCAACAGGCCGCGACGGTGTACACGGTGCGTCATTCTCCAGCAAAGAACTTAGTGACGACGATAAAGGCGTATATGTTGTAGGCGACCCAATTCTTGGAAAAGCTTTGATGGAGGCTTGCTTGGAAGTTGTTCGCCACCCGGCACTTGTAGGTATCCAAGACATGGGGGCCGCCGGACTAATTTCGTCTTCTTGTGAAATGGCAAGCAAAGCCGGTATGGGAATGGAATTGTACCTGGACCAGCTGCCCCAGCGGGAAGAAGGTATGCTGCCCTTTGAAATGATGCTTTCCGAGTCCCAAGAGCGCATGCTTTTGGTTATCGAAAAAGGACAGGAAGAGGAAGTCCGCACAATTTTCAAAAAGTATGACCTGGACGCTGTGACCATTGGAAAAGTTACAAGCGACGGTTTTATGCGCATATTCCATAAAGGCGAACTTGCAGCGGAAGTACCTGCAGATGCCCTGGCCGATCAAGCCCCGGAATACCGCAAACCTTCACGGGTCGCAGAGTACATTAGGTTGTCTATGGGGTTAGACACTACACCGGACCCAATTGATGACTACAACAAAACCCTTTATGACCTTTTAGGCAGGCCAAGTATAGCCAGCAAGAAATATGTCTATGAACAATTCGACTATCAAATTGGCACAAACACAGTAGTACCCCCGGGCTCTGACGCGGCGGTGCTTCGCATACGCGGCACAAACAAAGCATTGGCCATGACTACAGACTGTAATGGCCGTTATGTATATTTAGACCCATGCGTTGGCGGCGCAATTGCCGTAGCGGAAGCCGCAAGGAACATTGTCGCTTCCGGCGCAACACCTCTTGCCGTAACAGACAACCTAAACTTTGGCAGCCCGGACAACCCGGAAATTTTCTGTCAAATGGAGCATGCATTAGGCGGCATCAGTGACGCCTGTGTCGCGCTGAACACCCCGATAATCGGCGGAAATGTATCTATGTACAACGAGCGCAGCGGTACGGCTATTTACCCGACACCTACAATTGGTATGGTTGGGCTGGTAGAAGATTTGGCCCACATCACAACTCAATTTTTCAAAAATGACGGCGACTTAATTTACCTAATAGGCAGTACCTCTTCGGAATTTGGCGGCAGTGAACTGCAGCTTATGCAAAAAGGGAAAATTGAAGGCTGCCCGCCGTCAATTAGCCTGGAAACGGAAAAAGCCAACCAACAAATGGTGCTTAGAGGAATAAAAGAAGGTTTAATAAAATCTGCTCACGATGTTTCCGAAGGCGGGATTGCCGTTGCTTTGGCAGAGTCGCTATTTGGTCAAGGTCTTGGCGCGGAAGTTGATATTCCATTAACCGATGCCGTTCTGCTGTTTTCTGAAAGTCAATCGCGCTTTATCGTAAGTGTTGCACCGGAAAACAAAACTGCTTTTGAAAGAGTAGTAACGGCGATGCTAATCGGCACAGTTAACACCACGGGTAAGTTGAGCATTAGCTGTAGCGGCAACTCAACCATAGACATGCCCGTAAAAGACTTGCAAAAAATTTGGGAAGAAGCGATACCATGCTTACTGAAATAAAAGGCGCGTACGAAGAATGCGGTATATTTGGCATATGGGGCAGCGATGACTCTGCGGCACAGCTAGCCTATTTTGGCTTGCACAGCTTGCAGCATCGCGGCCAGCAAAGCGCGGGAATTGTTGTAAAAAGCGGCAGTGACTTAATTCAGCACCGTGGCATGGGTCTGGTTTCCGAAGTGTTCACAAAAGAAACCCTAGACAGTATGCGCGGTACAGCCGCAATTGGCCATGTACGCCATACGTTTTCCGGCGGGCGCAATCAAATTGCGGATACGCAGCCGTTTTTATTCCAATTCGAAAATTCCAGCCTGTCCCTATGCCATAACGGAAATGTAGTTAATAATCACGGTTTACGGCGCGAACTGGAATACGCGGGCAGCATATTCCAATCCGGTTCCGGCTCAGAGGTACTGGCCCACCTTATTAAACGGCAGCACAACGATACATTTGTGGAAAACGTTAAAGCCGCACTGTGCCAGTTAAAAGGCGCGTTCGCCTATCTAATCCTTACCCCAACGGAAATGATTGCCGCCCTGGACCCTAACGGCCTGCGCCCACTGTCCGTTGGCCGTTTTGGCAAGTCATTTGTTGTAGCGTCGGAAACCTGCGCCTTTGATACAATTGGCGCAAGCTTCTTACAGGACATTAACCCGGGTGAAATGGTAATAATTAACGATAACGGCATGACCGTAGAACATTTTACAGACAAAACAAGCCATGCCCTTTGCAGTATGGAGTTTATTTATTTCGCAAGGCCGGATTCGGACATTTACGGGGTAAACGTACACAACGCCCGCAAATTAATGGGCAAAACCCTTGCCATGGAGGCCCCGGTAGAAGCGGATGTTGTAACCGCCGCGCCGGATTCCGGCGTTAGCGCGGCAATCGGCTATGCAGAGGCTATGCAAATCCCATACGAACTTGGCTTGCTTAAAAACAGATATGTAGCCCGCACTTTTATCCAGCCTTCGCAGGAATTGCGGGAGCTTAGCGTAAAAATGAAGCTTTCAGCCGTGCGCGGCGTAGTAAAAGACAAAAGGGTGGTTGTTATCGATGACTCTATTGTGCGCGGCACAACTACCAAGCGCGTTGTCCAACTGGTACGGGAGGCCGGGGCCAAAGAGGTCCACTTACGTATACCGTCGCCTATTTTTAAATTTCCCGGCTACTACGGCGTAGACCCAAGCTCCCAGGAGGAACTAATTGGCTACAACCGCACCGTGGATGAAATTTGCGCACTACTGGGCGCGGATTCCCTGGAGTATTTAAGCGTGGACGGGCTGGTTAATTCAATTAACCTGCCCTTCGCGGAAAAATATAAGGGCTTGTGCGTGGCGTATTTTAACGGGGATTATCCAACGGAGTTAGGAGATTACGCAGAGTAATGAGTTCCGGTTATAAATTTACAATTCATAACGATAAGTACACGGCTGTTTTAACCGGCCGGCTTATTCGCATACTTGACAAAAATTGCGGCAAAGAAATAGCGCGGTTTAAGCACTTGAAATACGCTTACCGCGCCGCATTTAATTCGACAATGAATTTACTCGTGGTAAAAAGCACA
>JGI20163J15578_10000931_pt1 | contig 12116 bp, 9 predicted proteins | sample TergutCu122P1_FD_15578 | JGI IMG/M metagenome (IMG submission 15578)
GCAAACAGGGGAGCCAGTTCTACAACTGTTCCGGCAGCGGCCCAGGCGGGCATTCCCTCTGTCCACACAAACGAATCTCTTGTCATCTGCCCCTGGATAATTAACTGCCTAAGTCCGTCAGCGCCGTGAGGCCCAACTACTTGTCCCTGAAGATTAACGAAGTATTCGTTAAGCACCGGAAAGGCAGGCGGTTGGGCAAATGCAGCCCCTGCTGTTCCAACCACCAATAAAAAACCAATGATTACCAAAATAATACATTTCTTCATATGAACTCCTTTTTTAGGTATACCCAAAGAAGGTATATTAATATCCTTAAAGCACACTATCTTCTTTGAATTATTTGCTTAAAGTATATAACACATTTATGTTTATTTGTATATAGCACATTGAAAAAAGGTATTATTGGCTACTAGCATATAAACATGAAAATGATGAAGATTTTTGTCTTCAATATGAAAAAATACCGTAAGAAAAGGCAGTTGTCACAAATGAAGCTGGCAGAAATGCTTAATACATCAACCAGCTATATTGGAGAAATTGAAATATGCAGGAAAATCCCGTCTATGGATATGGTCGAGAAAATTGCCGACGCATTGGGGATAGAACCTTTCAGGTTATTTATTGAAGATGCAGAAAGAAAACAAGAAGGGGCGCCGCTTTCTGAAGATTACCTTGAAAGTTTATCAACCAGACAAAGACAAGATTTAACCAAGCGATTGATCGATCAAATATCTGAAAATATTGAGCAAATCCTGCAACCGGAAAACAAACCTGCCGCGAAAATGCCTGGTACTATGCAATAATGCACCAATAGCATAAATTAATTTATATGACAAACCAATTTTCGATTGATTCCGCAGCGGAAGCGCTGGAAAAAGTAAAACAGGAAATCTCAAAAGTTTTCGTGGGACAAAAGGAGCTGCTTAATCATGCTCTTATCACCCTGCTTGCCGGGGGGCATCTTTTGGTGGAAGGCGTGCCCGGGCTGGGCAAGACGCTGCTTGTAAGAGCCCTGGCAAGAGCAATCGGCGGGGATTCCAAGCGGGTTCAGTTTACCCCGGATCTCATGCCCAGCGACATTACCGGCAATATCATGCTTGATGTCCAGGCGGGAAAATTCATTACACGCAAGGGGCCGGTTTTTACCAATATTCTTATTGCCGACGAAATAAACCGCGCCCCGGCAAAAACCCAGGCCGCCCTTTTTGAGGCAATGCAGGAATTCCAGGTGAGCCTTGACGGCACTGAATATCCCTTGCCGAAGCCCTTCATGGTTCTGGCAACCCAAAACCCCTTTGAACACGAAGGAACCTACCCTCTGCCTGATGCGCAAAAAGACCGCTTTTTAATGAAGCTTCTTATCCCATATCCGGTGATAGAAGATGAAAAAGAAATGGTTGGCCGGGTATTATCAGGCTCGTCCGGTTCGGAGCTTTCTCTGGAAGGTTTAACCCAGGTGCTTTCTCCGGAAGAATTTTCCGCGCTTACCCATACAGCTTCGCAGGTTCGTGTTGCCCCGGAGCTGATAGATTATGCGGTGCGGCTTGTTTCTGCCAGCCGTGGAAACGCGTCAATCGAAACCGGCGCTGGCCCCCGCGGAAGCCTTGCCTTAATCCGCTGTGCCCGCGGCCGGGCTTTATTGGAGCGCCGGGATTTTGTCATCCCGGATGACATCAAGGCTCTTGCTGTTCCGGTTTTGATTCATCGCATCAGTCTTTCTGCGGAAAGCGATCTGGAAGGACTCAACGAAGTCCGGGTTGTGGAAAACCTGGTGTCCCGCGTGGAAGCTCCCAGAGGAGTATACAGTGAGTAATAAAGAATTTATCAACGAATTATCGCTAATTTAAGGAGTAATTTTGAAGCCAAGCCCTGTTTTTGTTACTGTTGTCTTGTTTTGGTTTTTTCTCGGGGCTGTGGGATTCTTTTCGGATTTTGTCGCCCTCATCTGGCTTTATATCGGCCTTGTCCTTTTGCCCGTCATAGCGGCTGACGGCCTTGTGCTTTTTTTCCTCGGCAACAGACTTGAACTAAAGCGGGAAATTCCGGTTTCTCTCGCCCAGGGTGTAAATGTTACAGTAAAGCTTGAAATACGCAGAGGAGAAAGGGGATTTCTTCCGTTCGGAATTTCTCTCTGGGATCTGCACCCTGAAACAATGGAAACGTTAACCGGTGAGTCAGCGCCTTTCCCTGCGCTGCTTGACAGAAAACCCCTGGCCAGCGGCCAGCCGCTTTTTTTTGAATATACCCTCCTGCCCCGCGAGCGGGGGAATTGGTTTTTCCGCGGAACGGAGCTTCTGCTTTCTTCTCCGTGTTGGTTTTGGCGCTTAAAAGTTTTTCACTCCTGCAAAAGTTCCGGGCGCTGTTACCCGGATTTCAAAAAAATAAAAGCCGCAGCGGGCACGGATCTTAAAGGGCTATTGGAACGCAGCGGAGCAAAAAAAATTCGCAAGCGCGGACAGGGTTTGGAATTCAACAGTCTCAGGGATTATCAGGACGGAGATTCAATCCGGGCTGTGGACTGGCGGGCTACAAGCCGGAGGAGAAAAGTTATCATCCGGGAGTATCAGGAAGAGCAAGATCAGCAGATTCTTTTTCTTCTCGATTCAGGATACCGCCTAAACCGGACGGACAATTCCAGCGGTTTGCAGTTTGACAGCGCACTCGAAGCAGTGTTGCTTCTTTCCTGGGTAAGCCTCAAACACGGAGACAGCGTAGCCGTGGGGAGCTTCGGTTCCGGCAAACGCTGGCTTGGTCCCCGGAAAGGTTTGAGTTTTTTTCCGTCACTAATGAACGGACTTTACGACCTTTCCAGCACAACATTTCCATCTTCGCCCTTTTCTGCCCTGGAAGATGCACTGGCTCATTTAAAACGGCGGACATTTATCATTCTTATCAGCAACTTCCGGGAAGAAGACGGGGAGTCCCTTTCCTGGATTCTCAAGCGCATCGAAAAACGTCATCTTCTTCTTTTGGTGAGTCTCAGGGAAAGTGAATCGGAAAACATCGCTGCCAGAAAACCGCAGGGAATCGAAGAGGCTCTTGAAACCGCCGCTGCTTTTTCGTACCTTGCCGCCCGGCGGGATTTGTACAAGTCATGGGAACATTCCGGTCTTCTTACCATGGAAAGTTCCGCAGAAAACCTGTCTGCCGCCCTCATAAACCGTTATCTTTCGGTCAAACGTTCGGGGCGGTTGTAAAGCGGATATTTTCGCTCTAATCAAAATCCCCGGCAAAACGTATGTCATCGCAGTATTCACAGCGATAAGTTTTTTCGCTCGCATTTACCTGGTGAAAAATATGGGGTAAGTATTTTTCGGTGGAAGTGATGCACCGGGGATTTTTGCAAAGAATCACATTCTCTACTTTTTCAGGCAATTTGAGTGTGATTTTTTCCTTGACCTTTTCATCCACAATGACATTCACTGTAATGTTCGGATCGATAAGACCCAGAACATCAAAATTGATATCAATGATATTGTCTATCTTAATGATGTCTTTGCGGGACATTTCGCGGGAACTGGCGTTGACTACAAAGGCTACGGTATTGGGCGTCTTGTCCAGACCCAGCCAGTTAAAGATGCGTATGCCCTGGCCTGCTTTTATATGATCAATCACGATCCCGTTTTTTATCTTTTCAATATTAAGCATTTTTCTCCCCCCGGTTTAGGAACCGCTTGCTCCGAGTATTGATGACAACAAGGCCATCCTTACAAACATTCCGTATTTCGCCTGCCTGAAATACATGGCCCTTGGATCCGAATCTATTTCCATGGCAATTTCATTTACCCTGGGAAGCGGGTGAAGGATCATCATGTCTTTTTTTGCGTGAGATATTTTTTCGGCATTTATGATGTAGCTGTCTTTAAGGCGAATATAATCTTCTTCGTTAAAAAAGCGCTCCCGCTGAACCCTTGTCATGTAAAGAACATCCAGTTCACCTATTGTACTGTCCAGATTGTCGGTTTCAACATATTCAACGTTATTTTTTTCCAGAGCCTGGGTTTTCAGGTAATCAGGAATTTTAAGTTCTTTGGGCGAGATAAAAATTTGCTTGACGTTTTCGTATCTTACAAGGGCTGTTACAAGGGAGTGGACGGTACGGCCGAATTTCAAATCTCCGCAGAAACCTACAGTCATGTTTCCGATTTTTCCCCGGAGCTGGCGGATGGTTAAAAGATCAGTCAAAGTTTGAGTTGGATGCTGATGGCCTCCGTCCCCGCCGTTGATTACCGGAACCTCTGAATACTGGGAGGCAAGAAGCGCTGATCCTTCTTTTGGGTTGCGCATCACGATAACATCTGCATAACAGGCTATGGTTCTTATCGTATCCGCCAGACACTCGCCCTTTGCAGCGGAACTGGAGCTTGGTTCCGCAAAACCCATGCAGCTCCCGCCCAGACGCAGCATGGCTGCCTCAAAAGAAAGGCGCGTCCGCGTGCTTGGTTCAAAAAAAAGAGTTGCCAGAAGGTTCCCGCGGCAAAGATCCCGGTATTTCGCCGGGCTTTTTTCCATATCCTCGGCCAGTTTGAATAGTTCTTCCATTTCTTCAATGGAAAAATTCAGGGGTTCAATATAATGACGTCCCTTTAACATTGATTCCTCCTTACCTTCCGGGTTTTTCCCGGTTTAGGCTAAAAAAAAACCGCCAAAAATGGCGGTTAATAAAAAACAAAAACATTAATGGTAAATTCACTATGGAAGATTCCGGTTTTATCGATGGAACCTTCGGCCGCTTCAATGCAGACAGGTTTTTTCCCCTGATTTATCATTTCTCCCATATCAGGATATTTATAACATAAGGATTTGAAAAAATCAACTATCCAATACACACAATTAAATTTTTTGCAGCATTTCCCGCTGCCTTCGCCTTTCTTTCTCGCAGGGAACCTGAATGTTTTCCCCGCTGCGCGGATCGATGCCGGTATAATACATCACTGTGGAAAGAGTGCCTGGCGTAGGGTAAAAATCCTGAACCTGATCTGGAACAAATCCGGTCTTTTTCAGATAGCCGACCAGCTCTTTTGCGTCAGCCATTGTGCAGCCTGGATGGCCTGTAATTAAATAGGGGATGAGGTACTGCTTTAATCCCAGAGCTTTATTGACCTCAAAAAAACGTTTGCGGAAGCGTTCATAATCACCGGTTTTACCCATAGCCTGCAAAACCTTAACAGCGATATGCTCCGGTGCGACTTTAAGCTGACCTGAAACATGAAACCGGCAGAGGGTTTCAAGAAATTCTTCGCCCCGCAGACGATCCAGATCAATATAATCAAAACGGATTCCCGAACGGATAAATACTTTTTTTATTTTAGCGTCCGCTTTCCGCAAAGCCGCCAGAGTTTCAAGATAGGGGCCGTGATCAGCCTTGAGCTTTGAACATGGTTTTGGAAAGAGACATTCCCGGTCAGTACAGAAGCCGCCTTTTTTTTGTCTCTTGCAGGCTGCCCCGTAAAAGTTGGCGGTGGGGCCGCCCACATCATGAATATATCCCTTAAAGTCCGGCGCTTTTGCGAGCGCCTTTGCCTCACGTACAAGGCTTTCTTTGCTTCGGGACTGGATAACTCGTCCCTGATGAAAAGCGATGGAACAGAATGAGCAGCTTCCCAAACACCCCCGGCTTGCAAGCAGTGAAAAGCGCACTTCGGTTAACGCAGGAACGCCTCCGGCAGAATCGTAAACCGGATGTGAACGCCGGGTAAAGGGAAGTTCGTAAATGCGATCCAGCTCACGGCTTTCCAGAGGAAAAGCCGGAGGGTTTTGAATCACCCATCGACATAAAGCCGTTGCCCCCTTGTCGCTTTGTTCCGCAAGAGGCCGCCCGCTAACAGGGTCTGCATTTAGTTTCTGAAGTTTGAAGTGTTCTGTGTATGCTTTAAATGAAGCGATGTCCCGGCCTTTTACCGTTTCATGGTCTGGCAGTTCCACTGCTCCTGCCGGACGCTCATGGCTCCAGACGCAGGTTCCCCGGACATTTTGAATATCTTTTACCGGCACGCCTGAAGCAAGGAGGCCGGCAATCTCAATAATGGCACGTTCTCCCATGCCGTAAACCAAAATGTCCGCTTTTGAATCCAGCAAAATTGACCGGCGTACAGTATTTGACCAGTAATCGTAATGAGAGAAACGCCGCAGGCTTGCCTCAATACCCCCGATAATAACGGGAATGTTTTTGTATGTCCTGCGAATACCTTCAACATATTTTAGAATTGCCCGGTCAGGCCGATGACCCGCCTTGCCGCCTGGTGAATAGGCGTCATCACTGCGGCGCTTTTTGGCTGCGGTATAATGGGCAACCATGGAATCGAGATTGCCCGCTCCGGCAAGAAAGGCCAGACGCGGCCGCCCAAGTGCGGTATATGGAGAAGCTGAATTAGCTGAAGCATTTTGCCAGGCGGGCTGGGGAATAATCCCAACGCGGAAACCCTCTGCTTCCAGAACCCGGCAAATCAGGGCTGCTGCAAAAGACGGGTGATCAACATAGGCGTCACCGGAGACAAAGATGAAATCACATTCGTGCCATCCCCGTTTTTCCATATCCGCCCGGCAGATTGGCAAAAATTCCTGTGCCACAGTTTAAGGAATTATTGTTATAATTAAACCCTGACCACGGAACTTACTTGCGGGATCTCCTTCTTTAAATAAGCTTCTATTCCCATCTTTAGAGTCATGTGCGCCCTGGGACAGCTTCCGCAGGCTCCGGTGAGTTTAACAGAAACTTCTCCATCATCAGTCACAGACACAAACTCCACATCTCCGCCGTCAGCCTGAAGGTTGGGACGTACATTTTCCAGAGCAGCTTTTACCTGGCTTTCCAATGATTCTATTGACATAATTATCTCCTAACGATGTTAAAAATACATGATAAGTTTTATTATGCCGGATAATGCCGGTTTTGTATACTTATTGACAACCGGTATTGAATATTGCTAGTAATAGATATGCTGCGCCGTAAAAAAACCTTGTTTCTGATTTTGCTGGTAATCGGTCTTTTACCTGGCTGCCGCAGTATCCCGGAAACCATAACTGCCGAAATTCCTGCCGAAGAGTCGCCTTATCGTAAGCTGGCACCAGTTGCTTCCACCTTGGCAATTCTTGATAACCTGGAAGCCCAGGAAAGAATCATGCGCACTTTTGCAAAAGCTTATCCGACAAAAATCGGCGGCGTGGAGTTTTTAAACAATGACTGGACTATGCTGGTTAACGGCAGACGTTTTTATTTTGCAAACGGAAGATTTTTGCCTGAAGAACTGCGCGATCAGTGGGAAAATTATCACCCCTGGGATTTTTATATGTACCCCTGGGTTGGCACTATCGAAGAAAGGCGGGCTGCACTTCGGTACCCTGTTCATTCTGTAGGTTCACCGTATTTATTTGATACCTTGTATTTTTCACCAACAATAGATGCAAGCTGGGAAATGCAGGTAAAATATTCTTTTCTGGGCGTAAAAATGCTGGTTCATTCTTACATAGCGCCAAAACTGGATCGAGTATCAGCGCGTATTCGTGCTGCTGCGTTAAACGATCCATCCATTGATGAGTGGATTGCCGAACTTCGAACCAGTCCGCCGTCATTCGGCTGGAACTGGCGCAATATAGCCGGCACCAATCGCCGCAGCATGCATTCCTACGGAATAGCAATGGATCTTCTGCCCAGAAACTTGAGGGGGCGTCTCACCTATTGGCAATGGGGCGCCAGTGATACAGTAAGCCCCGAAACTCATTATTTGCCCCCGGATGCGGTTATTGCAGCTTTTCGAAACTATGGTTTTATATGGGGCGGAAATTGGGATATGTTTGATACAATGCATTTTGAATACAGACCGGAGATATTGCTGCTGAACAACATCCAATTTGAGCGTTAGAAGATCAACTCTCCTCAATAAGTACCGCTCTGACCGGAGCACCGTCACATCCGCTAATTTTTACGGGAAAAGCGCAAAGTATGTAGTCGCCGTCTTTCACACCGTCCAAAACCACATTTTCCACTACAGCCAGTCCGGGCGCCATAATTATATTGTGAATCTCTGCTTCATTATCAAGGGGTGCTATACTACAGGCATCTGTAACAACTGTTTGTATTCCTTTTTCGACGATATATTCTGCGGCATCTTTCGTCAAATAACTTTTGCCGCCGCCATGAATTACCAGCCGCTTGCAATTATCGATTTTGCTCTCAAGAGCTTCCCGGGTGATTAGCGCATTCTCTTGAACGGTTAGCACACGGCAAGGGCCGTAAAAAAGGGACAGATCCATCTGCTCAATCCCCGCAGTATTGTCCTTTAAAAAGTGGCAGGCGGCATCAGCATGAGTACCCATATGGCTGCCCGCCGTAATCATACTGTAGTTAAAGGGAGCCCCTTTTTTCATGTCGTAAGACTGTTCTACCTGTATGGGCGATGCTCCCGGATAGATTGGCGCTTTGTGCATGCAGCGCGATATATCAATAATTTTCATATTACTACTCCTCTTTGATTTTGAGTTTTCAATGTATTATAGGCATAATTTAAAACGAATAAAAGGGCTATTAATAATCACCTGTCAAACAACTCACGGAGCTCCTCGTGACTCATTCTCGCAAGCCATGATTCGCCGGAAGAAACAGTCATGTCTGCAAGCTCCTGCTTGCTCGTAATCATTGCATCAATTTTTTCTTCGAAACTGTTTTTGGTAATAAAACGGTGGACAAACACGGTGCGTTTTTGGCCTATGCGGAAGGCTCGATCTGTTGCCTGATTTTCTACTGCTGGGTTATACCATAAATCATAATGAATCACACGGCTTGCTGCTGTCAGGTTGAGTCCCAGCCCGCCGGCCTTTAAACTAACCAGCAAAATTCGCGCGGCAGAATCGTTTTGGAAACGGTCAATGATGCCGGAGCGAATGTTTTGACTGAGACTTCCGTGGTAAAGCAGCGGGGCTTCACCCATTTCCTTTTTGATGATCGTTTCAAGGCAGTTCAGAGTTTCCACATACTGGCTGAAAATAAGAGTCTTTTCGCGGCTTGCGAGAATTTCTTCAAGCAGGGTAAGAAGCAACTGAGCCTTTCCTGAAAGCTTTGAAACTGCCGGGCTTTCCTTGTCAAAAACCCGTGGATGGTTGCAGATCTGCTTTAGCGAAGTAAGCAATAAAAGAACAAGGGCAGCCCGCTCATGAGGCTCGCAGCTCTCGGACTTTCTTAAAGATTCGTCAACAACGCTTTTGTAAAGAGCCGCCTGTTCCTTTTCCAGAACAGCGTAATTGTTGGTTACGATTTTTTCAGGTAAATCCTTGATAATGGTTTTGTCTGTTTTAAGCCGCCGCAGAAGAAATGGGGAAGTAATTTTTCGCAGGGCCTCGGCCTGTTCGCGGCTGCGCATCACTTCAATGGGAATGCGGAATTGTTCCCTGAAATTCGAGGGAGTTCCCAGATAACCCGGCATGATAAAATCAAAAAGGGAGCGAAGGTCTTCCAGGCGGTTTTCCACCGGCGTTCCGGAAAGCGCCAGACGGTATTTGGAACGCAGCTCTTTAACAGTCCGGGAAATGCGGGTTTCGGCGTTTTTCATCAAATGGGCTTCGTCAACCAATAACATGGAAAAAGTTTCTTTTTTCAATTTTTCCGCATCCCGGACAGCGGTCTGGTAAGTGGTCAGAAAAAGATTCTGCTTCCTGTCAAGTTTGCGCTGGCTTCCATGATAGCGTGACACGCTCAGGGAAGGGGCAAAGCGTGCCAGTTCTTTTTCCCAGTTGCTTAAAAGCGCAGCTGGTGCAACCACAAGGCAGCCGTTCAACAAAAGTCCTTCTTCCTTCAGGCGCAAGAGCGCCGCGATAGACTGAATGGTTTTGCCCAGTCCCATGTCATCGGCAAGTATGCAGCCGAAACCGGAATACAGAAGTGAGCAGACCCAGTTATAACCCCGCGTTTGATAGGGCCTGAGCTTTGCGTTAAGCGCAATGGGAACAGGCAGATCCTGTTCCCGAAAAAGATTGTCGACAACTTTTTTTGTGTCAAAAGCAAGAACACTGTCGCCCGTAAAATGTGCTTTAAGAAAATCGTTTAAACTCGGGGTGGATTTTTTTGCTTCTTTAAGAAGCCGGGCAAACTCCTCTGTGTCAAGTTTTACGAAGCCGTCCTTAAAACGAACCAGAGCCTGTTTTTGTTTAAGCAGCTTTTGAAATTCACCGGGGGTCAAAACTTTATCGCCGATTGCTATCTGCCATTCAAAACTCTGCAAACTTTCCAAATCCAGGAAATGAACCAGTGAGCCTTTTTGCTTTTTGGAATCTATAGGGTTTCCCTTGACTACCAGTCTTGGTTTTAATTCGCGATGAAGGGCTTTGGGAAGGTTCACTGTCATCCCAAGCCTTGTAAGAAGCGGGGCTGCATTATCCAGGAATGAAATTAGCCGGGCTTCGGAAAGCTGGAGCTCGCTGAGCTTTTGCTCTTTTCGCTTCAGCTCCCGCGCCATCTTTGAGTCCGTCCCCATCGAAAATGGCGATGTTAGTTCCTGAATCTCGGGCAGATAATTTGACAGGGCCATGGGAGCACGCAGGATTTCCAGATCACGAATCTGGGAAAGAGGCGTTTTTTTGGTGCCGTTTTCATCTTCTGTGATAACATCCATGGAAAGGGCGAATATCATTGAGTCATGATCAAGCTCCTTATCTTTTCCGGCTGATTGTTTTTTCTGGACAGATGTTATGTTAAGACTGTAGTTGTAGGCGGCAAAATCAATATGAAGAACCGAAAGCCACTGGTCAATGGCAACCGGCAGGCTACGTTTCGCAGGGGACGAAACATCTATTTCCGTTCCCTGAAAAAACAAATTCAAAAGTTCCCGAAAATCTTCACTTGTTCCGTAATTATTGAAAGCTCCCTTGAATGAAAAAAACCTTCGCTTTACGAGGTCATTAAAAAACGCAGAGGCAAGCAGATCAACCACAGTCCTTCCGCTTGCCGTTTGACTGTTTGTTTTGTGTTTAACGGAAAGCATACCGCATTCGCGGGATGTTAGGGCTTCCAGTATATTGAAAACCTGCGGCAGTGTTTCAAACGGCCGCCAGACAATTTTTAGAGTTTCTTTTTTTGAACGAGGGTTTTTCTCCGTAAGTACATAAGGGATAAATGCTGCGGCGGAACAAAGCAGATTCAGAAACTTAAAGAGATAAAACAAAAAACTGTAAGATGCCGTACCATCTTCGGAAGAAAAATGCACAAAGTTATTAAATGCATCAAACAGGGAGTACAGCTTCCTTCTGCCGATAATATCTACTGCCAGCAATTGAACTTCGGCGCCGGGTCCCGGGTTATTGCAAAATACAGTCCAGTGGGAACGGGAAAAACCGTGTTCTATAGCCGCCTTGTTATTTTCATTTATACCACCAAACTCCCAGCTCTTGTATTGAACACAACGGTGGTAAAACTCCGCGATAAGCATGGCAAAGTTCTTGTCGGTAAAAGATGCGGCGGGCGGAAGAAGCGAAGAAATTAATTCCCGGCAGCAGGGAATCATTTCAAGCTCAAGGACTTCGTGCCCTGAAGATTGCTGCGTTTGACCGGACTTTATTTTTCCGGCGAATGTAATTTCAAAAGGCGGTTTAATTTCGTGAAGCGCCGCTTTGCCAAAACGTGCCGCCAAATCCAAACCCCGAAGCCGGAAAAGCACATGGGGGTCAGCATCTATTTCCCTGGCAATGATGTAATAGAGGGCTGCCATGTGTTTGCAGGGGTCTCCGTAATCCGGGCAGCTGCAGGAACGTTCCATGTCCTTCCATCGCAGGGGAATAAGGTTAATATCATTATCAATTAAATTGTGCAGAAAAGCCTCCGGAAGTTCTCCGGCTGCAATACGGGCAAGTAAAGGCGGATTCTCTTCGATTATCCGGTAAACCTGCTCCGCCTCTTTAATCGGCGGAAAAATTATCTGCACATGATAAAAAGGTTTGTATTTACCTACAACCCTGGCGTTTACCTGACCCTTGTCAATTTCAAGCGAAGACACCTTTCCCGTATTGGCGTAAGTTATGCCCCGGTCGAGGCGCTCTCCCATTCTATAGCCGTCCAGTACATCAATAAACCAGCTGCCCCAGGGTGTAACACCATAACGGTTTTTCATCAGAATTTGTCCAGTATTTCG
>JGI20163J15578_10000932_pt1 | contig 12112 bp, 13 predicted proteins | sample TergutCu122P1_FD_15578 | JGI IMG/M metagenome (IMG submission 15578)
CGTATGCATTCGGTACTTGACTATGTTGCGCCTAATGTATATCATTTAGAAAAAGCCGCTTAACAGTGTGTACTTCTTGGGGTAAAGTCCAATCACCTATTTCTCCTTTTTGTAATTGATCATTGTATTTACATTCCCAATAATAACACCCCATGTTTAATACTCCTTCAAAAAAATAGTTTTCAACACTCTTATAGTAAAGCGTTATATCTTATCACCGGGGACCTGAAATTGTAATGCTACCAGATGCTTCCAATGTAATTGTTGTTCTCGTATTTGGTCGAAACCAAACATCGCCATCTGTACGTACATGGCCTGTAGCTGGTGTAATTAGTGTGATCCGANAACCGATACTAATGCCACCAGCCATATGATGAGTGAATGTTTGGGAGTTTCCAGTAATAATATTCAAGTCACGTCTTTCATTTCCCGGTATTCCCCATATTTCCGTAATTGGGCTAGCATATAAATTACGTACAACTATAGTTGAGTATCCTGCTACAAGACCAAAATGACAACTAATAACTGTAATCCCGAAAAGCACTATTACCAGCAATCCCATCCTATTTCTTTTCTTTTTCATTTTGTCTCCTTACAACTTGGTTAATTTTGAATACACCTAAAAGGTATGCCAGCTTCTTCAATTATAAACCATTTAAGTTTATTTATCAATAAATTTTACACTTTTTGCGTGCATTTTTACAAATTTTAAAAGTTTTATAGACTTTTTACTTTGTTTTTTACTGTACGATTTCCAATAAAATGTGGATATATGAACATAAAATCTGTTTTAGGAGAAAACCTAAAATTTTACCGAAAAGCAAAGCACCTGTCTCAAGAGCAACTATCTGAAAAAGTAGACATATCAGTAAAACATTTGAGTTCAATTGAGAGAGGGCTTAATTTTGCATCTGCTGATTTATTAGAAAAACTTGCCTTGTCAGTTGATGTTCCAGTATTTTATTTTTTTGTAAATAAGAGAGAGTTTTTTTGCAATGATATTATGTTGAATACAATAGACAAAATTATTGAAGAAAAATTAATTCGAACTATTGAAGAAATTAAATTAAATATACGTAAAAAGAATAATTAATCTTTATATTTTAGCACGAAAACTCAAATTTTATTTCGCATAACACTGTTTTGACGAAGTTTTCAAATAATTAACCCAAATAACGCTGGTAAAAGTCGGATTTTGTTCAGGTTGTTTTATTTAGTATCTTCTGTCAATTCATCACAAAGTAAAGAAAATTTAGCTATCAAAATTTTCACTTCCGTATTAAACTTGTACAGGGCGAATTAGGATGAATAATAAACAAGAGAAAATGGCCTTCTTCTGCGAATGTATCAGCTCTGTTTCAGTTGCTGAGGATATAAGCTGCATTGAGTTTGCCTGGCCGGGTCCAATACCCCGCGCCGGGCAGTTTTTCCTTGTCAAACCGCGGCGGACTGAAGTTTTTCTTGCCCGGCCAATCAGCGTCGCCGGGTGGAAACCGCAGGCAGCGGGCGGCGGCCACGACGCGAACGGCAGCGCAGCCTTCGGTATTTTGCGTTTTCTTGTTGCCAAAAAAGGCCGGGGCAGCCGGGAACTCTGCGATCTCAAACCCGGCGAAAAAGCGGAATTAACCGGCCCATTGGGAAACTATTGGGCACAAGCGGGTAATCTCGCACAAACCGAAAGCCCCATCGCCCTTGTCGCCGGAGGCATTGGCATTGCGCCTTTATTGGCGCTTGCCCAGGAATTTGCTCATGGACGAGCTCATGAGCTGGGAAAAAGACCCTTCGATTTTTACGCCGGCTTCAGAACCGGCTCTTTTTGCCTTGAGGACATAAAACCCCGCTCGCTTATTATCGCCACAGAAGACGGCTCTTTGGGAAAAAAAGGCCTAATAACTGATTTTTTTAATCCAACAGAATACAGCAGGGTTTTTGCCTGCGGCCCCCAGCCCATGCTCAAAGCGCTTGCAGAAATCTGCAAAACAAGCGGAACGCCCTGCTTTATCAGTGTAGAAAAACATATGGCCTGCGGGGTTGGGGCCTGCAAGGGTTGTACGGTAAAAACCACCGGGGGTAATCGCTGCTGCTGCACCGATGGCCCGGTATTCAATGCTGCGGAGATTGATTTTGATGATTAAAGAACCAGACCTTTCGCTTACCATTGCGGGCGTCAAGCTGCGAAACCCCGTTATCGCCGCCTCCGGAACCTTTGGCTTCGGCCGGGAGTATGAGGGCCTTTTGGATATTAGCGGCCTTGGGGGTATCTGCTCCAAGGGACTAACCCTTAATCCGAGGCCGGGAAATCAGGGGATGAGGATACACGAAACCCCTTCAGGAATGATGAATTCAATCGGACTTGAAAATCCCGGCATATCGGCCTTTATCGAAAACGAACTCCCTCACATGCGAAAACTCGGCCCGGCAGTAATAGCCAATCTTTCCGGCGGAACCGAAGATGAATATGAGCAGGGCGCCCGGCTTCTTGATGCTTCCGGCGTGGATATGATCGAACTCAACATATCCTGCCCCAACGTAAAAGCCGGGGGCATGGCCTTCGGGCTTGATCCCGGTGCAGCCGGGGCTGTAACCCGCCTGGTACGCAGGGCCGCTCCGAACAAACCCGTTATGGTAAAGCTCACACCCAATGCGCCGGATTTGACGGCAGTGGCACTGGCCTGCGTTGATGCCGGAGCGGATGCCCTCTCTCTGGTAAACACCTTCAAAGCCATAGCTATCGATATTGATAAAAGAAAACCCGTTTTCAACAATATCAGTGCAGGCCTTTCGGGGCCCTGTATACGCCCCATTGCCCTGCGTATGGTCTGGGAATTGTTTGAAGCCGTCAAGGTTCCCATTGTGGGAATGGGCGGCATAATGTCAGCTTCCGATGCTCTTGAGTATCTCCTTGCCGGCGCTGCGGCGGTTCAGGTAGGCAGTGCCACTTTCGCACATCCTCCCTTAATGGGCGAAATTATCGCCGGCATTAGGAAATACATGAAAGAGAAAAACATTGAAAAAATCCGGCACCTGAGTATCCGTTAAAATAACGAAAAAGCTGCAACAACTCCGACAAATATCATCGAAACTGTGGAAAGCATTTTAAAGAGAGTGTTAAGGGAGGGGCCGGCGGTATCCTTAAATGGATCGCCTACGGTGTCTCCGATAACAGCGGCCTTGTGGTTGTCGGAACCTTTGCCGTTATGGGCGCCGCTCTCAATAAATTTCTTGGCATTGTCCCAGGCGCCGCCGGCATTGGACATAAAGATTGCCAGAGCAAAACCGGCTACGGTTGCGCCGCCAATCATTCCCACAACGCCTTTTACGCCAAGAATGAGCCCGGTAATGATTGGCGTAATAATCGTGATAACAGACGGCGCCACCATCTCGCGCAGGGCGCTTTTTGTACACAAATCTATGCATTTTTCATAATCCGGCTCTGCTGTTCCTTCCATTATGCCAGCAATTTCCCTGAATTGCCGCCTGACTTCCAAAACGATGCTTTGAGCAGAACGCTGGACAGCGGACATCGAGGAAGCGGAGAAGGCAAACACAACCATAACGCCAATAAATATACCAACCAGTACAGAAGGATTGATAATGCTCAATTCAAGCTCATAACCAGGCCTGAAATACTCAAGCCTGTCCCGGGCGATATTTACGTAGGAAACAAGGAGGGCTAAAGAAGTAAGCGCTGCCGATCCTATTGCAAAACCCTTTCCTGTGGCGGCTGTTGTATTTCCAAGCGAGTCAAGGGCATCGGTGCGAATACGTACCTCAGGCTCAAGGTGCGCCATCTCGGCAATGCCGCCGGCGTTGTCGGCAACGGGGCCATAAGCATCAGTGGCAAGGGTTATACCAAGGGTAGAAAGCATACCCACCGCAGACAGCCCTATGCCGTAAAGCCCCTGCCGGAAAAGTACATTGTAATCAGGCACGCTGGTATCCAGGGTGCCGCCGGCAGCAAGAAAGCTGACAACAAGCGCACTGGAGACGATTAGGAAGGGCGGAACCAGCGATTTCATGCCAAGGGCAATACCCCCGATGATCATGGTTGCAGGGCCTGTCTCGGAAGAGGCGGCAAGCTGCTGGGTGGGTTTATAGTTCGCTGATGTAAAATATTCAGTAAAGTAAGAAATAAGACAACCTGCGGCCACACCCACAAGAATCGAAACAAACAAACCCATCCGGCCATCCATTATAAAATAGACCAGGGGAGCAGCGGCAACAGTTGCGATTATGGCAGCGCCGTATGTCCCTGTCCTGAAAGTTTTCAAAAGTTCATGTTGAGTCGCTTTCTCATTTGTCCTTATAAGGAACATTCCAATAATGGAAGAAAACATACCGGCAACAAAAAGGCCTACAGGCAGGAACATTGCTGCCCAGCCCAAACCTGTTTCGCCGAATGCCGCCCAGCCCAGTGCCATTGCGCCGTGCATTGCCTTTATATAGCTTTCAAACAGGTCGGCGCCCATGCCTGCCACATCGCCGACATTATCGCCTACGTTATCGGCGATAACAGCGGGATTACGCGGATCATCTTCGGGTATACCGGCTTCTACTTTGCCCACAAGATCCGCGCCAACGTCGGCTGCCTTTGTAAATATACCGCCTCCCAGCCTGGCGAAAACCGCAAAAACGGCCACGCCGGCGCCAAACATGACCATGTTCTCGGCGATTTCCGCGCCGCCGAGTCCAAAGACAAAACGAAGCAGTAAAAACCAGAGAGAGACATCCAGGAGGGAAAGGCCAACGATGGTAAAGCTTAAAACAGCGCCGGATGATAATGCAACTGAAAGGCCTTTATTGAGGCTCTGCGTAGCAGCATTCGCCGTGCGCACATTGGCATAAGTAGCGATTCTCATGCCCAAAAAGGCGGAGAGCTGGCCAAAGGCGCCGCCGGCAAGAAAGGCGAAAGGGATAAACATTGATGCAAAACCCAAATATGCCATAACTCCAAGAAGAGATACTGCGATTAAATAAAAGATAGCTACGGTTTTAAACTGACGCTTGAGGTACGCATTTGCACCTCTTCGAATCAAGGCCGCGATTTTCTGCATGGCTTCGGTACCTTCAGAAAACTGCATAACTTTTCTGCTCTGAATAAAGGCAAAAGCCAGGGCAATTAGCGCACCCACCAGGCCAAGCCAGAAAGCTATTTCAAAGTTCATTATGTTTTACTCCTAAATTTAATATTAAAAAAATACCTTGTTCTTGCATAATCCGTCAATATGTTGGCAAAAAACTATTTTAAAATGAGTCAACAAGAGCATTTTAGTATATTAAAATGGATGCTTTGAGCAGATAATTTGGGGTTGTTGATTTTGGAGGTTCAATGTCAATTGATCAGCTTTTTTTGCTGGCGCCTGCCGGGGCAATAATTGCCCTGGCTTTTGCTTTTATTCAGGCCCGAAGGGTAAGAAAATTCCCCGAAGGCAACGAGTTGATGCGGAAAATTTCCGCAGCCATTCGCCAGGGCGCCAATGCCTACCTGAGAAGACAGTATACAGGCGTTGCAATTGTTTTTGCCGTTATGTTCGTGATATTGGGCATTATGGTCTTTGCTGGTTTTTTGCCTTTTTTTGTTCCATTTACCTTTCTTAGCGGCGGTTTATTTTCAGGGCTTGCCGGTTATGTTGGGATGAAAGTGGCAACAAATGCAAACTGCAGAACAGCCCAGGCCTCGTCCATCAGCCTGAACAAAGGCCTGCAAGTGGCTTTTTCATCCGGCACCGTAATGGGCTTTGTCGTAGTTGGATTGGGAATTCTGGTTCTGTCAGGCTGGTACTTCCTTTTAAGATACGTTTTCTTTACTCCGGATTCTGCTGCAATTACGTCAATGGTAACAGCCGGCTGGACTGTGGAAAGCGCGCAGTTTCGTAAAATTTCCTCGGCCATGCTGACTCTCGGCATGGGCACTTCCATAATGGCGCTTTTTGCCCGCGTAGGCGGCGGTATTTTTACCAAGGCCGCAGACGTTGGCGCGGATTTGGTAGGAAAAGTTGAAGCCGGAATTCCGGAAGACGATCCGAGAAATCCGGCGGTAATTGCCGACAACGTCGGCGATAACGTGGGAGACGTTGCCGGAATGGGCGCCGACCTCTATGAATCATACGTCGTTTCGATGATTGCAACCATTGCCCTGGCAGTTTCAGCCGGCCACGGCGCCGGCGGGGCATTGGCGCCCCTGCTCATAGCCGCCGCAGGAATTATGGCCTCTCTTTTCGGTTCTTTTTTTGTACGCTGTAAAGATGATGCGGACAGCAAGGCGCTGCTTGGAGCTTTACGGAAGGGAACATACGCTTCCTCGGCTTTTATAATCGCGGCGGCATTCCCCATAATTTACTTTGCCCTGGATTGCGCAAATAATCCCGGCAATCTCGGAGTTTATGCCGCTGTATTAACCGGTCTTTTCGCCGGTGTTGGTATCGGAGCAGTTACCGAGTATTTTACTTCCGATCATTATAAGCCAACCCAAAACCTTGCAGCTTCAAGCCTTACAGGGCCTGCCACCCTAATTATTGGCGGAGTTTCCCTTGGGATGCTTTCTACATTTTTGCCCATACTCCTCGTTTGTCTTTCTGTGTTGCTGAGTTTCTTTGCCGCAGGGGGGATAGCCAATTATACACAGGGGCTTTATGGAGTCGCCATTTCCGCAGTGGGCATGCTTTCAACTCTTGGAATAACCCTTGCCACCGACGCCTACGGCCCCGTGGCGGATAACGCCGGCGGCATCGCCCAAATGTCAGGAATGCCGCCCGAAGTCCGCCAGCGCACCGACGCACTGGACTCGCTGGGTAACACAACAGCGGCCACCGGCAAGGGCTTTGCAATCGGCTCAGCGGGGCTTACCTCACTGGCGCTGATTGTGGCGTATGTCGATGAAATCAAAATGCTTATTCCGGCATACAGGCCGGACTTTGTAATGAACCTAACGATTGTCCACCCCCCGGTACTGGTTGGCCTCTTTATCGGCGCAATGCTTCCCTTCCTTTTTGCAGCCATGACAATGAATGCGGTAGGCCGGGCGGCTCAGGGCATTGTAACCGAGGTGCGCCGTCAGTTCAGGGAGATCAAAGGTCTGATGGAGGGAACTGCGGAAGCGGACTACAGCACTTGTGTTGATATTTGTACACGCAATGCGCAGAGAGAAATGGTTATCCCCACCCTGCTTGGCGTTGTTTCGCCCATTCTGGTTGGTTTGACCCTTGGAGTAAACGGCGTGGCCGGCATGCTGGCGGGCGCAACCGCCTCTGGTTTTATTCTGGCGATTTTTATGGCCAATTCGGGCGGCGCCTGGGACAACGCAAAAAAATACATTGAAGCCGGAAACTACGGCGGCAAGAAGTCTGAGCCGCACAAAGCCGCCGTTGTCGGAGACACTGTTGGCGACCCATTCAAAGATACTTGCGGGCCGTCAATTAACAATCTGATAAAGCTGCTTTCTACAGTTTCTGTTGTTTTCGCAGGATTGGTACTCAGGTTTGCCCTGATGTAACAATCAGCCCGGCGGCCACTTGAGAGAACGGCCGCCGAGAACATGCAAGTGCAGATGATCAACAGTCTGGCCGCCGTGCGATTTGCAGTTAATCACAAAGCGGCCGCCTTTTTCCTCACAGCCACTGCTTTTTGCAATTTCCTGTGCCCTGAATAAAAGCCGCCCCAGCACCTCAGCGTCCCCGGCTTCCGCTTCCATAATGTTTGGAATGTGCTTTTTGGGAATCACCAGAATATGCACCGGCGCCTGGGGATTCACGTCATGGAAAGCCAGAAGCTCCTCGTCTTCATAAACTTTCTTGGCAGGGATTTCCCCTTTTATGATTTTACAAAAAATACAGTTACTCATATTTTAAGTATATCAGCGGGTCAGTGCTTTTTCCAGCGCGTTTTCTACCGCCTCCAGAAATCCCCTGCTTGATAAAGTTGCCCCGGAGATTGTATCCAAATCAGTGGAACCGGTTTCCAAAACCATATCAAGAAGCTCCTCCATGGCAGCAAGGCCGGGAAAAGCCCCCTCTCTATGGCTTACAATTACAATATCCTCGATTCCGGCGTGAGAAATCTGAACGCGCACATGAATCGGACCGCGGTAACCCCGCCCGCGCCCATCGAATACACCAGACTCAAATCCCGCGTCAAAAACAGAACCCTGACTGAGACAGGCAGAAACCAGGATGGCCGCCGCTAAACACCAAAAAAACTTCTTTCTCATAAAAGCCCCCTGCCTAATTATTGCGCGGAGCTGTAATATACTTTGATTTTAGGAAACTTTTTTGCTATTTGTTTTGGCAAGAAACTTTTCGTTTTCGATGATAAACCGCTCGTGAACTCCCTCTCCAATTTTTCCGGCTTCATCAAAAGCTTCTACTTTGAAAGAAAGAACCCTGCCGGAAACGCTTAAAAGCTCCGCTCTGGCAGAAACCTTCATGCCCAGGGGAGTTGCAGAAAGATGCTTAACATTAAGTTCCGTACCCACCGTAGACCAGCCCTCCGGAAGCAAGGTCTCCGCAGCCAAAAATGCAGTCTTCTCCATCAGGGCGATCATGGCAGGAGTGCCGTAAACAGAAAGTCCGCCGGAACCCAAAGCAGCGGCAGTATTCCTGCCGGTGACGGAATCTGTTTGCTGGGCATCAAGTCCCGGCTTTAAAATATCTTCAAAATTCATATTGCGATTATACAACAGGTCACGAAGAAGTGACATCCGGCAAAGGTGACAGTTACAGGGTGTCAGTCACTTTTTTCGGAACAGGTCAAGTTTTACCTGCATAATAAGCAAAATGGAGAAACTGGAACAAACCTGTTTCCGGCATTTTTTTTTGTTGACAAGCCTCAAAAACCATGTGAAAGTTTAAGCGGTATGAAAAAAATATTTTTGGTCTTTCTGTTGGTTTTTTTGTTTACATTTAGTGTAACGGGCGAAGAAACCAGAAACCATTTTTTGCATGCCGGTGTAAATACTTTTTTTCATGTTTTCACAGGTTTAAGTATTGGCTATGAATATTCAATAAACAATAACTTTTCAATTTCAATTGAAGCCGGCACTTTCTTCGGGGCATTTCCATATGCAGCAGCTACAGTACGGTGGTACCCGTGGGCAAATATATTTTTTGTTGGCCTGGGACCAGGAGCGTGGTTAGGACCACCTCCGAGTTTTTATATTTCTCCAACCCTTGGCTGGAAAATTTTCCCTGGTAACCAAGGCAGATTTTTCCTCATGCCAAACCTGGCAGGGAAAGTACAATTCGATCCGCGCTTTTTTTCTCCTTTTTTCCTCCAATTTATCAGAATAAATTTATCTGCCGGGTTTTGCTGGTAGAGTGGTATGCCGGTGAGAATGACGCGAGGGCAACTTTTGTCTGCAATAGTGGGCAGAATAGAAAAAGTGTTAAAAATTTATACGGAGGTGAATAAATGAAAAAATTATTTTTGGTCTTTCTATTGGTTTTTTTGTTTACATTTAGTGCAAAGGGGGAAGAAACCAGGAGCCATTTTTTGTATGCAGGTATAAATATATTTGTTATTTTTTTTACAGGTTTAAGTATTGGTTATGAATATTCAATAAACAATAACTTTTCAATTTCAATTGATGCCGGCACTGTCTTCGGGGCATTTCCATATGCAACAACAACAGTACGATGGTATCCATGGGCAAATATATTTTTTGTTGGCCTGGGACCAGGAGCGTGGTTATATCCAAGCCTGCGTTTTTTTATTTCACCAACCATTGGCTGGAAAATTCTCCTGGGTAGACAAGGCAGATTGTTCCTCATGCCAAACCTGGCAGGGAAAGTAGAAATGCCTCCTTTCAATAATTTTTTTCATATATTTCCTAGAGCAAATTTATCTGTCGGGTTTAGTTGGTAGGGTGGTATTGCCGCGGAGAATGACGCGGAAGGTAGCGCCTGCGCTTCGCCCTGTCGTGTTTATTCCCAACAAAGAGTGTATGTTATTTTATAACTTTTTGTGAAACGTTTCACATTTTTTTTGGCTCTCCCCAGGAGCCTGTTGCACTTGTAAATTTTTGCAGCTTTTCGCTGCAAAAATTTCCGATTTTGGGGCTCCTTTGGGAGAGTCTGCAAGGTAAAAATCGTGCAAAAAGCACGATTTCTATCATTGAATTGCACAAAGTGCGACAGACTCCTAGAGAACTTTTTCAGCCTCAACTCGCTTAATTGACAAAATATAAAATTATTGGGATCATAATTTATGTTTTTCAAATCTGGCGAAAATAAAGAAAATAATACCGGCGGCAAAGGCGGGGATAAACTTTTCAGGAGCAAAAACTGGACTGCTTTGATTATAGTGGTATTGGCTTTTTTTTATTTCTACGGCTTTTTAATGGAAGTTGAACACAATCACGGTGAAGAAACCCTGAACTTTCGCGTATTTGCCCACGAAAGACCAAGAATAGTACCAAGAGTTATTCCCGGGCGGGTTATCGGCACCCATGTTCTGCAAACAGATTATGGCCAAATAAATCTGGGAAATCTTTCTCGTGTATATGTAAGCGGAAACAGGATTATCAGGATAGACAGGGAAAGCTTCAATCGGGGACGGGCATCACATAATCTTGCGGGCATTCCCTTGCCAGTCCATGAAATTAACTTTGAACACCGCACAAATCCCGGCAATATCACTCTCATAGGGGACGCAGACGTTCCCCCTTCTATGGATATTTTTCTGTCAGATGGCACGTTAATCAGCTTCAGCTCCGCAATGAACACACCCTGGTTTTTATATTTCAACAATAACGGAACATGGTCTTTGAGCGCAGAAGCGGGACGGGCTCCTTTTCTTTTGATCAAACACCCCGGCGAAAATGATTTCCGGGAATATACATCCATAACTTTCAGGCAAGGCTGGGGAGAATTTATTGAGGGGCTGTAATAATGGAATACACTTGCATAAAGCCTCTATTGACAAAATTTTCAAAACTGCACATTCTGATGAGACAATATTAATTTACATGGAGACAGGGTAATGAAGTATCACTTTGAAATAATGGGAGATAAGGTTCAGAAATTTCTTGGTGGTGTCATAATGGACGTAACTACTCCCGAACAGGCAAAAATTGCGGAGGACGCCGGGGCTTGTGCTGTAATGGCCCTTGAGCGCGTTCCTGCTGATATCCGCGCGGCCGGCGGAGTTTCCAGAATGAGCGATCCCAAAATTATCAAAGAGATAAAAAACAGCGTTAAAATACCTGTTATGGCAAAGGTTCGCATCGGGCATTTTGTTGAGGCGGAAATTCTTGAAGCAATTGGAATAGACTGCATAGATGAAAGTGAAGTTTTAACGCCGGCGGATGACAAGTATCATGTTGATAAAAGAAAATTTTCCGTACCATTTGTCTGCGGGGCCACGGATTTGGGGGAAGCCCTTCGCAGAATAGACGAAGGTGCGTCAATGATGAGAACCAAAGGCGAGGCAGGTACCGGGGATATTATACAGGCCGTCAGGCATATGCGGACGATAAACAGTGAAATAAAAATACTTCAATCGTCCCGGCCTGATGAATTATACCATAAAGCAAAACTTTTGCAGGTTTCCTATGGGCTTGTTGAATATGTGCACAAAAACGGACGCCTGCCTGTGATAAATTTCTCTGCCGGGGGGGTAGCCACTCCGGCTGATGCAGTTCTGATGATGAAATTGGGAGCCCAGGGAGTATTTGTCGGCTCAGGCATTTTTAAGTCCGGTGATCCAAAAAAACGGGCGGCCGCAATTGTAAAAGCTGTGGCGAATTTTAATGATGCCAAACTCCTTGCAGAACTGTCAGAAGATTTGGGTGAAGCCATGGTGGGAATAAACGAAAATGAGGTTAAGGTTATTATGGCGGAAAGGGGCAAATAAAACCCAAATAAAAAATCCCCTTGTATTTTCTGCCTGTTTTTGCGATAATATTATTGATATATGAATTTATTAAGAAAACTGGCATCGCAAAATTTCTTTGTTTTCAATCTTGTCCTCATCGGGGTAATTTTTGGGTTTTCCCTTGCCTTTCTTTCTTTTTCATGCAGGGTCCCCCCAGCAAGAAATATTGCGTTTACACAGCAAAGATCTCCCGTTGATATTCCCCAGGATGCTCTGGCCGCATCCGAAGCGCTCCAGGCGGTTC
>JGI20163J15578_10000934_pt1 | contig 12101 bp, 14 predicted proteins | sample TergutCu122P1_FD_15578 | JGI IMG/M metagenome (IMG submission 15578)
AACATCCTGATGTAGTAAAAACTATCATGACAGTCAGAATTACAACTATAATAACTTTTATAACCCTTTCAAACCTTTGATTCACCATTCCTTATCTCCCCTAATAGACTTAATAATTCAATAAGTTCTTCTTTATCCGGCTCATTAGCTGTACCATATATAATTACATTGTCAACCTTTATCAAATATAAAAAAACCCCATCTCTCGTTGTTCTAAAATAGCTATAGCTTGGAGTATCCACCTGCAATGTAACAATCCCCCCTCGTAAAGACTCAATTGTCACATCAAAAAGTTCTTGTGCTTTACTAACCGATTCCACCTCAAAAAATTGAACAAGAAAATCATCTCCCCACGCCTCAATATGAATTACTTTAGGTGGTTCTACGTGCATTTCCCTTATAAGGGACACATCTTCCTCCATTAAATTTTTAAATTCCTAAAAAGATATTGGGTTTCTTGGGTTTGTAATTTCGTTTGCGTTCTCGCAAGAAGTAGTAATAAAAATTAAAACAATAAAAAGTATGAATAATGAATATAATTTTATTTCTTTTGTACAGCCTCCCATATAATCGATCTCCTATTCTGCAAGCTTAATTATGAAAACTTCATTTTGCCTTCCTTAAATGCGCTTTTATTTTGATGCCTCTTGTAATCTTCAAAACAAGCACTAATACTGGAAAAGATGTTAGTGAAAAAATAAAATGTATAAAAACCATAACACATGGTAATAAAATTAATGATACTACACTTGCTCCAAATCCACTCAATGTAATATTCCCAATATCTACAAAAACATCTCCTCCCAATATGCCTATTACAAAAAAAAGTATGCCTAATAAAACACCCATTGCAAACCCAACCAGAATACATATTTTCATATATGATATGAAGTGAATTTTGTACATAATCAGATATTGCATCTGATACGCTTTATTCTCTTGATTGTTCTTATCAAACTTATTCTTATTATCCATATAGCACCTCATAATTTTATCACTCGTTTTTATCAGTTTTTATTTTATATAATTGAAATCTATTCATTACTTTTCCAACGTGCACGAACAGAAAACCCACCTCCAAAAAGCTTACTCAAACCAGCACCTAATTGCCATTCTCCATCGAAACGCCCTGCTCTCGCCCAACCTCCTCCCGAAAAGGCATGACTATGCACTCCAAAAATAAGTCTCAAATTGCTTGCACGCAGTGGTATCAAATTGCTATGCGGCTTAATTAAATCTAATACATCCTCTATCGTCTTAGTAGGCTTTACTTCTATCTGACTTAGTATCTCTGCTTGTATATTTGCCATTACTACAGATGGTTTCTCAAGTATACTACCTTCATTTTTTTTTCACCCTATGACCCAGCCCATTATATTGATATGTTGACCCTAATTGCTTATCGATATTTAATGCTTTTTCTAGTCGATTTGATGCTCCAAACCTAAAATAATGAGTCAAATTGATTATTTTTGTATACCTCAGTCAAATTCCCTCTTCTATCATAAAAATAACTTTGCTCTTCCTCATTTATCAATCCATTTTCTCCCTTCAATATATCTTTTTTGAAAACTAGTTGATTGATAGCATTATAGCTGTACTTTGTACTCCTCCCATCTTCGATCAACTCCATGCGATTCCCATATCCATCATATCTATATGCTTTAATCCATTCCCCACCTCGACATGATGTTAGAATATAAATAGTACAGTCTTAAATGAGAACCCCCAAAATGATTAATATCTGTTACAATAAAATCATTGATTGATGGAGGAGTTCATTATGGCAAAACAACACGACAAACAGTTTAAGCTAGATGCAGTTAATTATTATCTAGCCAACAAAGAGCTAGGTTTAAAAGGATGTAGTAAAAACCTAGGAATTAACTATCAAACCCTATCAAGGTGGAAGCGAGAGTTTGAAGCAACAGGTGACATTAATGTGCGAGGGTCAGGTAACTACTCTTCTGATGAAGCCAAAGAGATTGCACGCTTAAACCGGGAACTGGCAAATACAAAGGCAGCATTAGATGTCCTAAAAAAAGCCATCGGCATTCTGGGAGAATGACAGAAGCCATCTACCTAGAAGTCTCTCAAAAGATGGAGGAACCCCCAAAGGGTAAACGCCAACCTACCATCTCCGGAATGCTGAAAATATTAGGCGTATCAAGGTCAGGCTACAACTCATGGCAGCGAAGATTACCCTCTGAGTCTGAAAAGCGTAAAATAGCCGTTAAGGCTAGAATCAAGGAAATCCATGATGAGTCCAAGAGGAATTATGGTGCTCCTAAAATCACTAAAAAACTTCAACAAGAGGGCGAAACCATTTCTGAGCGAACTGTTGGAAAATACATGCGTGAAATGGGAATCAAAGCTCGCTGGGTTAAGCCGTGGACAATTACCACTCGGAATTCTGATTTTAGTAACTCTTTACACAATGTCTTAGATCAAGATTTTAATCCTGATCGCCCAAACGCTGTTTGGTGTAGTGATATTACTTACATCTGGACATTAAATGGATTTGTCTACTTGACCAGCATTATGGATCTATATTCCAGAAAAATCATCGCATGGACCGTTTCTAAAACATTAGAAGTATCCTGCGTGATAGATACAATAAACAAAGCAAAATCAAGGCGCAGTATAGACTTACCATTAATCATTCATAGTGATAGGGGTAGTCAGTACGTTTCAAAAGAATACCGTAGGATAACTGCAAAAATGGAGTTAAGCTACTCCAGAAAGGCAAACCCCTGGGATAACGCTTGTATTGAAGCCTTCCATGGCCTGATTAAGCGAGAATGGCTACATTTCTATAAAATCATTGATATTAATCATGCAAAAATGCTTGTATTCGAGTATATAGAGACCTTCTACAATACTATTAGAATCCACAGCCATTGCGATTATGTATCACCGACTGATTTTGAAAAGCAGTTCGTTGAGGAGCAAAAATACGGTTTACTTTTGGCAAGTTAAACGAGGGGGGAGAGAATTCTCATTTTAACTTGTACTAATTCTTGACATAGCACCAACAAGCTTCTTGTAATCTATTTAGTTCATCATATTTGTATAAATATCGCCCTTCCCTTTTACTTTCTTCTGATAAACCATCACGATTCTTCTCAACAGCAATTTTATTTCCGCGAATATCATAAGCAAAAGTATATGTATCCAATATTTTTTCTGGAGTCATATGTGAAAACCATTTAATTCTGTTGAAATTATCATAACTATACTGAGTGCATAGCCCTTCAGGATATTGTTTTTTTATCAAACGGCTATACTCATCGTAGTAATAATATGTTTCCTTCTCTTCAGTCACTAATTTCTTTAAACGCAAATAATCGTCATATACATATTTTATTTCCTTTCCGTCTGGATGAATAAGACAATCCCTAACATTTCCTACTTTCCATAGATATTTTACTACTCGCCCATTATAATCTATTATTTGAGTTGTTCTTCCTAGCTCATCGTGATTAATTTTAGTGATGCCCAACTCATCTTTCACTTGCTTTAGTAGTCTTAGTGAATCTTATCAAGCACTGGATTTTCTCCAATAAAGCCCTCTTTTTGGAGTAATTTAAGCATAGCTCCATAGCCTTCCTGAGTCGAATACACCAAGGCCAATTCATTTTCAGGTATATACAAGGTGATGAATTTCCATTCTTTCGCAACCATATCTTTTCCAGAATACAAGGTAATCATCTTAACACCTTGCCTGTTTTCCGTATAGCTCAAATCACTAATATCCTTTAAAGTAAATCTTTTCGAACGTCCGAAAATAGGCCTGTAATAAAACTCCCCTTCTTTAAACTCTAATTTATAAAACAGCATCCATACCATTAATGTAAAAGTCAGGAGAATTGTAAAAAATGTAATAGCATAATCACTCATCGAATTGTTATCACTGTAGATAAGTACCACTGTCAATACGCCCCCCAATATAAAAAAGCTTAGCGAGGCTATCCATCTTAATGCTCTTGATTTACGCACTGTAAAATTACTTAAATCAACTTTCTTTTCCATTCTTTTTTCTACTTGTTCGTTTATTTTAGGTAATAAGAAATATAAAATTGCGGACAATATTAGAAAAATTAATATTCCTCGAAAATTCATTATGCTTTCCCTCCTATGGTTCTTTGTTGGCCATTAATAATTCGAACTTTGCTTTCAAACTATTTTTCAACATATTGCTCACAAATACATCTCCAAAAATATCTATAAATGTTTTAGCACCAGGTCCAAGCTTACTTTCTACAGCTGCCATCAAAAGAGATGCCATCACATCAGCTGTAAAAATGTACATACCTTTTTCCTCTATTTTCCCTGTATCAATATTAATCGCTATTCCTGCTATTATAATAACTCCAGTTTTTGCTCCACACACCTTTAGCAATCCTATAAAAGTGCCATTTATTAACGCATCAAAAACTTCTCCGTGATCAAAATCGTGTATTGTTTTATCGTTATCAGGGTCAGCAATTATTATTAATTGATCAACAGCATTTGAAGCTCCATAAGCTACTGCGTGTACTAAAACTACTCCTGCTGATACTGCCGTTTTCTTTGATATTGTTACGAAAAAAAGGAAGCCACCCACCGCTATTTTTATTATTAGTGCTCCGTCTGGGTCAATAAAATTCAATGGATTATTAATTGTATAGCTATACAAGTTTCCGCTTTGAAGAATTGCTTCTAAGCTAGGAAGAGAGCCTTTTTCGTCTCCGAAAATCATGTTTTCTGGATTCCAGTGAATGTCCTCACTTATAAACCTTCCGACTTGTGGCTGGTATTCTCTCGCTTGTGCATAGTAAGTGCCAGTGATTTCATCTCTTTGATATCCTGTATAAGTAAAAGGTTGGTTTATTAATCCTGAATCATTTGCGTTGAATGATATTTCATTTCCAAACTCATCAAAGCTGTGGGACTTTCCTATCCTGTCACTGTTTACCAAGCGTGTTGGACTTCCCATATCATCATGAAAATATTGTTGGTAGTTACCTTCCGCTCCACTTGCCGACAAAACGTTAAAGTCCCATGTGTAGGAAGTGACACTTTGGTTCTCTTTTCTTTGAAGTGAATTGTAATAATGTTGTGTAAAGTCTAGTATATCCTCTATCTGTTTGGTTGGGTTTAAATTCATATCTTATCGTCTACATCACATATTGAACTAGCTCGATACTTCTTAATTACTTGTGCTGTTCGAATGGCATCTTTGAAATTAATCGCAAGCATTCCAGCTAAAATAGTAAATACCACTCCCAAAATATAGGTGGAAAAATAAGAATAGCTTAAAAATCGAACAAATGCAATTACTCCAAAAGTGAAGCATACTATAATCGACATAGATGCCATCTTCAATTTCTCGATCCCCTTATTTATAATCCCATCTGAATGTTTAATCTCTTTTGTATGGTTGTATTTTTCAAAATACTCTTCCTTTGTAAGTAGAGGATTTTTTAGAGGTGTTATTTGTCCCAATCCGAAAACCATTAATCCTATCAAATATCCAACCAATACAAGAAGATTCTTGTTTTCTCCTGAAAGAGCATTTAATCCTTGTGCCTCAAACCATTCTCTAATATGAGGTGAAATAGCAAAGTTTAAAAAAACTCCTCCCCCGACCATAACTGGAAATAGAAAAGATAATTTTAAGCTCCACCCTAGATGTCGTGAATACATTTTTAATGTAGTGTAATCTAGGGAATACATTTGATGTTTTTTTATATCATAATAAATTTCTATTATCGTATTTTCTTTGTACATTTTAGCCATCCTTGTTAAATAAATAGTATTTTACCTTCTTGTATAACTATAACTCATCCCTTCTTTTTGCAAGCTCGTAATCGTAAGAACATTCTCATTAATTGTTGGGACCCATAGCTCCATCCGAAGCACATCCAGCCTCAAGTGCAGCTCCCCGTCTACAAGAGACCAAGTAAATTCTTCCGATACACCGGGGGCACCACGAGTTCCTGTACCATCATCAAAAAATTCATATACGAAATTCATACCTAAATCCCATTCCCAAATCCCTATGAAATCCTCTTCTACTAAGTTAAAATCAACTTCAGGAATTTCAAACTCAGGTGCCACACTTTCAATTCGTTCAGCTCCAACCACATTAAAATAGCCCCATATATAATCAATCTCATCCCTTTTCGGTGAATTGATGGTAATCAACCTAAGATTACGGTCCTTCTGATTGACATGAATTGACATATATGAACTCATGCTCATCATATCTAAGACGACATCAACCACATGAAATTCTAGTTCTCCGATAAATACAGAATCACTGCGGACAGTCACTTCTGCAATAAAAGATTCTTGCTCCATCCTTTCTACCATGTCTTCTATTGCTAGTTCTACATCTGTATTTTCTGCATTTCTTGGAAGTTGCTCAAACATGATTCGCACCGAACTTCCATTGCTGGAATTAATAGCATACATATCATATATATTATGTGTAGTACCACCCTCCATTGCCTCGAGGATTTCATCTGACATCTCAATATCAGAATGTTCAAAAACGATTGTTCCAATTCTAAGTAATTCCTCCAGTTGTCTAGGGTCAGGTGCAGCCCATCCCGCTGGTAATTGAAACTGAACCCCAAACCATTCATTCACAAACATATCGTCTGCTACCCACAATCCTGGTCGTGGATAATCATCTCCTTGATTATTCCCACAGCTTATTACATAAATTATTATAGTGATTAAAACTAAAGCTATTTTTAATTTCCTCATCAAAAACTGACTCTCCTCTAATATTTAAATTTTTGTTCTCTTGACTTTTATCTCTTCCTACTTGCTCTCCTGCATCATCAAATATCTGTTATTATGTTATGCGGTTCACTATTTTTCTTGAACCCATAATCGTGCCAATATATCCGTGATTAGTTACTGCCTGCAACAGGAAACACTTCTTCCCTTTTTTCTTATGTTTATTTCGCATTTCTATCGTCATAGCATTTCATCTTTTGTCAGATAGCTTTTCCCAATCTATGCTATCTACAACACTTCCTGTCGTTTCGTCATTTGAATCCATATTTTTTTCCCTTTTTAAACTATCTAGCTTTGCACTACTATCTTCAACTGTATCTCCTGTCTGTTTTCTTACTTCTTTATCATCTAATTTAACAACAAAAATCGCATCGAAAAACAATGTGATTACTAATGAGAATATTATGTAAGCCATCAATCCATTTCTAAAATTCACAAATTCTGATTCTTCAAAAAAAAGAGAAAATTGATATAAGCTTACACCAAGAGAAACTAAAGTTATGGTTATAATTAACATTGCTCTTGTGTATGCCTTGTCTAATATTTCATTGGCATTAGAAATCGCCTCAACTTCTTCATGTTTCACTAAATATGCTTCAAATTCAGGAGTATCCCTTCGTTTCCAAGCAATTAGAGTTAAAACTAATCCCATTAACACTACCAATACAATGAGAACTATCCTTGAATCCTCAACATGAATATTTTGACCCAGCAATCCCTCCATCCAGAGAAAAATCCGAGGCATAGTGAACATCGCAAAAGCATAAGCTATCCATCCAATTGCTTTTAGGTTTCCAAATTTTGACTTATGACCATATACATTCTTAGTTGTTGTGTTTATCGTATATGTTTTACTACTTTTCACATCGTAAAGAATTGCAATCATAGTATTCGATTTTAATAACATAGCTTCTCCAGTCTCAAAACATCATAATGATAAAATGATTCGCAGAATCCCTATTATAAAAAATATTCCCCATATAGCAAGAATCAAAACACCTCTTGTTCTAATTATTCGCTCTTCACTACTAATTAAAAATATTCCATAAGCTAAAATTATCCAGCTGATTAAAAAAGCTACATAGAAGTTGATTAAGACATTTAAAAGGAATGAAACAATGGGCCATGAAAGCACAACAATCAATATAATTAATCTTGATCTGAGGTTATTCAGTTTTCCTATGCCCTCATCTTTGATATAAACTTCGTCTATTTCCATTTTGTTCTCTATATCATTTGTTTCTTTTGTAAGTTTTCTATACACAACCAAATTGACAGTTTGCGCAAAAGGGAAAACGAACAGAAGAACAATCGCATACAAGTTCATTACAGTGAACATAAGGGGAAATCCATCTATTCTCCGTTCTATGATATAAAACACATAAGGTGTAAGTGTTATTGTCAATGCGCATAACAATAAAATTTTCAGATAATTCCCTTTAGTCATCTGAAGTGCCCTTTTTAAATAATCGTTGCTTTTTTCAGTCAATGCAACGATTGGAAAAAGTAAGTAAAATAAAGCCCTTATCCCTGAGGCATACAAGGAGTGTATTAGCTCACTATGAAAATGTGGAGAATAAGAAAATATTATTCTTGGAGCATCGCGTACACATACCATCAAAACAAAGAAACCAAGAACAAGCCAGTACTTTCCTTTTGTTCGCTTATATGCTTGTATTAATGTTATTTTTTTGCCTTCCATTAGATGATTAATAAAAAGGATAATAGCTAAGATGAATCTAGGTCCAAAGACAAACAGTGCTGCAACCCACATAAAAAACAATGGGAAAATTCTCATTGTAAAAGCTAATCGCTCCATGGATTCTTCCATCCCCGCATGCACAAAGAGCACAATATCAAAAGATGCCCACATCAAATCATTCATCACATAAATAATAGAAAAACCTAACAAATACACAATATTTTTTTTATAAAAAGATATTGATTCAGATAAAACATTTGATAAACTTAATTTTAAAATATAATTCACCTACTTTCATTGAAAACAAATTAGCAGGGTAACATTTATTCATTTAAAAGTTATAATGCCTGGGGGGGGTTGCAATGCGATTTGCAATGCCATTCTTTACTACTTGGACAACGAACCTACTGTGTGAATATAGATTAGTATTTCTAAAGGCATCACTCCCCTGTTCCCCTCTCTCTACCGCACGGAATACATATGACACATCTTGAGAAACATAAACACCAGCTGGAACACTCACAAAAGGAGTCAGAGGTTTTAGGGCTAAAGTAACCAATGCTTGCGACCCTCCTGTTGCCACTGTATACGCTGCTCCCCAGCCCAATGCACCCAAAACAGTTGAATCTTTTTCTTCTAGCCTGCTGTTAATATTATTCACCAAATTAAAAGCTTCAAATAAACGCAGAATATCTCTTGCATAGAGCCCTATTTCCCTAGCATTGATGTTGTTTATAAAACCACCAGTAGCTTCTGCTATTTCCTCCCCGTAATCTAAAGTTTTCTTCCCTACTTCTATCAAAAAATATGAACTATCACTTTCACCATCTTCTATTTCACAAGTGCACTCTAACCCTGTAGGATCCGTATACTTGAGAGGGTTGTTTACGGTATATCCATATGGGTTGCCACTTTGATTTATGGCTAAAGAGTCAGGCAGTATGCTTATGAGCTCTTTAGGACTTTCTGTATAAGCCTCATTATCACCATAAATCATATTTTCTGGATTCCAGTATATATCATGGCTAATGAACCTGCCATTCTCTGGGGAGTACTCTCTTGCCTGGGCGTATAGGTCAGAAGTTACAGAGCATGATTTGTATCCGGTGTAAGTGAAAGGTTGATGTGTGTTTCTGTGGTGCCCTAATTCTGACAACAAATCATTTCCAAACTCATCATAGCCATAAAGTCCTGTTTCTAATCCTGAATCATTGAGTAGTCGCATAGGGCTACCAAGTTCATCATTGAAGTAGTTTTGATAGCTTCTTTCACCTTCTTGTAACGCCAATACGTTCCTGTCCCAGATATAGGAGGTGACCTCTTGGTTCTGCCTTCTTTGCAAGAGATTATGGTACTGTTTAGTTAAATCTAATACATCATCCACTTCTCTTGTAGAGTTTAACCTCGTTTCATCTAGAAGTATCGTTGGGTCATCTGGCATCGCTGGGAGTACTTGTACAACTCTTCCTTCTGTTTTGCTAATTCGACGACCTAAGCCATTATATTTGTATGTTGCTCCCAACTGCTTTTCATAATTGAATACTTTCTCCATTTGATTCATGGGATTGAAGTGATATTGAAGACTGAGCTGGTTGTTTTTGTATATCTCTGATAGATTCCCCCTCCTGTCATAAGAATAGTCTGTACGAATATCATGGCTATCCTCTGTGAAAATCAGTTGGTTCAAAGCGTTATAAGAATAATGAGTTGTTTTGCCTAAGCCTTCAAGTGGGTTCTCTTCTAACTCTGTTCGGTTCCCATACCCATCATACCGATAAGTTTTGATTAATTCCCCACTGCGATAAACTTCTGCTAGTCGGTTTAATTCGTCGTACTTGTATCCATACCAACCTTTTTTTCTGCTTTCTTCTGGTAGTCCAGCTCGGTTCTTCTCTACTCCTATCTTATTGCCTCGAACATCATAAAGAAAAGCGTAGCTATCTAAGGGCTTCTCTGGAGTTTCGTGAGAAAACCATCTTAACTTGCTTGCGGGGTTATAATCGTATTTTGTGAACAGTCCATTGGGGTATTGCTTCTCTTTTAAGCGACTGAATTCATCATAGTGGTAGTTTACTTCTCTCTCTCCGTCAATTACTTTTTCAAGGCGTAGGAGTTCGTCATACTGGTATCTTACTTCTTTGCCATCAGGATAAGTGATACCCTCACGAACCCCTCCTGCTCTCCATGAGTACTGTACAGTTCTCTGGTTGTGATCTGTCACCTGGGTAACTCTTCCTAGTAGGTCGTAGTTAATTCTAGTGGTTCCTAGCCAATCTTCCACTTGTTTCAATTGTTGCAATGGATCATAACTCATTTTTACTTCTCTGCCATCATCATATTGAATGTGATTTACATCTCCATGGGCGGTATAACCATACTTGGTTAAGTATCCTTCTTTGTCTATCTTCTCAATAAGTTGTCCTTTTCCATCATAATAGAATTCTTCTGTATGCCCCATAGCATCTATGATCTTTTCAACTTGTCCAGAGAGATTCCTTTGGTATCTTGTGACGCGAATTCCTGCTCCTTCTTGATTCATCTTCACAACTTGTTCAAAGTCTGCATCTATACCAAAAGAATTGCTATGTTCTAATACGCTTTCTTTATAGGAAGCTTTTTCAACTTGACGAACTTCAACTAATCGGTCGCATTCATCGTAGCCATATCGAGTTTCATTCCCCAGTGGGTCGGTTACTTTAGATAGCTTTCTTGTTAATGTATATTCATAGGTGGTTACAAACCCCTCTTCATCTGTCATGGAGATGATGTTGCCTACTGCATCATAGGAGAATTCCTTACTTGAACTTGTGGCTCCATCCAAAAAGATTTCTCCTTGATATTTCTTCTCTATTTTAGTTATTCGATTTAAAGCATCATAAGTGTATTCTTCGATATTACCAATTCGATCCGTTTTGCTTTTCGTATTTCCATTCTTGTCATAAGTATAGACTTCTGCCCGGCCATCTGGATAACATACTTTTTCTAGTTGCCCTCCCATCCTGTACTCATAAACGATTTCGCGTCCTGCCTCATCTGTAACAGAGGCAATCTCACCTAAAGGAGTATAAGTGTATCTGCGAATCTCTCCTAAGGGATTCTTCTCTTCTATCAATTGACCAACTTCGTCGTAAGTAAGGTGAACCGTGTTCTCCAAAGCGTCGGTTATGCTGGTCACTTGTCCATCTGCATTATAAGCGTAACGAATCTTCAATCCTTCTTCGCCGTTTACTTCAATTAATCGGTTCAAAGCATCATAGACCAACTTCACCTGATGACCTTCTTCATCTATCAAGGTGGTTCGATTCCCGTTAGGGTCATATTCAAACTGAAAGGTGGCACCATCAGGTTTTTCTATGGTCTTAATGTTACTTTCTTTGTCATATGAAACCTTTGTAATTGCTCCGTTAGGCTCTTCTATCTCCTCTAGTAACCACATTAAATTGTAGGAGAGTTTAGTTTCTCTTCCTAGTGAATCAATCAGCTTAGTAGGCTTTCTAAGGTGTCCGTACTCCCACTTCTGAATACTGCCATCATAATCAATCAGACTCGTTACTAAGCTTCGACTGTTATAGATATAAGTACGAGTATTACCAAGGGCATTGGTAAT
>JGI20163J15578_10000935_pt1 | contig 12093 bp, 6 predicted proteins | sample TergutCu122P1_FD_15578 | JGI IMG/M metagenome (IMG submission 15578)
CAATGACATTGCCGTGAATATCATACATAGTTGAATTTTGAGGCAAAAAGTCGTGTATGTTGTGCGGATTGATATCTGCAGCGTCTTGTAAAACTGAAAAAACAAATGCGGCAACGCCTAAAAATGCAACTACCATCAGGCTAAACATTAGTATGGCAATGCGTTTAATAATTGTTCCGATTCTTCGTTTTTTCTTTGCAGGTTTTTTAGTTGTTGCAGCTGCAGCTGCGTCAGTCGTATTTTTTCCTGCAGTGGTTTTGTTTTCGTTTGATTTTTGTGGTTGTTTTTCTGTTTTTTTCATTTTGCCAACTTTTTCGATTTTATGTGATTTAGAATTTCGCTTTAGTTTGTTTGTAGTAATCACAATACCTGTGCCGATTACTGCACAAGCTGCGACGGCTTTGCGTTTTAAACCGGAGCTAAAACTATTTGACTGTTCACTCGCCAAACGCTCGCTTCTTGTTTGTCTGCGTTGCTGAAGCGGAGTTAAACTCTCCGAATCATCAAGATTATTCGCGTTGTAAACTGTGGTCTTTTTAAAATCATTGCTTAGTTTGTCAAACTCAGCAAAAACGTCAATCTGATCAGTATTTTCATGTTGGTTTGGTATGTTTTTTGACAAATGTATCACCTGCCTTATTTTATAAAATGATCTTTATATATGCCAATAAAATGTGCTTATTTTGTAACTACGTCAATAAGTATAACACATTTTGCAGCAAAATTAAAGAATTTTACCTGCTTTTAGATTAAGATTTTGTGAAGAATTCATGTATTTTTATTTATTTGACGTAAAATCGGCATTTTTATTTATTTGACGCAAAATCTGCTTGATTTGTTTCATATTTGATAGTAAAATATATTCATATCATAAAATATGGCAATTATGGAAATAAAAGGCACAGAAAGGGAAATAAAGTGAGAAGACCGATATGTATTATAGCGACGGCATTTGGGGCGGGCATCTTTTGCGGGTTTTATGTGGAACTCAATAGAGTGGGACTTTTACTTGGTTTTGCTGCTTTATTTTTAGTTTTAACTATAGTTTCAAAACATCTTGCTATAACGGAAAGCTCGCTAACTACAACTGCAAAGGATTTGGCTGCCACAAGACCGGAAATAAAATATATAATTGTATTTTTCTTTCTTGGTGTTGCGTGTGTAACTTTTCNTATCAGTAAGGAAGATCCGATGATTTTACTTGCTGATTCGCATACAACGATTGAGGGAACGGTACTTGAAGTTCAAAAAAGGGATGATGAAAAGTATCGTTTAATTGTAAAAGTGTCCACACCTAATTTAGAGGGCGAAAAAGGTATGTTAAACCGCATATCAAAAGATAGTATAAGAGGCGGATCAAAAGATGGGAAAATCCTTGTAAATGTATTTGGAGACTTAAATCAAATTTCAAGTTTTGCAGATATTGCAGGACGGACTGTACAAGTTTATGGCAAAGTTGAACTTCCCGCCCAGAGACGAAACCCTAAAACATTTGACTACAGACTGTATTTACAAACGCGAGGGATTCACGTTTTGATGAATGTAGCCCCACACGATGTAGAATTAATTCGCGGCGATGTTAATTCAAGGGGCATTCGCGGCGATGTGAAGTTTTTTATAAACGCCTTATCAAAGCTCAGACACAGTTTTATTCACAACGCAACAAATTCGATGAGCCCCCACAATGCAGGAATTCTTATCGGGATGCTTTTTGGTGACAAGAACTTACTCGGAGACGATGTATATGACATGTTCCAAAAGAACGGAGTTGCGCATATTTTGGCCGTAAGCGGCTTGCATGTAGGGGCGTTATATATTTTTTTGAGCAAATTGCTGAGAGCACGCAGAAATGTTTTTTTGAACATCGTTATTCTCGGATTTTTGTTTACCTATGTCGCTTTGTCCGCTTTTGCACCATCTGCACTAAGGGCAGGCGGAATGATTACGATGCACATTGCATCAAAATTTCTTAACAGAAGGTACGACTTACTTTGTGCAGGAGCAGGCATGGCACTTGTGATGATGTATTTTAACCCTCTGATTATTTTTGATATGGGATTTCAGTTGTCGTTTCTTGCGATTTTTATAATTTCGATGGTGCTTCCGGCTGTGGATAGAATTTATCGCAGTGATATTGTTGCAATTGTGGCATTGCAGGGAAGTATTGCACCTGTTATCGCGTATCTGTTCAACTATTTTTCGGTTGCAGCTTTTTTTCTTAATGCGCCGGTGATTTTAATTGCCGGAATTATTATACCCATTGGAATTGTGTTGATTCCGTTGTCATATATTTCGACACCGCTGTTTTCTGTAGGTGTGGGAATTGTCGATGCACTGTGTGAGGTAATGTATAGATTAAATCAATTTACATACGAGAAAGGTAACTTTTTTATAAACACGATTAGTCCGCCAATATGGGTAATCTTTGCATTTTATGGATTGCTCTTAATAGGCTTTTCGGAAACAGTGTGGATTTTTTTCAAAAGAAAAGAAAACAGAAAAATTGTGCTTACTTTTGTGCTGATTATTGCACTTGCGTTTGCTTTCGCAACACCTGTACATGAGAATTTTCATAAGGCACAAATTGTATTTGTTGATGTGGGGCAAGGAGATTGCATACACATTAAGACGCCCGGCGGAAAAAATATTTTAATTGATGGGGGCGGTAGTCGAAATTTTGACGTTGGAAAAAGAGTGCTGATGCCGTATCTACTGAAAAATGGCGTAAACAAAATAGATATTGCATTTATTTCGCATATGCACACCGATCATTATGCAGGACTTTTTTCCCTTGCAAACAATTTTAAAATATCCACGTTGGCACTTTATGAAGCAAACAGAGTAATTGAAAACGATATTTTGATCCAAACAGGGCTTAGAAGTGAACAGCTTTTGTATCTTACGGCAGGGCAAGTGATCGTTGTTGATGAAGATGTGCAAATTGAAGTTCTTTTTCCGGAAAGAAGAGCCGAAACGGAGTATGTTGATGTTAAGGGGCAGGGCGATAACGAAAACGATATAAGTCTTATTTTAAAAGTATATTATCGCGGAGTTTCAGCTTTGTTGACAGGAGACCTTTCCTTTAAAGGTGAGGATGGTTTGTTTGAGGTTTTGGGAGAAAACAAAGATAAACTGAAAAGCGATTTTCTGAAAGTCGCACATCACGGAAGCAAAAATAATACAAGTGATAAATTCTTAGCAATAGTTAATCCGGATATTGCCGTTTTTCAAGTAGGAAAAAACGGTTTTGGGCATCCGACAGCTGAGGTACTGGGCAAGATGGAGCATGTAAACGCACAGATATACAGAAACGACAATCAGGGCGCAATCGGTGTCTTTATCAACAAAAATGGAAAAGTTGAGGTGCGGACGATGTTATAGCAACTCCGTTTGCCGGTTCAACAAACTCGAACTGCTGAACACATTGGAATGACAAACTTTTAGCAATAAAATAAATAATGAAATATTGAAAAAATGAATTGAGATACTGTGCCGGATATGGTAGAATTCTATTCATGGAAAAGCAACATGCTTATAAAAGAATCGAAAGCGATTTGAAGGATGAAAAACTTAATAATGTTGTACTTCTTTTTGGCAAAGAACAGTACCTCGTAAAATGGGCGGCAGACAACATTTCAAAGAAGTATATAGATGAAAACTGCCGAGCTTTTGATTTTTTTGAGATTGATTCTGAAAAAGTTACTGTTCCTAAGATCATTGAAAGCTGCGAAACGCTCAGTATGTTTTCGGAAAAAAGAGTGATACTTTTATCTGATTTTGCATTGATTTCCGGCGACAAGCTAAAAAATATATCTGATGATGACGAAAAAAAACTTATTGAATATGTAAAGGAAGTTCCGGACACTTGCATTTTGATTTTCACTTCAAATAACGCAGACAAAAGGAAAAAACTTTATAAAGAAATAGTTTCCTGTGGGAATGTGTATGAGTTTACTCCTCTTGATGAACGCAGTTTAAGAGGGTTTGTCGAGAAGCGATTTGCGGCAACAGGAAAAAAAATAAGAGCATCCGTTGTGGATGAATTTATCAATCAGAGCGGATATTTTCACAAGGAAGCCGATTATACGCTATATAATTTGGTAAATGAAATAAACAAGATATCAGCGCACGCCGGCGATGATGAAGTATTGCTTTCAGACGTACTGGAAGTTGTTTCCGGTGATATTGAAACGAATACTTTTGCTATGATAGAGGCTGCATCTCGCAACAAAAAAGATGAAGCATTTCGAATGCTGTATAATATATTGGGATCCGGCGGGAATATTTTCCAAGCGTTGGCACTTCTTGCTTCGCAGTTTGAAATTATGCTTGAAGTGAAAGAAATGAAAGAAGAAGGAAAGACGCTTGCGCAGATGCAAAGCATTTTAAATATACATGAGTTTAGGATTAAAAAAGCGAGTTCTGTATGTGACGCTTATTCGGCTTTGCAGCTAAGAGATATATTGCGACGAATATACCAAGTTGAAAAAAACATCAAAACAGGGCTGATGGAGCAGAATTTGGCTTTCGAGGTTATGCTTGCACAAATTTAAAGACTGGTTCCGAAGCTCCCTCGAAAAGGGTATAAATTTGATAAACTACAATTATAAATAAAAAGGAACTTATAATATTAAATAATAAGTTAACAACTATATTAAGGAGGAAATATAATGGAAAAAAATTGTGGCTGTGCATCTTCAGGCTGCGGTAAAAATCAACCAAAACAGGACTTCAAGGAATTGGCATCGGTGCTCGAAGAATACGGGCATGTTCAGGGAAGTATGATTACAATTCTTCAAAAAGCGCAGGAAATTTACGGTTATCTTTCTGTTGAATGCATCAATCATATTGGTGAAAAAACAGGAATAAAACCTGCAAAGATCTACGGAGTGGCGACTTTTTATGCACAATTTAGGTTTAAGCCAATTGGCAAAAATCTTATTATGTTGTGTCAAGGAACTGCGTGCCACGTCAATGGCTCAAAAGCAATTGAAGAAGCAATATGCGACTTTCTAAAGATACAAGACGGGGAAACTACAGAAGACGGGCTGTTTACTTTGAACAACGTAGCCTGTATCGGTTGTTGTTCTTTGGCACCTGTCATGATGGTTGCAAACAGTGCAGGCGATGAAACATACGGAAACTTGACAAAGGATTCCGTAAAAGATATCCTCGCTGAAATTAGAAGTAGAGGATAGGAGGAAAAGACCATGAGAGTAATAATAGGGCAAGGGAGTTGCGGAATTGCAACAGGTGCAGGAAAAACCACAAGCGAGTTTAAGAAACAAATAAAAGAAAAAGGTTTAAAAGTGGACGTAAATATTACCGGCTGCGTAGGAACTTGTTATCTTGAACCGATTGTTGACGTTTATGATAAAAAAGGCAACTTAACAAGATACGTACAGGTATCTTTTGACAAAGTTTCTGAAATTGTTGAAAAACATTTGGCAGGCGGAAAAGCCGTCAGCGAAATGACAATTTCCGATGTTGACAAAAGTTTTATTGAAAAACAAAAGAGAGTAGTTCTAAGGAACTGCGGAAACATTAATCCGGAAAATATCGATGATTATATCAGTGTGTCCGGATATGAAGCAACGAAAAAAGTAGTGACATCAATGACCCAGGAACAAGTTATTGAAGAAATGAAAATTTCAGGGCTTAGAGGGCGCGGCGGCGCAGGATTCCCTACTTGGTTTAAGTGGAATGCGGCGAAAGACAATGGCGGAAAAGCAAAATACATGGTTTGCAATGCGGACGAGGGCGATCCCGGCGCATTTATGGACAGAAGTATCCTTGAAGGCGACCCACATTCTCTGATTGAGGGTATGATAATAGGCGGTTTTGCGATGGGCGCAACTGAAGGCATAATTTATGTACGTGCAGAGTATCCTCTTGCCATAACCAGACTTGAAATTGCAATGAAACAGGCAAGAGAAAAAGGGTTTTTAGGTAAAAACTTGTTTGGCACTGATTTCAGTTTCGATATAAGAATTAAAGCCGGAGCCGGTGCTTTTGTGTGCGGTGAAGAAACGGCACTGATTGCATCTTTGGAGGGCGAGCGTGGTATGCCGAGACTTAAACCACCGTTTCCTGCGCAAAAAGGTTACTGGCAAATGCCTACAAACATCAACAATGTAGAAACCTTCGCAAATGTAGCATGGATTATTTTAAACGGCGGTAAGGCTTTTGGCAGCATGGGAACCGAGCTTAGCAAAGGTACGAAAGTATTTGCACTTGCAGGAAAAATTAAAAAAGGCGGGCTTGTTGAAGTTCCTATGGGACTTCCACTTAGGGATGTTATTTTTGGAATCGGAGACGGCATAAAGGGCGACAAAGAGTTTAAGGCTGTTCAAATGGGCGGACCGTCGGGCGGATGCATTCCTGCAAGCCTTATAGATACGCCTGTGGATTATGAAAACATCACTAAAACCGGAGCGATTGTCGGTTCGGGCGGTATGATTGTTATGGACGAAACCACGTGTATGGTTGACATGGCGAGATATTTCCTTGACTTTACAAGAAAAGAATCATGCGGAAAGTGTAATTATTGTCGTGTGGGAACTAAGAGAATGCTTGAAATTCTCGAGAGAATTACTGACGGCAAAGGTAAAGACGGCGATATGGAGCTTTTGGAAGAACTTGCGCAAAAGATTAAAGACGGCTCAATGTGTCAACTTGGAGGTACTGCGCCGAACCCTGTTTTAACGACGCTTAAATACTTTAGAAACGAATATGAAGACCATATTATAAGTAAAAAATGTACAGCAAAAGCGTGTAAAGCCCTCATTTCGTTCAGTATTGATGAAAGTTGTATCGGGTGTACGCTTTGTGCGAAGAAATGTCCTGTGGATGCAATCAGCGGAAAAGTTAAAGAAAAGCATGTAATTGACCAAAACGCATGTACCAAATGCGGTGAGTGTGTTTCTACTTGTAAGTTTAACGCTGTTTTGTGTGAATAATAGGGGGAGGCAAAGATCATGAAAAAATTTAGATTAAACATAGATGGAAAAGAAGTAATCGGAATTTCCGGTCAAACTATTCTTGAGGTGGCAAAGGAAAACGACATATATATTCCGACCCTCTGTTTTGACGAAAGGACAACGATTTACGGTGCTTGCGGAATATGTGTCTGCGAGGTCGAGGGAAACCCTAAAATGGTTAAGGCTTGCGCCACCGAAATTGCACCTAACATGATAATTAAAACTAATACTAAGCGAGTATTAGAGTCGAGAAAAACTAACTTGGAGTTACTTTTATCAAACCACGTGGGAGATTGCAAAGCACCTTGCTCTGTCAATTGCCCTGCGGAAACGGACTGCCAAGGGTATGTAGGACTTATTGCCAACGGTCAATTTGAATCTGCAATCGAGCTTATAAAAGATAAGATTCCGTTGCCGGCATCCCTGGGAAGAGTTTGCCCTCATCCTTGTGAAGACAAGTGCAGAAGAAAACTTATCGAAGAGCCTATTTCGGTTCAATGGTTAAAACGTTTTGTGGCAGATTGGGATTTGCTTGAAAATGATAATCCGTTTATGCCGTCTATTGAGTCGGATTCAGGTAAACGTGTAGCGATAATAGGTGGTGGACCTATGGGTCTTTCTGCCGGGTATTTTCTCAGAAAAATGGGTCATAACGTGACGATTTTTGAATCAATGCCGAGGCTGGGCGGTATGCTTAGATACGGAATACCGGAATACAGATTACCAAAGCAAGTTCTTGATCGTGAAATTGCATTAATTGAAAAAATGGGCGTTGTTATGGTACCGAATACTAAAGTAGGTGTCGATGTTCCGTTTGAAACTGTAAAGGCTGACTTTGATGCGATTCTTATTGCGATAGGCGCATGGATATCAACAGGCGTAGGTTGCGAAGGCGAAGATTCTAAAGGCGTTATTGGCGGAATAGACTTTTTGAGAAAAGTTGTAAGAAATGAAGAAATCAAGCTGGGCAAAAATGTTGCAATCGTAGGCGGCGGAAACACAGCTATGGACGCATGCAGAACGGCAGTGAGGCTTGGCGCAGAAAATGTTTATAACGTTTACAGACGTACAAAGGATGAAATGCCTGCGGATATGGTTGAAATTGTTGAAGCGGAAGAAGAAGGCGTAATATTTAAAAACTTAACTAACCCGCTTGAAATCATAGCTGACGAAGACGGTTATGCAAAACAGATGCTTCTTCAAGTTATGGAGCTTGGCGATCCTGACGAATCAGGAAGAAGAGCACCAAAACCTGTTGCAGGAAAGACTGAAACTCTTGATGTTGATACGGTAATACTTGCGATTGGGCAAGCTGTTGACGCTTCGATTTTTGATTTTGACAAGACGAGAAAAGGTGCTATATTATATGACCCTAAGACATTTATGACAAGTATCCCGGGTATTTTTGCGGGCGGTGACTGTGGAAATGACAAGATATCTATTGCGGTGGAAGCAATTGCCGATGCGAGAAAAGCAGCAGAGATGATAGACACATACTTACTCGGCGAAGAAGTGGGGTATGAAAAACCTTATCTTGTGGCAAGAGATGATATAACCGAAAAAACTTTTGAAGACAGAGAAAGACTTTGCAGACCGGAAATGGGGCATCTGACACCGGAAGAGAGAAAAGACAACTTTGCCGAAATCGTATTTGGTTATGATGATTTTGAAGCGATGGAAGAAGCGGACAGATGTCTTGAATGCGGTTGCCATGACTATTTTGAATGTAAATTAATTGATTTTGCAAACGAATACGATGTGAAACCGGAAAGATTTGCAGGGGATACGTGCGACGAAAAAGTGGAAGACGAGCATCCGTTCATCATCCGCGATTCAAAGAAGTGTATTCTTTGCGGATTATGTGTGCGTGCTTGTGATGAAGTTATGGGAGTAGGAGCAATCGGTCTTGTAAATCGAGGTTTTGACACGGTTGTAATGCCGACGCTGGGAACGTCACTTCTTGATTCAGGTTGCGTTTCCTGTGGTCAATGTACCGGAGTATGCCCAACCGGCGCACTTCAAGAACGACTAAGCATGACAAAACCTGTACCACTGGATACTGAAATTGCAACAACTACATGCCCTTACTGCTCTGTCGGATGCAGCATTAGCGTGGAAACGCACAGCAACATGATTGTAAAAGCAAACCCGGATAAAGAGGGAATCGTAAACGATGGGCTTCTTTGCGGAAAAGGCAAATTTGGACTTAGCACTTCGTGGCTTGACGGCAAGATATTGACTCCTCAAATTGCTGAGGAGGTAAGTGGCTATGAAGATTTTGCTGACCTTGATGATATTGACGATTTTAGTTCGGACGATCTTTACGATGAGGAATTTAGAGAAGCCGGTTATCATGAAGCGATTATGCTTACTGCGAAAAAAGCGCAATCTATTGCAATAAAATACGGTAAAGATGCGGTTGCCATCGCAATTTCAGACAGACATACAAACGAAGAAGCCTATGCACTTAAGAAACTTGCAGATGTAATGGGCGCAAAAGCTTTGTGCTTCAATAACAGAGCCAGCGGACTTTTGCCTGTCCTTGGCATAGATGCGTCTCCAAACACGATTGACGAACTGCTTTCGACCGAATTCATATTAGCTGTAGGTTTTAATACGAGAGATAATCCGATTATCAAAATTAAAATGAAGCAAGCAGCAGAAAACGGAGCAAAAGTCGTATTAGTTAATCCTGAAATATTAAAACAAAGCAACTTCGGTTTTGCAGAAGAACATTATACGAAAAACAAAAATACGTTCCTGAGAGGAATTGCAAAAGCACTTATTGATATGGGTAAAACTTCAGATTTACCTGGTTTCGATAAATTTGCAAAGAGCGTAGAAAAAGTAAAAGTAACGAGCGAAATGAAAGCCGTAGCGGAAGGTTATGCAAAGGCAAAGAAAGCGATGATTGTGTTTGCACAAAATCTTGTTACAACCGAAACTGCGTCGCTACTCGCAAATATTGCACTTCTTTCGGGTCATATCGGTTCACCGAGAGATGGGATTTTGCAAATTAAAGCCAAAAACAATTCTCAAGGTCTGATTGATATGGGAATTACGGCAGGTGAAGAAGCACTGGACGGCGTAAAAGCCCTGCTTGTGTTTGGAGAAGATCCGGATATTGATATGTCTGAACTTGAATTTTTGATGGTAAGCGATACGCACGCTTCAGTTATTGCACTGGAAGCAGATGTGGTATTTCCGGCTGTCGGGTTTGGATGTACTGACGGCACTTTTACCAATACAGAAAGACGTCTTCAAGAATCGGCAAAAATTCTGAGCGATTTTGTTCTGTCGAGCTGGCAAATCGCGTCGGAAATTGCAAAAGTTTATGAAGTGGACTTTGGTTTTGGAAGCACCTATGACATTTCAATGGAAATGGATGACAATGTGCCAAACTACAAGTATGCAATGATAGGCGAAGTGCTTGGCGGAGTTTTGAAACCGCAAGAACCTAAATTTGTGGCGGTAGCTGACGGTGCATTTGTGGACGTGCTTGACTGCACAGATTGTCATATGATTATGACCGACATGAGAATTCCAATTCCACAAATTAATTTGCAAAGCTGTTGCGCAATGAAGTAACACTATATTAACGGAAATTATGGCCACCTGCAAAAACGGGTGGTCATAAACGTTTTTTGCTTGATAAAAAATCAAAAAAATGCAAAGAAATGGGTACAAATATTAGTTACACCCATGATGACTTGCTGTTGCGTGATTTAGCGAAAAACGACCCTGAAATATTTATCAAAACGTTTTCGCCACCGGTATTTATTGATGAAGTTCAGTATGCGCCAGAGCTTTTCACCTAAATCAAAATACAAGTAGATGAGCGTCAGCAAAACGGATTTTATTCAAAATGAGTAATTGCAGTTACTTAAGCGACAAAAACGCAACCATATTTCCCCGATCCCATCCCATTAATCTGTGTGAGTAGAACAAATCAGTGTTGCACATTGTGCATATATCAGGTAGCTCTATATTTTTTTCCAAAACGCCTGCGTTAATTAGAATTTGTTTATTCATGTTCCATAAATCAATATGGCTTTTTTCAGAATCTGTTTTTGAATCAGTTATAAAATCAGATGCAAAGTCAAACTTCTCAAGAAACAAATCGGAAATTTCTTTATCGGTTTCAAAGCAATCGTTGCATATTGACGGACCAATTCCGACCAACATGTCGCTTGGTCTGCTTCCGAATTGAATTGCCATTCTATGGAGCGTGATTTTTCCGATTTCCATAAGTGTTCCGCGCCAGCCTGCATGTGAAAGTGCAATCGTGTTTTTTACAGGATCGTAAAAGTAGAGTGGAACACAGTCGGCAAAAAAAGTTACAAGCACTATGCCCGGTATATTTGTCATAAGTCCGTCAACATCGGTAAAATCATATTCCTTTAATATGCCTTTGCCACAATCTTCTTCGGTAACATTTCTTATTTCAGTTTCATGCACTTGATATGAAAAAACCATTTTTTCAATAGGAAAGCCTAACTCCGAAATTCTTTTGAAGTTTTCATCCACGTGTGCTGTTTTGTCGCCACGGCTGTAGCTTAAATTCATACTGGCAAATTCATTTTCGGAAACGCCACCTAAACGTGTCGAAAATAAGTGCTTGATTTTGTTTTGTGCAGATAAATTGTTAAATGTGAAATAAACAATATCATTAAATTTATTTTTAATCATAAAAAATCCTTTTCTATAGCGCGAACTATGGCTTGCATAATGAAAGTATACCATACTCTTGTTGTTTTACAAATACAAAACGAGGTAAAAATTTGTTTGAAAAATTCCCGAAAAAATTTCCCGAAAAAATGTTTCCCGAAAAAATTTTGGCGGTTGCTTGACTTTTTGTGCTTCTATTTCGTCTAATGTATGTAAAGGCCTTACGAAAACTTTGTAAAGGGGGATACGTGCTTGCGAGAGCTATTTGAAGAAGAATATAAAAAAATAGATAAATCGTTGTATTTAGTAGCCGTTGGCTACTTGCGCAACACTGAAGATGCCAAAGATGCAGTCTCAGAAGCGGTCATCAGCGCATATCAGTCGTTTCACAAGCTAAAGCATAAAGAATATTTTAAAACATGGATAACACGAATTGTTATAAATA
>JGI20163J15578_10000936_pt1 | contig 12090 bp, 2 predicted proteins | sample TergutCu122P1_FD_15578 | JGI IMG/M metagenome (IMG submission 15578)
CACGGACTACTACTGTGAATATAACGTAATCATCTTCCGCCAACGTGCCAACAATGGAGGTCAATACACCGTTTGCATGTGTGAAGTTTATACCCGGTACGTTTGATGTTGAGCTTACAAATACTACCTCTGCAGGTAACGTATCTGTTACGATTACATTTGTTGCAGGGCCGGGACCATCGTTGGTTACTGTTATGGTGTACGTAATATAGTCGCCTACGTATGCTGTTGATACGTTGGCTGTCTTGGTTATCGTTACCACAGGATCATCTGACACACATATTGTCACGCTGCCATGGTTAAGAATATATTCAACCTCTGTAGTGCCGCCTATCATTACGCCCACTATTGATAGGGTAATTGGGCTGGTATCTCCCGGTTCTGCGTCATCACATACCAGAAAATGAAGGGTAAACAAATCACCGATGTGATCCAGTACAAAAGGACCCGAAACAGGTGCAAGTAAATGTATCTCAATTACATTTGGGTTAGTCGGGGAAAAATTCCATGAAAGATTAAAATCAATACCATCATTCAGCGTTACATCCAGCAGTTCCAACATGTCGGAATCAAACTCTATTTGCAAAAGCAGCAATTGAATTCCGGGTTCCGGGTTGTAATCAATGGAAATTACTACATCTACTTCTTCCCCGGCTTCTGCGCATACATGTTCTGCAGAAAGTGTAAGCACCTGGGGTGGCGGAGAAGCTATAGTTACGCTGCCATGGATAAGAGCAGATTCAACATCCATCTGTCCGCCTACTGCTACTCCCGCTACTGCTAGGGTAATTGGGCTGGTATCTCCAGGTTCTGCATCTTCACATACCAAAAAATGAAGGGTAAGCAGCTCACCGATGTGATCCAGTACAAAAGGACCTGATTCAAGTGGGAATAAATGTATCACAACTACATTGGGGTCAGTCAGGGAGAGATTCCAATTAATATCGAAATCAATCTCGCCATTCAGCGTCACACCCAGCAATTCCAACATCTCGGAATCAAACTCTATTTCTAAAGCCAGTATTTGAATTCCGGGTTCCGGGTTGTAAACAATGGAAACTACTACATCCACTTCTTCTCCGGCTTCTGTGTACACATGCTCTGCAGAAAATGTAAGCACCGGCGGTGGCGGATAAAATATAGTCACACTGCCCTGATTGACAACATAACTATCACCAAGTTGAATGCCGTTAACTATTCCCGCATCAATAGTTAGAACAACGGGACTAAAGTCTCCCGGTTGTGCATCTTCACATACTAAGAAGTGAAGAGTAAATAATTCGCCGAGATTATTCCATACAAAAGCTGGATTAAGCGGGAAAATGTGTATCTCAACTACACCGGGGTTAGCCGATGATAAACTCCATGAGAGATTGAAATCCATCTCTTCATTCAGCGTTACATCCAGCAGCTCCAGCATTTCGGAATCAAACTCTACTTCTAAAAGCAGCATTTGAATTCCGGCATTAACATCAATATTGACAGTAACAGCTATTTCTTCTCCGGCATGTTCTTCATCAATGACATAGTCATCTATTGAAAGTTCCAATAAGTTATTACCATTGGCTAACACATGAACGGATAATGGCAATAGCGTCGTGGTGAAAACCATAGCGAAAACCAACATAATACTGACAATCCGTTTACAACGGTCTACAAAAGACCGCTTAAACATTTTTCTCACAAAAAAACCTCCCTACCTCGAGTAACACTACACTTCCCCGGCCAACTAAATTAAGTTGACCGGGGTTGGGTGTAGGCATAAATGAGATAATTTATGCTGCATAATAATCTAAAATAGTAATGACATCTTCGAACAACTCAAACTCTTCCACAAAGTCGTGAAATGGCAACCCAAACTCTTGTACAAACTCATTGAATAAATCCATTAAGCTGGCAATGTCAAAAGCAGTACTGGTTAATACTCCGGGGAGCCTGAAAACGATAAATTGCAAAAGAATTAAGTCTGCATTGCTAAGATCGTTGTTTCCGGTTACATCTGCTCTTATACGCTGTTCCGGGGTCAGGGTACCTAACCCTAACAGATAGTCACTTAAAAGCGCGATGTCAGTTTGGTTAACAATACCGTCGGCGTTAATATCGCCCCATAGGTATAATTTTACTGTTTCGCCTTCTGCATCGTTCACATCTAAATATTCGGCTACAAACCAATCTGCGCTTATGCGTAACTCTCCGGCAAGCGGTGCAGGTACGGTTACAAGGAATCTACCTTTAAGACCATTCGCATAGTTGTATTCGTAAACGAGTTCAGCAACTAAAACTATTTCTTCGTTATCGTAGAGAAGTGTAAATACTACAAAGTCTAAATCGTCACGATTATCGAATGAGAATAAGTTTACTGTGATTTCAAGTGTTTCGTAGTGAACGCATATACATGGGTACTCGTCGCAGTAATCGCATGGGATACATATACATGGGTACTCGTCGCAATAATCACATGGGATACATATGCATGGATACTCGTCGCAGTAATCACATGGGATACATATGCATGGATACTCGTCGCAGTAATCACATGGGATACATATGCATGGGTACTCGTCGCAGTAATCACATGGGATACATATGCATGGATATTCGTCGCAGTAATCACATGGGATACATATGCATGGGTACTCGTCGCAGTAATCACATGGGATACATATGCATGGATACTCGTCGCAGTAATCGCATGGGATACATATGCATGGATACTCGTCGCAATAATCGCATGGGATACATATGCATGGATACTCGTCGCAATAATCACATGGGATTACTTCCGGCGCACAAGCAATCAAATTAATTGTCAATTCTCTTGTGATGCCGTTGCGGGTTACTTCTACTACTAGTGTTCTGTCGGCAGCAATTGTAACACCGCCGCGAACGGTAGCAACTATTCCAAAGACAGTACCGCCGGGTGTCCAAAGCGGATGGTTGACTCTTATATCAACTTCCGGGTCGTTGTTGGCAAATGGTACGCCGCCGATGCTTAGTGTAATGTCGCCCGTTGCTGTACCTTCAATGTACACGCGAGCGTGACGATGGTTATCATTACACGCAGGGGTACAATCGCCTCTGCCGTTACATAGGGTTACTTCTACGTCCGGATATTGGGTTCTGTCCGCGCTTTCCAACCAGAAAGTTAGATCCATGAACAGACCATTTATAAGAACGGCTTTATACTCTTCGCCGCGGACGGTGATGAAAAGATACATTCTTTCCCACGCGCCATCGGCTTTATCTACGTTTACTTGGTTGAAATATGGTATCCAGCCTATGCCATCTTGCCACATTCTGCCGAAAGATACATAAGCCATTGCACATGATCCATCCGGGAATTCTGCTCTTATGCTCTCTGATACGCTCCATGGAAGGCGTCTGTTGAAGCCCGGACCCGGTGCATGTTCGCCAAATCCTGTCCACAGACGAATTGTGCCTGCAGCAGCCAGACCTGGGTTTGGTCTGCTTGGATAAGCATCATCAGCTTGCCCGTTGTTGAAAGCATCCCAGCGGAATGGCAGGCATTCGCCGCAGTCCAGACATTCGGTGCAATAGTAGCAATAGACGCAGTCTTTGCAATATGGGCAATCACATTCGCAATGCGGGCAATCGCAGTAGTTACAGGTGAAGTCACAATGTGGACACTCGCAGTAGTTACAGGTGAAATCACAGTGTGGACACTCGCAATAGTTACAGGTGAAATCACAATGTGGGCACTCACAGTAGTTGCAGGTGAAGTCACAATGTGGACACTCGCAATAGTTACAGGTGAAATCACAATGTGGACACTCGCAGTAGTTACAGGTGAAGTCACAGTGTGGACACTCGCAATAGTTACAGGTGAAGTCACAGTGTGGACACTCACAATAGTTACAGGTGAAATCACAATGTGGACACTCGCAGTAGTTACAGGTGAAGTCACAGTGTGGACACTCGCAGTAGTTACAGGTGAAGTCACAGTGTGGACACTCACAATAGTTACAGGTGAAGTCACAGTGTGGACACTCGCAATAGTTACAGGTGAAGTCACAGTGTGGACACTCGCAGTAGTTACAGGTGAAGTCACAATGTGGACACTCGCAGTAGTTGCAGGTGAAGTCACAATGTGGACACTCGCAGTAGTTACAGGTGAAGTCACAATGTGGACACTCGCAATAGTTACAGGTGAAGTCACAGTGTGGACACTCGCAATAGTTACAGGTGAAATCACAGTGTGGACACTCGCAATAGTTACAGGTGAAATCACAATGTGGACACTCGCAGTAGTTACAGGTGAAGTCACAATGTGGACACTCGCAGTAGTTACAGGTGAAGTCACAGTGTGGACACTCGCAGTAGTTACATACGAAGTCGCAGTGTGGACACTCGCAGTAGTTACATACGAAGTCGCAGTGTGGGCATTCGCAGTAGTTACATACGAAGTCGCAATAATCACATGCGCACAAACCGCAGTCACAGAATAATGAGTTTATTAGCAATGCGCGGTATTCTTCACCGCAGATTGTAATTGTAATCCAAATATACTCCCAAGAGCCGCCATCTTTATCAACATCAATGAAATTGAAGTAGTCAAGCCAGCCTGTGCCATCTTCCCATACTCGATTTATGGTTACGAGGCCCATTACAGGTGTGCCGTCTTGGTCATATGCAGTAATTGTATCTGCAATTCTTAGTGGAAGCCTACGGTTGTTTCCATCGGCTATAGAGCCAAATCCTGTCCACATACGGATTATGCCGTTAGCGGCATGGCCTACGTGTGGTCTGCTTGGATAAGCTTCATAACCATCGCTGTCTACACCTTCGCCATTGTTGAAAGCATCCCAGCGGAATACCAGGTGGTCGCTGCAGCCTAAACATTCGCCGCAGTCCGGGCAATGGGAATCGCAATATTCTTCAAAAATAGCAACAAAAGTTACGTTTCCTGTCGGCTCAAAGCCTACAGGATTGGTTGCTACGCCTTCCAAACGCCATTCAACAAATCTGTGGCATGAGGAATCAGGTACCGGAGTCGGAACTTGGCCCGCTGCAATTGTCATGCCATCACGTACGCGGAGCGGGTTTGTTTGGCCGGTTGCAAGTTCAAGTGTTCCGCCTTCACCTGCTACAAATGTGACGTAATGCCACAGAAGGTTAAACCGTGCCGTAAAGGTCAATGCTTCATTTACAGGGCCAAAGTATGCCGGGTGATATGGTACCCAATTCGGATACGTTCCCAAATACCATCCCGCAAAGTAGAAACCGCGTCTTGCTGCATATGCAGGGATAAGGCCGACAGGAATTTCTTCGCCTACAGGTACTTGAATTGTTCTGGTGTAAGTGGTGTATACGCCAACAGCACCAACATTTACGATAAATGTTACGTCAAACTCTGCTACAAAATCACCGTTATGCAGCAATACTGTAACAGGCAGGTGGCAACCGAATGGAATTATTGTAAGTTCGATAAACTCCCACTCATTGGTTTTGCGTACATCAATAAGGTCAAAGTAATATAACCAACCTGTACCGTCTTCCCATACTCTGCCAATTCGTACAAAGTACATGGCACATGTTTCTGTACCCAGAAAGACAGCAGAAACATTGGCAGGATAAGCTAAGTTAGCATTTACTCCGCCAACCTGTGTCCACATGCGGATTATGCCTGCATATGCAAGGCCTTCATTTGGCGTACTGTCATCACCAAGCGGGCCGTTGTTGAAGATGTTGAAGTTAAACTCTAAGCACTCGCTGCATCTCTCACATTCGCCGCAGTATGGGCAAAGGTCGCAATCCAATGCAGGAATTACACGTGTTTCGTAATGAGCGCAACCTTCTCTATGACAATTCCGTCTTTCCAAGCCAGGAGTTCCGCACTCGGCATACGTTACTGTAAACCAATCGTCACGCAAGTCGTGACCCAGTGCAGGAAGTACTTCATATTCGATAAGAGTGTTACAACGGGTACAGCGTATTTCTCTACGGCCTGCGTCTTCGCATGTTGGATAAGTTACTGTTACCCACACGCCTGGAACGCAATCCAATGCCGGAATTACACGTGTTTCGTAATGAGCGCAACCTTCTCTATGACAATTGCGTCTTTGTAAGCCCGCAGTTCCGCACTCGGCATACGTTACTGTAAACCAATCGTCATGCAAGTCGTGACCCAGTGCAGGAAGTATTTCATATTCGATAAGAGCATTACAACGGGTACAACGTATTTCTCTACGGCCTGCGTCTTCACATGTCGGGTAAGTTACTGTTACCCACGCGCCGGGAACGCAATCCAATGCCGGAATTTCATGTGTTTCGAAATGATCGCATCCGGCTCTTAGACATTCACGTCTCTCTAAGCCGGGAGTTCCACAAGCTGGATCTGTTACTACAAGCCAAGGACCCCAATAATGTCCCAGTGCGGGAGTTATTTCATATTCGATAAGAACGTCGCAACGAATACAGCGTCTTTCACTACGGCCTGCGGTTTCGCATGTGGCCTCAGTTACTACTACCCAATCGCCGGGAGTACACTGCGTATCAAAGAGAAGACTGTTGGCAGGCATTTCAGTACCTGCGGGATTTAACCAAGTAGGAGGTAACCCACCAAGGCCGGTAAAAGTAAAATCTGCCAAATCATCCGGTTGGAAATCAGCTAAAACTCTAAAGCGAATAGTAGCAAGCACACCGGTTTCATCTGGCTGCACCGCTGGACTAGCAAAAAAGTTGAACCACAATGGGTTATGTGCCAAGCTAGGCATGGCTCCGCCCATAAGTCCTCCGCTAGTTATTGACACGATTTCCAGTAAACTGGAATCAAATCCAAAGCTAAAAAATAAAGCTAACACACCTGCCGGGCTGTCTGTGATTGAAATATCCACGTCGATATAGTCACCTTGTTCTGCCGGACCAATGCAACTTACCGAAACCTCCAGAGTATCACCATTGGCGGCGAAAACGAGGTTAGCAGGAATGAGTGGACATAACATCCAAAATACTACTAAAAGGCTAAGTACTCGTTTTCCATGTTTTCCTACATGCTTTTTAAAGCCTGTTTTCATTAGAAACTCCTTTCTGAATTTGCACCCCACCCTTGCCACATAATTAGCGGCAAAGGCGGGATACTAAATCTAGCTTGTTAATTTATTATGCTGGTGCATTTGGGCCAACAGGGAATCCTGCCCAGAACATCTGGAATAGTATCAAATCCAATGGAGTTACAAGACCATCTCCATCCAAATCTGCTGCTTCCATTATCAATCCAGGAACATCATACCCGGCCCAAAATTGCTGTAGCATTACCAAGTCTAATGGAGTGGCAGTGCCGTCATGGTTTAAATCACCCCAAAGGAATAATGTTACGTCAAGTTCAAGCAAGCGGTCAACATAGACGCCGACTTCTACTTCCAAATAACCAGCTCTAAACCATGGCATTGCAAATCCCGGATTCGTGGTAATTACACGTATTGTGCCAACAAACGGAGCGTCTGTAATCAGAACCCATACGCCTTCTGTCGCGTCAAATTCAGCTACAAGTTCCGGAAGTACGACACCGTTTTCATCCAGGAATGTCACAGTTACAGCATCCGCTTGACGAACAGGATCTAGAGCATGCAGAGTAACAGCAAGTTCTAGTCTGTATTCTGTATAAATTGGATACAACGCATTGTGCAGCACTATTGTATGCACTACACCACATACAGTTATTGTAAGGTCGATAAACTCCCAGTTGTGGTTTTTGTCAATGTCGATACGGCTGAAGAAGTCTATGAAGCCGCCAGGCTCCCACATTCTGGTTACAGTTATAAGTCCAAGATCTATTGCACATTCGCCGCTGTCTCTAACAGTGGCTGTTATTGTATATTGAACAGACCAAGGCAAGCGATAATTTACACCGCCAAGTTGTGTCCACATGCGGATTATACCAGCTTCTTCAAGGCTTGCGTTTGGTCTGCTTGGGCAGCCTTCCGGGCCATTATTAAAGATGTCAAAGCTGAAAGTTAAGCACTCGCTACAAACTAAGCATTCACCGCAATCCGGGCAATGAGCTTCACAGTATCCTTCAAAAATAGCAACAAAAGTTACGTTTCCTGTCGGATTAAAGCCTACAGGATTGGTTGCTACGTCTTCCAAACGCCATTCAACAAATCTGTGGCATGGGGAATCAGGTACCGGAGTCGGAACTTGGCCCGCTGCAATTGTCATGCCATCGCGTATGCGGAGCGGGTTTGTTTGACCGGTTGCAAGTTCAAGTGTTCCGCCTTCACCTGCTACAAATGTGACGTAATGCCACAGAAGGTTAAACCGTGCTGTAAAAATCAATGCTTCGTTTACCGGGCCAAAGTATGCCGGGTGGTATGGTACCCAATCCGGATACACTCCCAAATACCATCCTGCAAAGTAGAAACCGCGTCTTGCTGCATATGCAGGGATAAGGTTTAGTGGAATTTCTTCGCCTACAGGTACTTGAATTGTTCTGGTGTAGGTGGCGTATACACCAACAGCACCAACATTTACGATAAATGTTACGTCAAACTCTGCTACAAAATCACCGTTATGCAGTAACACAGTAACAGGCAAGTGGCAACCGAATGGAATTATGGTAAGTTCGATGAACTCCCATGCATCGGTTTTGCGTACGTCAATAAGGTTAAAGTAATCTAACCAACCTGTGTCACCTTCCCATATTCTGCCAATTCGCACAAAGTACATGGCACATGTTTCTGTACCTAGGAAGACAGCAGAAACATTGGCAGGATAAGCTAGGTTAGCATTTACACCGCCAACCTGTGTCCACATACGGATTAAGCCTGCGTTTGCAAGGCCTTCATTTGGCGTACTGTCATCACCAAGCGGGCCGTTGTTGAAGATATTGAAGTTAAATTCCAAGCACTCACTGCAATCCAGACATTCGCCGCAGTATGGGCAAAGGTCGCAATCCAATGGTGGAATTACACGTGTTTCGTAATGGTCGCAACCGGCTCTTTGGCATTCGCGTCTCTCTAAACCGGGGTTTCCACAATCGGCAGGGGTTACTATAAACCACTCGCCCCAATCATGTTCTAATGCGTACACTAGACGAGTCTCTGTAGCTTGACAATGTGAACACGTTCTGGTTTCTTCACCTGGTACTCCACATGTTGGAGGGGTTGTTAATATCCACTCGCTCCAGTCATGCTCTAATGCATCTACCGGACGGGTTTCTGTAGCTTGACAATGTGAACACGTCCTGGTTTCTACTCCTGGTACTCCACATGTTGGAGGGGTTGTTAATATCCACTCGCTCCAGTCGTGCTCTAATGCATCTACCGGACGAGTCTCTGTAGCTTGACAATGTGAACACGTTCTGGTTTCTTCGCCTGGTATTCCACATCCAGGAGGTGTTGTTACTACCCAATCGCTCCAGTCGTGCTCTAATGCATCTACCGGACGAGTCTCTGTAGCTTGACAATGTGAACACGTTCTGGTTTCTACTCCTGGTATTCCACATTCAGGAGGGGTTGTTAATATCCAATCGCTCCAATCGTGCTCTAATGCATCTACCGGACGGGTTTCTGTTGCTTGGCAATGTGAACACGTCCTGGTTTCTACTCCTGGTACTCCACATGTTGGAGGGGTTGTTACTACCCAATCGCTCCAGTCATGCTCTAATGCATCTACCGGACGAGTTTCCGTTGCTTGGCAATGTGAACACGTTCTGGTTTCTTCGCCTGGTATTCCACATCCAGGAGGAGTTGTTACTACCCAATCGCTCCAGTCATGCTCTAATGCATCTACCGGACGAGTTTCTGTTGCTTGGCAATGTGAACACGTTCTGGTTTCTACTCCTGGTACTCCACATGTCGGAGGGGTTGTTACTACCCAATCGCTCCAGTCATGCTCTAATGCATCTACCGGACGAGTTTCGAAATAATTACAATTCGCTCTTAGACAATTACGTCTATCCAAGCCGGGAACTCCGCACTCAGCAGGAGTGTATATAAACCACTCACCCCAAAGGTGCCCTAATGCAGGAATTGGCTCTATGGAGATAACCACGTCACACCGTGTGCAACGGATGGTTATCGAACCGGGTTCTGTACAAGTTGCATCTACTGTTACAGGAGCACCGGGAGTACAATTCGTAATAAATTGAAGACTGCTGGCAGGCATTTGAACCCCTGCGGCATTTAACCATGTAGGAGGTAACCCACCAAGACCGGTAAAAGTAAAATCCGCCAAATCATCCGGTTCGAAATCAGCTAACACTCTAAAGCGAATAGTAGCAAGCACACCTGTTTCATCTGGCTGCACCGCTGGATTAGCAAAAAAGTTGAACCACAATGGGTTTGCCAGGCTGGGCATAGTTCCAGCCATAAGTCCTCCGCTAGTAACCTCTACGACTTGCAGAAAACTGGCATCAAATCCAAAGCTGAAAAACAAAGCATGCACACCTGCCGGGCTGTCTGTGACTGAAATATCTACATAGATATAGTCACCTTGTTGTGCCGCACTGATGCAACTTACGGAAACCTCCAAGGTATCACCATTGGCGGCGTGTACAAGGTTAGCAGGAATGAGTGGACATAACATCCAAAATACTACAAAAAGACTAAGTACTCGCTTTCCGTGTTTTCCTACATACTTTCTAAAACCTGTTTCCATTTAGAAACTCCTTTCTGGATTTACACCCCGCCCTTGCGCATAATTCGCGACAAGGGCGGGATGCTAAGTCTAACTTGTTATTTTATTACATTGGTGCTCTTGGGCCAACAGGGAATCCTGCCCAAAATTGCTGGAGCAGTATCAAATCCAATGGGGTTGCGAGGCCGTCGCCGTCTAAGTCTGCTGCTTCCAATATTAATCCAGGAACATCAAACCCGGCCCAAAACTGCTGTAGCATTATCAAGTCCAATGGAGTGGCAGTACCGTCACGGTTCAAATCACCCCAAAGGAATAATGTTACATCAAGTTCAAGCAAGCGGTTAACATAGTCGCCTACTTCTACTTCTACATAGCTGGCTCTAAACCACGGCATTGCAAATCCCGGATTCGTGGTGATTACACGTATTGTGCCAACAAACGGAGCGTCTGTAATCAGAACCCATACGTCTTCTGTCGCGTCAAATTGAGCTACAAGTGGAAGCGCAACACCGTTTTCATCCAGGAATGTAACTGTTACAGCATCCGCTTGACGCACAGGGTCTAAAGCATGCAGATTAACCGAAAGTTCCAGTCTGTACTCCACGTCAAATGGATACAATGCATTGTGCAACACTATTGTATGCACTACACCGCATACAGTTATGGTTAGGTCAATAAACTCCCAAGGATGGTTTTTATTAATATCAATACGGCTGAAGAAGTCTATGAATCCGCCAGGCTCCCACAGTCTAGTTACAGTTATAAGACCAAGATCTATTGCACATTCACCACCATCTCTAACAGTGGCTGTTATTGTATATTGAACAGACCAAGGTAAGCGATGATTCACACCGCCAAGTTGTGTCCACACGCGGATTGTACCGTCAGCAGCAAGACCTGCGTTTGGTCTGCTTGGACAACCATCCGGGCCGTTGTTGAAAATGTCAAAGCTGAAAGGTAGACATTCTTCGCAAGTCAGGCATTGACCACAGTCTGGGCAGAAGTTGCATTCATATGCTGCTATTACTTCTATCTCGAAAGAATAGGAATCAATGATAAGTCCGGGAAGCCCCCAATCGTCTGCTGTACGTGCAGATACAGCAAACCCGTCTAGTCCTAGCGGTGCATCTGCCGCAGCCGCAACAGTAATTATTGCTTGGCCGTTTACTACATAGAACCTTGGTCCGCCAATAAGAGAAAGACCTTCACGCCATGCTACGTTTAGTTCAATCCATGCGCCATTCGGCATGTTTTCTGTTGTAACAACTAGATCAACTGTTCCACCTTGCTCTACTTGTGCAGGGTTTGGAAGAACGCTGATGATTATTGCAGGAGGTGCAGTTGGTATAAATGTCCATGCGCCAACAAACTCTACATTTTGTGTTGGCATACCAAATGTGTCACCTGCTACTGCATCTACTTGGTCAGATGACCATGGGGTAAATACCCATTCACCTATCAAACCTGCTGCATTCGTTGTTTCAGTTGTCGTCA
>JGI20163J15578_10000937_pt1 | contig 12089 bp, 11 predicted proteins | sample TergutCu122P1_FD_15578 | JGI IMG/M metagenome (IMG submission 15578)
AATCGTGAAAATAGACGCAAAAAAGCTGGTAATCCCAGCCATTATTTCCGTCCGTACAGTAGTTTCAACCTTAACATGTTTGGGTGTAAGATACTGCATCAGCTTATTCATTTAAAAAAGCCCTCCTCGCTCTCGTTTTTCCTAGTTTACCACACATTTTCAAAATGTACTAGTACTACATTGACCATTTTTTTCTTCATAACAATTTTCTACAGTTCAGACCGTGGGATGGTGCTCACAGTCTGCCGTACCCATTTGTGTGACTTCGTAGCTACGAAGTGAAGACTCTCGTTGCATGAGGCCTTTGCCGAATGCAATGTGTTTTTAAAGAGGCTTCATGGAGTGCTTAGCGTAGGGAACAAGAATGGGTATGGCAGACTGCGAGTGCTATACCACGATCTGAACTGTAGAAAATTGTCGCTATTCCTCATCAAATCCTTTTGATTGCATCGCCATACTTAGCATCTCCGACCACCGAATACTATTCACCAGCATGGAAAATAATGGCTTCATGGAAAATACCGTCACTCTTACTCCTCGTACTGCCAAGGCTAAACGAGCATTATGATATTCACTTTTGATATAGGGCACCAGATTAAAAGCACATAATATGCCGTAAGCGAACTTTCGAGGTAGTCGCGCATCTTTTCGCAAGCTTTGCATAAATTCATAAGGGTCAGTGGTAAGGGAAAACACCATCCCAAATCCGCTAAAAGCCATTACCCTGGTAGCAAGAAATAGTCCTGACTGACTAGATCCGCCAATATTTGCTCCTGAGAAATAAAGACCGATCGCAATTATTAGCATCGGAATACAAAATTTCAAACCGGCGCTAATCTTATTCGAACCCGTTACCAATAATAGCAAGCACACTAAAAAAGCACCGATGTTTAAGCTCGAAGCAGAAGTAAAGGTAAGAGCCACAGCTAACACAATCACTGTGACGCATTTGTAAAAAGGGTTGATTTTGGATAGATAGTGAAACATCTTTTTCTCCATTTCGACATGTTTCTGTCGATACAGTTAGCGATCAATCGCAGATAACTAGGTCAACCTTATAATCTGATCTGAAAACTCATTCGCCACCCTCTCGTTATGAGTGTTAAACAAAATCGTTAAACCTTGGTTGGCTTTTTCTCTTAATAAATCCATAATAGTATAGATATTTTCATAATCCTGCCCATAGGTAGGTTCATCCAATAACAAAAGCTCTTGCTCACCGGCCAGCATCGACAAAACTGCTAAACGGCGTTGCTGACCCTGGCTTAGCATATATGGAGAGTATTTCTTATAGCTTGCCAAATCAAAAGATTCCAGCAACTCCTCGGTCTTATCTCTTTGCCAGCTTTCTCCTTTATGCTTATTCCACTTTTTGACACTAAACATAATCTCATCAAAAGCACTTAAGGCTAGGAATTGATTACCGGGATTTTGAAATACGATGCCACACCGGGAAAACAGTTCACGCCTCTTTACCTTCCCAAGTTCACGACCTTCAAGTTGAATACTGCCACTGTATCGGTGTTGCTTTATCAGTGTCTTGAAAAAGGTCGTTTTCCCGCAACCACTGGCTCCTAATATTGCGGTAATACTACCCTTATGAAAGACCATGTCAGGGTAGCTTATTTTTTGAATCACCAACCCTTTGGTTTGCAGGATGATGTTTTCAGCGGACACAATTTTTTCGATGGTAGATTGTTTCAGGATGCTATCAAGGTGCTCCTGCGAATCAACAAGTTCTGGCAACTCAGTGAGCGTTTGTACGCCCACTGAGTCGAGCAAGTCTAACCCCCCGTCTACGTGATCCTTGGAGGCGGGGAACCTGCTTTGATGGGTAAAATCAATCCGCTCTGTATACACTCCTTCCCAAAGGGCAACATTGTGATCAATGGCCAAGATGGTTCGACCGGTTCCATGAAGCAGTTGGATAATTTCTTTTGCTGCAGAATCATCCACATTGGCAAAAGCTTCATCAAGGATGATGCATTTTGATTTCAGTACCAAGATACAACAAAGGGCGCATTTTTGCTTTTCTCCTCCGGATAAGGTGTTGAAATCTCGATACAAAAATTCTTCCACCCCCAAAAGTGTAACCGCATGTTTAATTTCAACCGCCATCTCTTCCTTGGTGGCACCGATGTTCTCCAAACAAAGCATGAGTTCTTGAGATAGGTTGTTCATGCAAAATTGCAAATCACAATTTTGAAACATCATACTTACATAGGCAACTCGTTTGCTTGCCGGTAAAGAGTGGATATCCTCCCCGTTAATACTAACTTCACCGGACACTAGCACCCCACCATTTTCCGGATATAGGCCGGCCAAGATATAGGCCAAGGTACTTTTCCCACAACCACTTTTTCCGGTCATAAGAGTGATGCTACCCTCCTTTAACGAGAGGGTAACATTTTCCAGTATCGCCTTTTTGCTTTCCGCAAAATACTTATAGGTGATATCTTTTGCAACCAGTATATTACTCATCCAAATCTACCACGTGCTTTTCCCCGATCGGATAACTTTTTAACACCCCGGCCTTGGCCAGTCCATCGGCCAACAATTTACCGATGACTCCGGAAAAGATAAAACCGCTAATTAGTCTTGTGAAAAAGATAAAAGCAACCATCAAAATCCCCATCTCCATGGCATGGTATCCTAGTGTCCACCAAGTCAAGGCAAAACTAAACACCGTACATCCGGTTATTGCGACAAATACAGATAGCCAATTCCATACTTTATAACGGAAAAAAGCAAATCCTGCTTCCGCCCCCAACCCGGTTACTAAACCGGACAAGAAAATCAACGGACCGGTGGCATTTCCCATTAAGAATTGAATCAGGACCGCCAACATTGCTGCACAAAGTCCGACTCCCGGTTTTCGGATAATATATCCCGCGATAATGGCATGCATAAAGAAGATACCCCAAAACACCTCAAAGGAATAATTTGGCGGAAACCCTGCTGCCGCAAAAGGTAATAATAAAGGAATAGAAATTCCTTGGGCGGTACCAAAACTAACTAATGCGAAGATTACACCGATAATCCCCACCATAATCACTTCTTTTAACTTCCATGTATAAGTATTTTCCTTTTTCATTTACTTCACCGCCTCCGCTCCATAGATTGTCATTGATACACTTAATGCATAATCATCTAATTGTTCATTTGCATACGCCAGCACATCATTTAAAAAAGCAAACATATCCTGTACATCTCCGCCAAAGTCAGTAGCACAATACCCCCTTGTCACTACGATATTCCTTTTCGAAGCCAATCTTTCCATCACTTTTTGATGGGCCACATAATCCGCTATACCTAGCGGGAAAAGAGACATCCGGCCGAGCACATAAAAAGATTGTTTCGTGTCATTCAGTAACATCTCATCCTCAGCGATACAACAGTCTGTAAGCGTCAGGTCACTATTATCCTTAAAGAAAGTAGCTGTCATCGTGACATAAGGATGACTGTCATCAAAGATATGGGAGAAGCAGGCCTTCACACAATCCACTACATGAACTGCTTTTCCTCGATAAATGGTGCCGGTTTTCCCGGTTTTTGCCCACACCTTATCGGTGTTAACCTTCCCCAACGCATCCAGGATCATGGGCACAAAATTGTCTCGTAAGACCGAGATTTGATATTGACAACTAATCAAATCTCTACCTTTGCTCATTTTTGCTTTTTGCATAATAAAAGTAACCTCTTTTCTCATAAATTTCCCGGAAAAGAGGCTAGCTCTACAAAATCACTCCCTACGTCGGTATTATCCGCCTCAGGTTTTGTGGGTTAAGGCATCTGCCTCTCTCAGCCGCTACTGCAGCACCCCAGGATTACATCTTCAGTTGTCTTTCTAGTTACAAGATACCATAGTACTTTGTGGAAGTCAAGTCCGTCTGAATGTAATTTAGGACTACGGGAGCGCTCCTCTGCAGTTCTCACGGGGTCGATTAGCTCACAGTCTGACGTATCTCATTCTAGTGACTTTTAGCCCATGGAGTGGAGACTCTCATTGTATGAAGCCTATGCTGAATACAATGCGCTTTTAAAGAGGCTCCATGGAATGCTTGGGCGATGGAACAAGAAGGAGATACGTCAGACTGTGAGCGTACTCTCGTTGTCTGCACTAAAACTATCTAAAACCGGGCAGAAAATCCTTATTAAACTCAAACATCTCATCCACCATCTCTTTAATTTCCGCCAAACTCAATACCGCCGAGGTTAGTGGGTCCATGCAAATGGCGTGGAATACTTTCCGTTTGTCGCCGGTTTGATAAGCTTCTACCACCATCTCTTCGATACGTGCGCTTACATTTACCATGGTAGCCAAATGAGCCGGTAATGCTCCTACATATAAAGGCTCCAAACCGGCCTTAGAAGCGTACACAGGTACTTCGACACAGCATCCATAAGGTAGATTCTCAATCAGACCTGTATTTGGTACATTACCATTGAACTTGATAATTGTTCCATCCCCAAAAATAGCGTTGAAGATATAAGAAGCGTATTCGTTGCTGCAGCTCAAATCAACTTCTTCTTCAAAACTCTTCAGGACATTATCTTTCCAAGTATCTTCCCGCTTCGTGTATTCGTCCATAATATATCCGTATACTCCCGGATTCCAACCTGTCCCGTGAGTACAATATTTTTCAATCAGATCCGGACGTTTTCTAAACCATTGATTATATTCCGAGTTATGTCCGCTGGACTCTGTTACGTAATAATCCAAGTGGATGAACATTTCATTCCGGACAATCTCTTCATTGTAAATCTCCGGCTTATCAACAGCCGCACGAATTTGTGGATAGGCATCCTTGCCGTTCACTTTAAAATCTAAGTAGAAAGATGTGTGATTAATCCCGGCACAGGTATACTCTACATCTTTCATATCTGCCCCTATCCAACCGGCAAGCATCTCTGCTGTACCCTGTACACTATGGCACAAACCGGAAACGATTATATCACTCTCTTTTTGCATTAAGCGGCAGAGCATCGCCATCGGATTTGTGTAGTTCAAGAAAATTGCATCCGGACAGTATTTCTCGATGTCACGACAGATTTCCATCATCGCCGGTGCGGTCCGCAAGAAACGGAAAATGCCTGATGGTCCACGGGTATCACCAACGTTGGTATCGACGCCGTATTTTTTTGGTATTTCAATATCCTTACGCCAAATATCTATTCCCCCTGAAAGAATCGTACATATTACGCCATCCGCACCTTCCAATGCTTCTGCCCGATTAGTAGTGGCAGTAACTTTTGCCGGATAATTTCCGGCGGCCACGATATTGTCTACCGCTCTTTTAATCAGTTCAAGTCTTTCCGGATTAACATCCATCAGTGCCAGTTCCGCATCTCGAAATGCCGGAAACGATAGAATATCCCTTGCCAACTTACGCGTAAAACCAAAACTCCCGGCGCCCATAAAGGCAAATTTTTTGCTCATAACTGTCCTCCTTAAGACCATTTGTGTTTTCGTCTGCTACATCTCATCAATCCAGCCTCGGTAGCTAATGTAGTAGCACCCGTAAGGGTGTATACTAACTCGGTGCTTTAGCTTCCGAGATTTTGACACCGTTGACACCGAACGGCTTGTTTGCTGTATAATATAACCTGGGGTTGCGTCTATAGTATCATGGGCAACTCAAAAGAGCAACAATATTATGCGATGCTCAATCACGAGTTTTATCGACCGCTACAGTTCGCACCACGGGAGAGCGCTTGCTATCGACCGACCTCATCAATGTTATACGGTGTGGCTTGATACACGTAGTAATTCAGCCAATTGGTATATAGATTATTGGCATGCGCTCGCCAGATTAAGTGGGGCTTATTCTCAATATTATCATCCGGATAATAATTAAAAGGCATATCGATATCCAACCCCTTATCCAAATCTCGTTTATACTCCTTATCCAAAGTCACGCGATCATACTCCGGATGTCCAAAAGCGTAGATTTTTTTTCCATCATTGGTCATGCACAAGAAAACGCCCGCCTCTTTAGAGTCTGCTAATATGGTGATATCTTCACATTCTTTCAGTAATTTCTCAGAAACTGTGGTGTGCCGCGAGTGAGGTGCGTAAAACACATCGTCAAACCCTCGTACTAGAGGAGTCTTCCGATTTCTCACGTAATGCTTAAATACACCAAACATCTTCTCCGGTAGTGGCTCCTTATCTATCCCATGGTGATGATACAATCCGGCTTGGGCTCCCCAACACAAATGCAGTGTAGATGTAACATGGGTTTTAGTCCAATCCATAATCTCCTTTAGCTCTTCCCAGTAATCTACTTCTTCAAAAGGCATCTGTTCCACCGGCGCTCCGGTAATGATAAAGCCATCAAAACGTTTGTTTTTGATTTCATCAAAAGATACATAGAATTTTTGAATATGACTGGCCGCCGTATTCTTTGACACATGGGTCGAAACCCTTACAAAGGTAACATCTACCTGCAAGGGAGTATTAGAAAGGGAGCGTAAAATCTGAAGCTCTGTATCTTCCTTTAGTGGCATGAGATTTAATAAACCAATTTGAATCGGACGAATATCTTGACTCAAGGCTCTTGTCTCGGTCATAACAAAGATATTCTCTTTCTCTAATACCTCTCTGGCCGGCAAATCATTTTGGATACGTATTGGCATATGCATTTCCTCCCTTTTTAAACAAATTGGGTAACTGTTCAGGAGAGCACATATTTCAAGAAAATAGATGCGAAAGCTCGCTTTCAGGCAGCTATTTTTTGGAATATGTATTCGACGTTCAGCGTCACCGAGAAAAGCGAAGCTTTTTGAGGTGCTCTCCTGAACAGTTACTAAACTGGATATAATCGATTATTTTATGAAAAACACCTCGAAAAGCGAAGCTTTTGGAGGTGTTCTTTAGTGTACGTAAGGTAATAAGGCGTTGATTATCTAGAACACACTTATAGTTTAATGTTCTTAAACAAATCACCCAAGTTTGTTCCGATTTCCTCACTCTTTGGAAGAACAACTCGTTCTACCACTTCTTCGACTGGGTCTTGTAAGGCTTTCATACTAAGGCTAATCTTCCCATCTTTCACCCCAATGATCTTCACTTGTACCGTATTACCAACTTTTAATACTTCACCCGGTGTTTTGATTCGTTTTTGTGAAATCTGGGAAACATGAACTAACCCTGATAAACCATTCTCTAATTTAACAAAGGCTCCATAATTCTGAAGGGTTTCGACCTTGCCGGACATCACTGAACCAATCTTAATATTGCGAATCTCATCTTCTCTGGCGGCTCTTTCTTTCTTACGTAAGATTTCTCTAGCCGAAAGAACCAGACGATTATTTGCTTGATCCACATCTATAACTTGTACTTCTATATCTTGCAACAGGAATGTTTCCAGATTTTCGACATAGGATAATGATAGTTTTGAGGCCGGAATAAACCCACGTAATCCTTCGACCATAGCGATTGCTCCGCCATTTACTACACCTTCTACTTTAACCGGCAATACGGTTTTCTGATTCATGTAGCCGGTGACTAGATTCCAAGGATTGGCATCATCAAAATTTTCTTCGTAATCAGCCATTGATTCTGTAGGTGCACTTGCTTTTTTTACAGGTGCCTCCACAGCTTCTTCCACAACTTCTGTGGCTTCTTCCGCTTGTTCTGCTACCGGGGCAGGAGTTTCTACTTCTTCCGCCTTTTCGACAGGACCTTCTTCTGCTTCTGGGGCAGGTGCTTCAACCTCTATTACCTCTTCAGTAGGAGCTTCCTCTTCTACCACCTCTTTGGGGGGAGCTTTTGCTTCTACGGCCTCTTCAGTGGGAGCTTTTGCTTCTACGGCCTCTTCAGTAGGAGCTTCCGCTTCTACGGCCTCTTCAGTAGGAGCTTCCGCTTCTACCTCTACAGAAACTTCTGCTTCTTCGGCAGGGGCTTCCACTTCTTCAGGAGCTGATACTTCTCCCGAAACTTCTTTCATTTCTTCAGTTGTGTCTGGGGTTTCTAGTACCTCTGTTTTCATTTCTTCACTCATCTTGTTAACCTCAACCTTATCATTTTAGTACGCGTCTATACGCATGAAGCAAGTGGCTTTTTGAGCTTGCAAGGACGCAAGCTAAGCACTCATAACAGTATAGCACAGACAGGAGGGAAAATACAACTAGAATTCGCTTCAATTTGATACTTTTTACCACTCTGCCGGAGAGCCATCATACAACCGCCATACGGGGTTCTTCCAGTCATGCCCTACTTTTGCCATTTCTCTTACTTTTTCTTCATTTATACTGATGCCTAATCCCGGTTTTACAGGTTTTTTGATATGTCCTTCTTCAAAAGCAAACACGGTTTTATCTTCCAGATAATCCAATAAATCTGAACCTTCGTTATAATGAATTCCCAAACTTTGCTCCTGAATGAAAGCATTAGGGGTGCAAAAATCCAGTTGTACACAAGCTGCTAAAGCGATTGGTCCTAGGGGACAGTGCGGCGCTACCGCCACATCATATGCTTCCGCCATAGCAGCTATTTTTCGACATTCCAGGATTCCTCCGGCATGACTCAAATCCGGTTGAATAATATCTATCGCTCCGCCGGTAATAAGCTCCTTGAATCCCCACCTGGTATAGTTTCTCTCACCGGTTGCTATTGGTGTTGCAGTATGACGACGAAGTTCGGAAAAAGCCTCATGATTTTCACATAATATCGGTTCTTCAATAAACATCAGCTTATAAGCGTCTAGTTCCTTCATCAGCACCCGAGCCATGGCTTTATGCACCCGCCCATGGAAATCTATGGCTATATCCATTTTGTATCCAAGTGCCTTGCGAATCGAATCCACTCGTTGCAATACTCTTTCTATATGGGTAAAGCTATCGATCCAAGCCAGTTCCTCGGTGGCATTCATTTTAATGGCATCATAACCTTGCTTATACTTTAAGACCGCTTCTGCTGCCACTTCATCAGGGCGGTCGCCACCAATCCAACAATACATCCGAAGTTTGTCTCGCACAGCCCCGCCTAGCAGTTCATAAACGGGCACTCCCAAATGTTTACCTTTAATATCCCACAAAGCTTGCTCGATCCCCGAGATAGCACTCGTTAGAATCGGACCTCCTCGGTAGAATCCACAGCGGTACAATACCTGCCAAATATCTTCGATATCTCCGGCATTTCTCCCTATCAGATAATCTTGCATCTCTGTAACTGCCGTAGCTACTGTATCTGCCTTCCCTTCGACAATTGGTTCACCCCAACCAACGATACCGTCGTCGGTAGTGATTTTCAAAAATAACCAACGAGGTGGTACTTTGAATATTTCCATTTCTTTTATCTTCATAAGTTTCTCCTACATATAGAGTGAGCACAAATCTACGCACAAAAAGCTTCCGTTAATACTCTAGATTAACTTTAAGCCCGATTCTCACATCGCCCTGAATGTCTCTACTGTGTTGCTTCTACGTATTGTTTCGCCAATTCACAAATGGCAGTAAAATCACCTTCGGCTATCCACTTTTTGTTCACCAGATTACCACCAATGCCAACTCCCTTAAATCCTGCATCTAGAAAGCTTGGAATTGTATCAACATTCACCCCGCCTACCGCTAACAAAGGAATATGACTGAGAGGTCCCATGACTGCCTTGCCATAATCCGGTCCAAGGTTTTCCATGGGAAACAGCTTGATAAAATCCCCGCCATACTTGTGAGCGGCAACAATCTCGGTAGGGGTTAAGGCTCCCGGAATTGATACTGCTCCCAATTCTTTTGTCCTTGTGATAACTTCTTGATCTACATGAGGCGAGATGATATACTCGGCGCCGGCTGCAACCGCTGCTTCCACCTGCTCTACAGACATGACTGTTCCTGCTCCTACATGGATTTTCTGATACGTTTCACGCAATAAGTGAATTGCTTTCTTTGTTTCCTCCAATGTATCAGCTAAGCTATGGTTAAAGGTCACCTCTATGAATTTGATCCCTCCCTTAATAAGAGCTTCTGCTGTGGGCAAAAGCCTATCCATCTCAATTCCTCGCATAATCACAATAATCTTGTGTTCCATAATAGCTTGATATACATCACTTCTCATTTGCCTTCACCTGCTTTTTGTTCTGCCGTTTAAGCTCTTTACCTCTTCTCTATTCAAATGTATAAGCACTAAGCGGATTCCGAGTATCTTGTCAATTTAATGACTAGTATAAATGATTTGAACGACAAGCCGAGGGAAAAACCCTCGGCTTTGTATTGGACAGAACATAAACCCATCCGCTTCGTGAGCCCTAAGCGAATCACTTTGGGGCAGCAGAAGTGAATCTGATTTGATAAAGTAACTTTAGCTCCCGGCTTTATCTAAGGGTGTATTATACCCAGATTTTATCTAACGACTCTTTCACTACCTTCACCGCTTCTTCAAACGACATCTCGCCCAGTGCCGGTACAAAAGGCTCTGCCATAACCGGTCCGGTGTAACCTAACTCTTTCAAACCTTGGAAGAATTCGGCACTTTTTAAGACGCCTGTGCTTCCCGGCAGGGCACGCACTTGATCGATTTGTTCTTCTCTTGGTATTCCGGCCGGTGCATCCATCACATGAACACAGGTAATCCAAGATTCATCCGGGATTTTCTTAAAGTCAGCAGAGGTTTGCTCAGACATATCCCAATGCCATAAATCTAACATAAGGCCTATGTTTCCTGTTCCTATTGCATTACATAGTTCCAGCATTTGATCCAAATTGTGGATGAATTCATATTTCTTACCGGCTCGCATAGTTGGGGGTCCGACGTACTCTAATCCCAAGGAGATACCATATGCCTCTAGTATTTCAGCGGCTTGTTTCAATCTGCTACGATGTAATTCGAAATTCTCCGCATAGGTTAGTGTATCACTGGCCGGTAGTATATACGTGGAACAACGATTAGTCCCACATGCAACCGCATACTTAGCATATTCTTCCAGCTTTTCCATGTCTTTACGGAAAACGTCTTCTCCGGCTCTAAACTCTACCGGAAGACCAATTCCACCCGGTATCAGATTATTTTCCGCCAATAGTCTTTTTGTCTCTTCGACCGGTCTTTGACATTCGCTCTCGATATCCAGCATAATGCCTTCAAACCCGTATTTTTTCGCCATTGGTGCTGCTACTTCCAGTGCCACATTGTGACCAATAGCTCCTGATGCTAATGCTTTGTACATAATTGCCTCCTAATTTTACAAAGTAATGATGTCAGGGTGTCAAGTAATTCTACGCTTTGGCATACTCATTGCATAGCAAACGATAGGGAGCTTCATCTTCTTCAATTTCTGAAAATCGTCCCATTGGCTGATGGAATTTGTTGTCATTCACATCGTCATTACACATCGAAACTTCACCGATTAGTACGTCGCCGGTTCCCGGTTTTACATCAAAGTCATGATATTGCTTTGGCCACAAGGTAATACTCTCTCCCGGATTTAACTCCACGCCGGTTCCGGCCGGCACATAGAAGGAACGTCCATCGCAGTTTACCAAAACATCTGTATCCGCAAGGTCGTCATTTTCATCGGCATTATACACGTGAATAATCAGCGTTCCGCCGCCGCGATTGATAATATCTTCTGACTTCGTCCAGTGATAATGCATGGGCGAGTGTTGCCCTTCTTTTAGCATTAATAGCTTTTCGGCATATACCTTGGGATAGCGGTCATCGTTTTGACTTCCGTTTCTAAGAGTAATTAAGGCAAAACCTAACTTTTCCCAATCCCCATGGCCATAATCAGTGATGTCCCATCCCAACATATTATCCCTGATTTCGTCATACTCACTACCTTTTGTCTCCCAATCCCTCGGAGTCCAATGACAAAAAGGGGGCAGATGAAAGCCGTTATCTTTGATGAGTTTTTCCATTTCCCTAATCCGTAGATTGATTTCCGAACGTTTCATTGCATTCCTCCTGTTTTCTCTTTTTTGATTTTTCCGATCTTTGATGGTTAAAGTATAGCCTATTTCAAGATGAAAAGCTAGCAAATCTTTTGCTAGCTTTTCATTCCTTTATGCACACAGCTACAGTTCACGCGGGGCGGACCGGCTCACAGTCTAACGTATCTCATTCCAGTGACTCCCCGCCCATGGAACGGAGACTC
>JGI20163J15578_10000939_pt1 | contig 12079 bp, 13 predicted proteins | sample TergutCu122P1_FD_15578 | JGI IMG/M metagenome (IMG submission 15578)
TGGATAACAGGAATCCCCTTCGACATAGCCCACTGCATAGGCAACTTCGCAGCTTGCTTTTTCCTATTCAAACCACTAACTAAGTTGATGAGCAAGATATATCAAAAAGAACCTGCTTGATTGCACACAGTTAAATATTTCCACTAAAGAAAATCCCACGATTGCGCTCTACCGCTCTCGTGGGATTTTTTTAATCGATCTCACCATAATACCTACAATACTTCGCAATGCAACAATTTTCGCATTTTGGTTTCCTTGCTGTGCAAACTGCTCTGCCGTGCAGAACGAGGCGATGGCAGAAATCAGAGGACTTTTCAGGCGGTAATATTTTTCTTAACGCCGTTTCAATCTTGTCGGGATTTTTCATATCCATTACCAAGCCTATGCGGTTTGAAAGTCTGATACAATGCGTATCTACCACCACCGCAGGCTTATTAAAAATATCACCAAGCATAAGATTTGCTGTTTTTCTGCCCACACCGGGCAGTTTCAGCAAATCTTCCATTTCATCCGGCACCTGACCATCAAAATCACTAAGCAGCATTGAAGCCGCCGCGATTATATCCTTCGCTTTTGTTTTGTAGAAGCCGCATGAAAAAATGATTTTTTCAACCTCTTTCACCTCAGCAGCCGCAAAAGCTTCAAGCGAAGGGTATTTTGCAAACAGAGTCGGTGTTACAGTGTTCACTCGCGCATCGGTACATTGTGCAGCAAGACGAGCTGCAAAAAGCAGTTCATAATCTTTACTATACTTTAAGTCCGTATATGGTATAGGATAACACTCCTCAAGCAATCGTATTATTTCAGCTATTTCGGCTTTTGTATGCATGGTTTTTCTCCACTCATTTTGAATATACTGCTATAATAACATGTTTTCAAACAAAAATAAATAATTGCGCATATTCAGTTGAATTATGCTCGAGACTTCTGTATAATTTCCAAGTTCAATAAATTATGAAAAGAGGATAACCTGTGATAAAAGAAATAATGGCATATTTATCAAACTATGATCCGGAAGTCGGAAACTCCATCGAAAAGGAATTCGAGCGTCAATGTCGTAATATTGAACTAATTGCATCTGAAAACATTGTGAGCGAAGCGGTGCTGTTGGCTGCCGGCTCAGTACTCACAAATAAATACGCAGAAGGATATCCCGGGAGACGATTCTATGGTGGTTGCGAAGAAGTCGACGATGTAGAAACACTTGCCATTGAGCGTGTGAAGGAACTTTTTGGTGCAAAGTACGCAAACGTGCAAGCTCATTCAGGAGCATCGGCTAACTATGCTGCGTTTTTGGCTCTTGTGAATCCCGGTGATACCATACTCGGCATGAACCTTGATCATGGCGGACACTTGACACATGGCAGTCCTGTGAATTTTTCAGGAAAATATTATAATATAATTCCGTATGGCATATCTCCTGATACCAATACCATTGATTATGATGAACTAAGAAGTCTTGCTGTCGAGCATAAACCAAAAATGATAATCGCCGGAGCATCGGCTTATCCTCGTTCAATAGATTTCAAGAAATTTTCGGAAATCGCCAAAGATGTGGGTGCGTACTTGATGGTGGACTTTGCACATATAGCAGGACTTGTCGCTACGGGTGAGCATCCCTCCCCTATTCCCTATGCCGATGTTTCAACCAGCACAACGCACAAAACTCTACGAGGTCCGCGCGGCGGATTTATCCTCACAAATGATGCGGAAATTGCAAAGAAAATTAATTCTGCTGTCTTCCCCGGTGCTCAAGGTGGACCGCTCATGCATATCATTGCGGCTAAAGCCATCGCATTTGGTGAGGCGCTAAAACCGGAGTTCAAAGAATATCAAAAGCAAGTTCGCAAAAATGCTGTTGCCTTGGCTAATGCATTAATCAAGCGTGGGTTTAACCTCATTTCCGGAGGAACGGACAACCACTTAATGCTTGTTGATTTGCGCAGTTTCAAAAGAACAGGCAAGGAAATGCAAGAACTGCTTGATACTGTTTTCATTACGACAAACAAAAACAAAATACCAAATGACCCTGAATCCGCATTCGTAACAAGTGGACTCAGACTTGGAACGCCTGCCGTTACCAGCCGTGGTTTCAAAGAGGACGATATGGATGTAATCGCTGAGCTATTGTACCTTGCAGCAACAAACTTTGAAGCAAATGCAGACCACATTCGCACAGAAGTAAACAAACTCTGCAAAAAATACCCAATATATAAATAACAACATCGTTCAAAGGAGACCTAATGGGCTTTTGTCTTTTAGCGGATTATTCATTTTCCGATATAACCGACATATCACCGAGATTTCTGTCTGAAAAAGGAATCAAATTCCTGATGATAGATCTCGATAACACATTGGCTGCATATGATGAGAATGTTCCGGCAGATGATGTTTTTCGGTGGATATCAGAACTCAAAAACAACGGCATAACACCGGCACTTGTTTCAAACAGCACTCGTGTAATGCGTGTTTGTTCATTTGCCGAAGCTTTTGATGTCCAATCCGTTGCACGAGCACGTAAGCCCTCACCTTTCAATATGCTGCACCTAATGGAAACGGCAGGATTCTCTGCAAATGAATCTGCGTTAGTTGGCGATCAAATATTCACAGACGTATTAGCCGCAAATCGAGCCGAAGTAATCTCAATAGTTATAAAGCCAAGAAAATTTACTAATATTTTTCTTGCGCTAAGGTACTGCGCAGAGCGACCCATTCGCTTTTTTGCCAGAAATAAAATGATGAATAATGAGGAGAATTCTAATCAATGAACAACATTAAAAGAATACGAAATCAGCTCAAAAAATACGATTGTAATGCCATACTAATTACAAGTCCTGTCAATAGATTTTACGCAACCGGATTCAACTCCAGTGCAGGGGCACTGCTTGTCACAACAAATGGTGCATGGTTTTTCACAGATTTTCGTTATATTGAAATGGCGCAGTCCGCAGTCTCGGAAGCGCAAGTTCTGCTTGCAACAGATGAAAATACATATTCCAAACAAATAAAAGCCATTCTCGATGAAAAGGACATTGCTGTGCTTGGGGTCGAAGATGACAGGCTGACATACGCTCAGTATCGTGAATGGAAGAAGAAGCTGAAGAAAAAATTTGTATCGGCAGGAGAACTAATCGATGAGCTTCGTGCAGTAAAATCCGCTCATGACCATGGTAAAATAACAAAGGCACAACGCATTGCAGAAAAATCTTTTGAAGAAATTCTTCCGCTTATATCCACTGATATTACAGAGAAACAACTCGCTACTGAACTTGTGTATCGATTAGTAAAAAACGGAGCTGACGATAAAGCATTTGACCCTATTGTTGTATCGGGCACAAAATCCAGCATGCCGCATGGCGTACCTGACAACAGCAAAATCAGTCATGGCTTTTTGACGATTGATTGGGGAGCGCGTTTTGATGGTTGGTGCAGTGATATGACTCGAACAGTCTGTGTCGGTCAACCCACCGAAGAAATGATAAATGTTTACAAAACTGTACTAAAAGCGCAAAAAGTCGGTATCGGTGCTATACATGCCGGAGCAAAATGTGTAGATGTTGATGCGGCAGCGCGAAACGTAATAAAAGATGCAGGCTTTGGTGAGTTTTTCGGTCATGGTCTTGGTCACTCAATAGGTCTTGAAGTACATGAAAATCCAAAAGCATCTCCGATTTCAAAAGAAACTCTGCCGGAAGGCGCTGTACTTACCGTCGAACCCGGTATTTACTTACCCGGTCGTTTTGGCGTAAGAATAGAAGATATGGTTTTCGTAACAAAAGAGGGTTGCAAAAACATCACCAAGACAAAAAGGAAGCTGATAATTCTCTGATATATTGCGATTTCACTGAGTTTCCCCTTGCATTTTATTTAAAACTATTATAAAATGAAAACACAAAATTAACAGAATATTATTTGAGGTATATTTTATGATATCAGCAGGCGATTTTAAAAATGGTGTAACATTTGAAATGGATGGAAAGGTCATGCAGGTTGTTGAATTCCAGCATGTTAAACCCGGAAAAGGCGCTGCATTTGTTAGAGCAAAAATAAGAAACGTCATAACAGGCGGCGTTACCGAAACAACTTTCAATCCATCTGACAAATTTGAAAACGCAGTTGTCGAACGCCGCGACATGGAATACAGCTACAACGATGGCGACCTGTACTATTTTATGGACAATGAAACATATGAACTTGAACCGATTGGTAAAGATCTTCTCAAAGATAACTTTAAGTTCGTAAAGGAAAACATGACCTGCACCATACTGTCCCATAAAGAAAAAGTATTCAGCGTGGACCCCCCCAATTTCGTTGACCTCGTTGTCACATCTACAGACCCGGGTTTCAAAGGTGATACAGCAACAAACGTCACAAAACCGGCGATTTTGGAAACAGGTGCGGAAGTTAAGGTGCCGCTATTTATCGACCAAGGCGAAAAAATACGCATAGACACCAGATCAGGTGAATACATGGAGCGCGCAAAAGGTTAGTATTTTAACTTTATTACATCATAATCAATCTTGTTAAACACATATTCTTAGGAGGTATAATCATGTCTTTGAAAGAGAAAGTTTCTTATCTAAAAGGGTTAGCGGAAGGTTTTGACATTGGCATCGAGTCTAAAGAAGGAAAATTGATAACCACCATAATTGACACTCTGGCGCTGATGGCTGATGAAATTGAAGAGCTAGCCGAAAACGCACTCGATATCGGCGACGAACTAGATGCTCTTTCCGATGATTTGGCCGATGTAGAAGAATATGTTTTCGACGAATTCGAAGATGATGACGATTTATTCTACGATGATGACGATGATGACTTATTTGACGATGAAGAAGAACATGGATGTCATAGTCACTGTTTCTGCAATATGTGCGGCGGTGATGACATGACGTTTGATGTAATCTGTCCGGCATGCGGTACAGAAATCGAACTGGATGAAGCAGATTTATCGGAAGATTCTATCAACTGCCCTCAGTGTAACGAACTTCTGGAATTTGAATTTGAAGACGATGAAGAAGACGACGAAAATAAGGAACACGTGGAAACGGCCGAATAAAATGTATATTGTAGGGGGCGGATAATATCCGCCCCTANGTGTGTTTGCAATTCATTTTTTCAGGAGGCNCTATGGTTAAGATNACTAATAACGAGCATGAAACCATACTTGAGGGCGAAAAGCTTGGCAAAACTCTNAAACCCGGCGCGGTTGTTGCTCTGTATGGTGAACTTGGCGCAGGNAAAACTGCGTTTACACGTGGTTTAGCGCAAGGATTGGGTATTGAAATGCACGTTTCAAGCCCTACGTTCACTATCGTGAATGAATATCTCGGGGATATCCCATTATTTCATTTTGATATGTATCGNCTTGAAACAGAAAACGAACTGTTTGATATCGGGTGGGATGATTACCTTGAGCGCGGNGGCGTNTGCGCTGTCGAATGGAGCGAAAAAGTGCCCAGCGCATTCCCGCCGAATACAATATCTGTAAAAATAGAAAATCGTGGTAACGGAAAACGTCACNTGACAATAAATAGTAAGGAGGATATGTAATGCTGATACTGGCTATNGAATCCTCCGCTAAGCCTGCATCTGCCGCAGTTTATTCTGATGGCAAACTNCTNGGACANTATTTCCAAAATAACGGCTTAACACANAGNCGCACACTACTTGCGATAACAGAAGCATTAATAAAAAACCTTGATATCTCCATCGCTGATATCGATTTNTTCGCAGTTTCAAACGGCCCCGGCTCATTCACAGGTGTACGCATTGGAGTTTCAGCCGCAAAAGGCCTTGCATGGGGTGCTCAAAAACCCATATGCGGAGTTTCTACACTTGAAGCGATGGCTTATCAGCTCAACATGCAAGATGTTATCATCTGCCCTGTTATGGACGCAAGACGTCAACAGGTTTATAATGCGCTTTTCAAATGGGATCATAACTCATTGATTCGATTATGTGAAGATCGTGCGATATCACTTGATGAACTCGGAAAAGATATAATGAACTCCAATAAAAAGCACCTACTAATAGGTGATGGTGCTCAAATGAGCTATGATTATTTTACAACAAAGAACATACCATGCGAGATAGCTCCTACCCTGTTGCAATACCAAACGGCATATGGTGTAGCGCTTGCTGCTATAAACGCCAAACCGATAGATGCCATCGCACTGGAACCAAGTTATCTCCGCCCCTCTCAAGCGGAACGAGTATTAAGCGAAAGTCAGCGCCAGTAAACCCTCTCAAGTCGGCTATTCAAACGACATAGAACCTCATTAGTTATGGTGCCGGAAGCTACTGCAAAATCTTCACATCTGATTTCTTCATCACCATTTTTGCCAATCAAAGTGACAACATCACCCGGTTCAACGAAACCAACCTCAGAAATATCAATCATCAGCAGATCCATACAAACGCGACCAATAATTGGCACTTTCACACCATTTACTATGCAAACGCCACCATTGCCCGAAATTTGTCTGGGAACTCCATCAGCATACCCGATACTGACAACGGCAATTCTCATTGGTTTAGTTGCTGTGAAAATTCTGCCGTAACTAACGCTTTCTCCCGCTTCAATTCGACGAATTTGAATAACTCTCGAATGCAAGGATAATACCGGCTGCAATTCCGGCAGGGGTTTTGTTTTGCTGTTATCACTCATCACACCATATAGCATGATTCCCACTCTTGCATAATCGCACATAAGTTCGGGATAGTTGCAAACACCATAACTGGCTTGAACATGCAGCTTACCGACCCCATATCCCTTTTCTTGGATGTCACCCACTGTTTCATAAAAGTTCTTTATTTGCTCATTTGTAAAATCTATATCCTCAGAAAGTTGACTGTCAGACGATGCCAAATGTGATGCAACACCAACTACAGTCAAATTTTTGCACTTAAACACGCTCTCAATTTCATCAAAGTTCTTGCGTTCAATACCTAATCTATGCATTCCTGTATCAATCGCAACATGCACATTCAGCTTATATCCGGTCTCATCAAGTGATTTTGCATGAGCTCCGTCAACCACCAGTTGCTCAAGATTATTCTTACTAAGGATTTTCGCATCGGCAAAATGTGTGTAACCCAAAACTAATATATTACCTTTGACCCCATTCTTCCGCAAGAGAATACCTTCATTTACAGTCGCAACCGCAAATGTTTTAACTCCTTCTCTCCACAATCTCCTTGCGACTTTAGTGATTCCATGTCCATATGCATCTGTTTTTACAACCGCCATCAGCTCACATCCGCGCGGCAAACTCAAACTTATCTCACGAGCATTGTGACTAAGTGCCTCTAAATCAACTTCAATCCATGCACGCGAACTTGTTACAATATTTTTTGTGTTACTCATAAGTGATTCCAATTTCCTGCGCTGTCTTAATTATTTCTTCCGCAGACGGATACTCGCAATTCTCATCAATATCCTTGTCAGCTAACACAAGAGCTATGTATTTTAGCCATTCATCCTTTTTGAGTTGCTTTATAATTTGCATCTTAAAATTTAATCTAGTGGTTGCCATCGCCTCAACGGCGGCATCATGCGACTCAAAATCCTCAAGAGCCTTATCGTACATTTCTTTGCAAGAAAGGAATGTGAACATGGTAAAGCCATCATTTTTTGAAAACACCTCTTTAAGAAGCGCTTTTAGGTTTTCTTGCTGCTTTTCGCCATATGGGAATGCCCATCTTCTGTATTGTTCTTCTTCTTTTTTTCTGGTAGCAGCACTCTTCCAACTGAACATATTTCCGAAAATACTCATTATGATTCCTCCACTTTGAAATTCAGTTTAATATTCCATCAAAACTTCGAAGATTAGCTCTTTTTTCACTGCTCTAATCCAAGTTCAATCAGCTTGTTCACAACTTCAGCATACTCCATGCCCACACCCTTCATCATTTTTGCGAAACGACTTTTTGATGTGAATCCGGGTATGGTGTTAACCTCATTAAATACAATTTCCTTATCTTTCGACAAAAATAAATCTACTCTGGCATAACCCTTGCAGCCCAAAATGCGATAAATCTCTTTTGAAGTTTCTTGCAAACGTTGCTCAATATCCTTATCCACACGGGCAGGCACTATTATTTTTGATGTTTTTAGTGTATATTTTTCCTCGTATGTAAAAAAGCCATGTGATAACTCTATTTCATCAATTCTGCCGACTATGAGTTCTTTGTTTCCCATAACAGCACAACCGACTTCAAACCCCGAAATTCCTTCTTCAATAATTACTACATCATCGTAGTTGAACGCTTTTTGCACAGCACTATAGAGTTCAGAATAATCTTCGACCATAGTTATTCCAAACGATGAGCCGGTCTTTACAGGTTTAACGAAAAACGGAAGTTTCAACTCGCTTACCGACAAGTGCAGTTCTTCATTTGAAGGCATCCGGTCGAAACTAATAGATTTAGGAACAGCAATCCCATGAAATTCGACCAGTTTATGCGCTCTGTCTTTATCCATGCATAACGCAGATGCCGCCAAACCACTACCCACAACAGGAATCCCGGCAAGTTCGCACAATCCTTGCACTGTTCCATCTTCACCGTTTTTGCCGTGTAAAACCGGAAAAACAACGTCAATCGGCAATATGCTCGCTTGTCCGTCTATAAATTCCATTATGCCGCCGGGTCGTGATGGCGTAATGATTGCAGATGTTAAATCGCTTTGATTCAAATGCCATTTATCATTGGGGATATTTTCAATATCTCCTGTGTACTTATACCACTGTCCTTGTCTTGTGATTGCCAGCATTATTACTTCAAACTTGTCGTAATTTATGGCTTTAATAATCGAATATGAAGAATTGAGCGATACGTCATATTCCGGTGAAACGCCACCGAAAATAACGGCGACTTTCTTTTTGTTCATACATACCTCTTTTTGCGAATTTATTTTGATATCTTAATTGTCATATCATTATATGAAGTATTGGATATATTATCACATATGCAGAAAAATTACCATACAAAAATATGTCGTTATGCCTTTTATCATTAAAATTTATGTTTACTGTCCGGTGAAAATATGATATCATTTATCAGTTAAGGTTTGCAACGTAATTTTTATAGTGCAAGATATAACTCATTTTATTTTGGTGTAGGCATAATGAAACTTTTTTTTCAGGCAATACTGCATTTCCTGCGAGAAGCGGATATTTTTTTGTTAATAATAAGCCTTGTCTGCGCAATATTCGGACATATCCTTATTGCCAGTGTAGTATCGGGAAATCCCAACCTCTCGGTTCGAATATTAGATGTTCAAACCGGTGCTATAGTACTTGGTGTTGCGCTTTTTGTGATTTTTTCATATCTGGATATAAATATTATCGCCGATAAATCCAGGCTGCTTTATATCTTCAGTGTATTATTTATTTCAACGCTCTATTTCTGGGGTCAAGGCGGTGGGCTTGACGGTGCAGGTTCTCGCGCTTGGTTGCGATTTGGTGAGATTGGTATTCAACCCGCAGAAATCGTCAAAATCACATTCGCAATCATATTTGCAAAGATAATTACCAACTATAAGGAGCGAAAAACACTTAATTCAGTTGCTTCATTACTGAAAATTCTTATTGCTTTCTTGCTTCTTTTCGTAGCAATTCTATACATCGCCGGAGATATGGGTACATCTCTTATTTATGTATTTATGCTCGTTGCAATGCTTTTTGTCGGCGGTGTAAAGCTTCGATGGTTTGTCCTTGCCGGAGCAGCCATAGTTGTAGTCACTCCCTTTATTATGTACTACCTTTTGCCGGAAGCATATCTTATGCGTCTGCTCGTTCCGTTTTTCCCGCATTTGGACGGAGAACAGAGACTTGGTTTTCTCTGGCAACCTGACTTGAGTGTAGATGCAATATCATCAGGACGATTCTTTGGACAAGGACTTGGTAACGGTCGTATAACTCAATCCGGAATCATTCCGGCACAACACACAGACTTCATATTTTCTGTAGCGGGTGAGGAATTAGGTTTCATCGGTTGTATCGTAATACTTGCACTACTTGCCGCAATCATTATTCGTTGTATTTATGTCGGTCTTGAATCAAACAATCCGCTCGGTATGCTTGTGTGCGTTGGGATAGCTACAAAGTTTATCGCACAGCTTTTTATAAACATTGGAATGTCGCTTGGAATAATGCCCGTCATAGGAGTTACCTTACCATTTTTCAGCTACGGAGGCTCTTCAATCGTCACATGTTTCGCCGCAATGGGAATAGTATCAGGCATAAAAATGCGTCCGAACCCATTAAGATACAGATCATTTTAAGAGGTACTTTATGAGCAATCCACGAATTGAGCGAGAAGAACTGGAAAAACAAATACTCTCACCTCTTGCATCATTAGCCTTGAACTCAAAGGGGCGTGTGCGTGCTGAAACTGAATGCGATATCAGGACATGTTACCAGCGCGATATCGACAGGATCACACACAGTAAGGCATTTCGTCGTTTGAAGCATAAAACACAAGTTTTCCTTCAGCCCGAAGGTGATCACTACAGAACACGACTAACTCATACACTGGAAGTGTCAAGAATCGGAAGAACTATTGCTCGTGCTCTGAGGCTAAACGAAGATTTGACAGAGGCAATCGCTCTGGGACACGATCTTGGGCATACGCCGTTTGGACATGCCGGAGAGCGTGAACTTAACAAAATCCTCTCGAACGAGGAAGGCTATAAGCATAATCACCAGAGCCTGAGGATTGTTGAAAAAATTGAGCGCGATGGCGAAGGGCTTAATCTCACACATGAAGTTAAAGATGGTATTTTGTGTCATACCGGCGATAGACGTGCCGAGACTGCCGAAGGTGATATAGTACGATTTGCAGATAGAATCGCATATATAAATCATGATGTTGATGATGCCATCAGGGCGGGAATTCTTCTTCGATCCGACATCCCTCAAGAAATCACAAAAACACTTGGTGTCAATTATGGTGAATTGATAGACTCACTGATACTTGATATGATTGATGAGAGTAAAAAATGTGGCACAATCACCTTTAGTCCGCAAATAGCAAAACTGTTTGATGTATTTTATAACTTCATGTTTGAAAAAGTTTATGTGAATATGAAAGCTAAGAGTGAAGAACCTAAGGTATATGGCATTATTAAACGATTGTTCGATTATTACATTGACAATCCCGATGAATTGCCGAATGACTTCAAGCGTATTGCTAAAAGAGATTCTTTACGTATAGCTGTTAGCGATTATGTTTCCGGTATGACAGATAAATATGCAATATATCTCTACGGAGAACTATTTATCCCTGAAGCCTGGCAAGTACGATAGGGAAATGGAGTGAAGTTTGTGAGGACAACGTCTTCTATTCCCGATAGTTTCTTAGACGAACTTATCAATAAGTCCGATATATTTGACGTGGTCAGCGGTTATGTCAGACTCACAAAACGCACCGGAAGCAATGTGTTTGGGCTTTGTCCGTTTCATGGTGAAAAGACACCGTCGTTTTCTGTTAACACCGATAAACAAATTTTTTATTGTTTTGGTTGCCAAAAAGGCGGCGGAGTGATAAACTTTATAAGGGAAATTGAAAATGTCCCATTTCGTGATGCGGTGGAAATTCTCGCAAAACGAGCAGGCATGACCGTACCATCGTCCGACGCAGACAACGAAATTGCCGAAAAACGTCGTCGAATGTTTCAGCTCAATCGTGACGCTGCACGCCATTTCCACGAGCTGCTCTCTTCCCCACTCGCACAGTCAGCACGTGATTATCTTGCAAAACGCGGCATCTCAAAAGCAATGGTCACACGCTTTGGAATTGGCGCAGCACCGGAGTCGTGGAATCTTCTTGTAGATTCCATGATAAAAAGAGGATATACGCTAGAAGAACTTATCGAAGCCGGACTTGCAAAACCTCGTCAGAAAAAAAATAACGAAATCGAGAACAGTGCTTATGATGTATTTCGAAACAGACTGATTTTTCCGGTAATTGATACGCGCGGTAATGTAATCGGTTTTTCCGGCAGAATTATTGATGATGGTGAGCCGAAATACCTAAATTCTCGCGAAACACTTGTTTATAATAAAAGACGCAG
>JGI20163J15578_10000940_pt1 | contig 12079 bp, 4 predicted proteins | sample TergutCu122P1_FD_15578 | JGI IMG/M metagenome (IMG submission 15578)
CAGAATTTGGGGATATTGCCGCGCTACAGGTAACCTTGTCATGCACTCCCGTATTTGGACAAGAGGCGTAGAGAGAAATGTAATCGGCGGTATAACTTATGATCCGGACATAAGAGCCGGAGACGTAATTCGTATAGAAGCCCGTTTCTTTGCAACGGTGTATCACACAGTAACAGCAGCGGAAGAACAGTTAAATGCAATAGCTATTCCTATGGATAGGGTACCTATCCCTTATCTGACAGTAGAACTGCGTAACGCAACCGCCGATGCAGATGTGCCTCCGCTTGTACCTGCAGGTGCAACCCCATGGGTAAACCGCTTCAGCCCGCCAAGTGACCTTGCAATTCCACTTGCAGGCATGGCTTTCCCTGCACCGCAGCATGCATCACGCTTTAACGCAAACGGTTCATTGTTGTTTGACTTCTTCCAAGGCGGTGCAATAAACTTCGAGCCAAACACGATAACTTTACGATATGAGCAAATCCGAATACCTGCGGGCGGCGTTGCAACAGCAACCGACCCATATGTAATTTGGCTATTGGTTGAAGATACAGTTGTACCACGTCAAACACTTACAATAGTTCGTCATGACGATGCGGAAAATGAGGACGGTTATGTAGCTGTAAACCTACCGCACGGTGGAATTACTGAGTTTGGCAACCCGGGTGTAAGCGGTCACTTTAGAGTATACTTCCGTCACCCCGGCGGATACCCTGTAGCCGCACAAGTAGTTAACAACTCCGGAGCTACAGGTTGGGTTATTGACAACCTGACACTTACAACCGAAATCAGAGTAGTACCACATGACAACCATCCTATTCCGGGAGCCGGTAACAACTGGACCTACAGACCAAGTGAATGGATTACGTTTAATACATTGTTTGACGATGATACAAATACGTTCCAAATCGATGTAGAGCCGGAATGGCATGCAGAAGTACACACAGTTGAAAGAATAGAAATTATCCCCGGTTTAGATCTTGTTCACTATATATATGTGGATGCAGATTTATACCATGAAGCGGATATGGGACTTGACCAGTATGTAGACAGAGTTCCGCCAAGAATAGGAGCAGGAATGTGGCGTCCGGTAAGAGTGCTTGACGGCGAAACGCTGAGGGCATACCATGACGACTATATTTCTCCTGAAATTCATGAAGTTGTAATTCCAACCGATGATGACGACGATGATTGTGACATCATCTTTATCTACATGGAAAGAAGGGCACAAGGCCGTATTTACGGTTTTGTACTAGATGCGGAAATGCTTACAGACCCAACAGTTTTACGTCCGTTGGTTGGTGCAGCAGTAACCGTGCTTAACAGTGCAGGAGAGGTTGCGGCAACGGCAACAAGCGGTCAAAACGGGTTCTGGGAAGTGGTTGGTTTAGAGCCGGGTACGTATACTGTAATAGGTACCCACAACAACAGAAGCGCGTTTTCAGTGCCAAATCCTGTTGTGCTGACATCAGATACAAATGCAAGAGCTGACATCTTCATTGGCGAAGACGACGGTTTCTTGTACCTTGTACGTGTAATGGACAGAGACCAAAACGTGAGTTCGAACTCAACAGTAACGTTAACCTACCCGGTTGACAATGTTGTAGGAGCTTCTTACGAACCGTCATTCCAAGTGCTTCGTCTAAACCCAGACCTTGGCTGGTTGTCAGAAGGTCAGATAACAGCAGTTAATGACGGCAGGGCGGTAACGCGTGCGGCAACCGATTACGATTTCCGTTTGCCCGGCCTGGCTGTAATGACGATAGATATGCCGCGTGAGCGTTTAGAAAACTTGGAAGTATGGGTTATAACAGACGAACGTTCCCGTAACATGCTGTTATACGACTACTTGATTCAGGATGCAACATTAACACACAACAGAAACAGCATAACCGCCCGTCCGTACCACGGCTTCTTGGGTACATTCTTTATTCCTTATGCATACTCAGGAGATGTGCTTCGTGCAGAAGGAACGGTTAACGGTGTTCTAAGTCATGCCATACGTAACTTAACACCTCAAGACGCACATGCAGACATTATAGTTATCCGCATATCTCATGTAATACCTGCGGACGACTTTGAAGTAAGAGTAGTTGATCGAAGAGGAAACTTGATTACCACATCAAGATTGATAAGCCCGGCGATGACCTCAACGACAGGTATCTTTAGACTAAACCGAGAAGATGTAGAAGTTGGTCAAAGAATTACGGCAACAGCACCGGGCTGGAGACAGTACCCATATGCGGGATATGTAATAGTGAATCAAGCAGCGATTGATGTGGGTCACATCTACATCATGCTTCATGATAATTGGCTTGAGCCATTTGACCTTGGTGTAACAGTAGTGAACCGCGACGGTGTAACAATTACAACGGCAACGCTTCAGTATAATTCACCGGCACGTCCTGGTGGATGGCAAGGTCCATTTGATCCGCGAGTGGAAGGTTCGAACGGAGTGTTCACAGTTCGAGATGCGCTGATAGGCGGTGTGTTGTATGCATCGGCCCCCGGTTTTGCCACAAGCCCTGCCCGTACAATTGTTTACAGAGATGCAGCTACAGGCCACATTTATATAGTTTTGGATGTATATGTCCCTGTAGAAGTGACAGTAAACGTAAGAAGCGGCAGTATAACCGGCAGCCTAATCCCGACGGCTTGGTTACAGCATCCATCCTTTGATGCAGAGCGTCTAACCACCACTGACGGCACCTTTACAATTACTTTAAACGGCAGTCATGTAGGCACCGGGCTAACAGCAGGTGCATATGGCTTTATAAGCAGAGACCGTGTAATTACTTTTGCAGACTTGGCATCCCCGCGCATCATAGATATATATCTTGAAGCAGGCTGGATAGACCCGGATACGAGAATAACAGTAGAAGTAAGACGTCAAAGTGACCGTATGTTAATTCCAACAGCAGCACTTGAAGGAGTTCCTGCAAACCTGATTACAGCACGCAACGACGGAACGTTTATACTTGCGATTGACGGCAGCCATGTTAACAGCGAGCTTAGAGCAAGGGCTTCGGGTTTTGCGCCAAACACACACGCCATCAGCCATCAAGATTTAGCACCGCCGCGTACAATTGTAATTTACCTGGACGGCGGTGACGATAGATATGCAGTAGAGCTTGATGTGTATGTAGTGTTGGAAGTGACAACACCTCTTGTACCACTAACAATATCAACATTAACACGTTATCTTTCTCTACCGGCACCATATGCACCTGTAGGCGGCCAAGGCCGTTGGACAGTGCGCATGTTAGGTGACCACATCAATACAACAACCTTAACAGGTAATGCACCAGGTTTCGTACCACAAGACCGTATAATTACCTTTGAGGATTTAGATAATGCTGACAGACCTGTAGTAATTGCGCTTGGCGGAGCAGTTATGCCAACACCAATCTACTTTAGAATAGTAGACAGCGCGGGCCGTGCAATTCCAACAGCATTACTGACACAAGTAACTGCAACATTAGTGCCACTACCTGCTCCTGGCGGTGCAACAGGCACAGGCAAAAGTGACCACTGGAGAGCGCAAGTAGCAGGTTCTCTTGCAGTAACAGGCGCGAGATTCTATGCAAGCGCACCGGGCTTTAACACTAACGTATACATCCTGACCATAGAAGGTTTGGCTATGTACGGCAGAGGGTATATTGAAATCGTACTTGGCCGTGATACAGCAGGCTACGACGATGTAGATGTACAAGTTCGCGTATATCGCTATGTAGCAGATGGTGAAAATGTACTACTTCCAACAGCAGCACTTTCCGGTGTTGAACGAATTCAAGTTAACAGCCCACCAAACGGAACCTTTGTAATTACAGTAGATGGTTCTTATTATGGACGAATCCTAACAGCAACAGCTCCGGGCTTTATGGCATACAGCCATAGAATCACCTACTTCGATATGTACAACGGTTTAATAAGCATTGTACTGGGCGGCCCTAATGGTTACGAGCCTGTTGACATGACAGTTCTTGTAGCAGATGCCGCAGCACCAACCGTTGCATTAACCGGTTCACAACTTGTTCATAGTGGCGGCGTAGCGGTAGGCGGTGCAAACGGTAACTTTACAATTAGACTGGACGGTCGCCATATCGGTGACACACTAGATGCTTCTCATAATTTATTTATGTCTCATAACCACCCTGTAAGCCTTCAAGACTTGGTAGCGGGTCATGTAACAATCCTTCTGTTGGAAGGCCAGCCACAAACCTTTACGGTAAGAGTTGTGGACAGTGCAGCCCCAAGCCGCTTGATACCAACAGCTACACTTCTATCAGAAGTTGGCAGTGTAGTACCTGTAGCAGGTCAACCTGGTGTATTTGTTGTGACAGCAACATCCGCCGCGGCTGGCAGAATGCTTACAGCAAACGCACCTGGCTTCAACCCTGTACAACGTCCAATAGCGTTGGAATACTTTGGTACAGAAATAACAATTCAATTGGGACAACAAGGCGAAGGATATAACGATGTAAACGTAAATGTACGTGTATACCGTTATGTAGCCGGTGCCGTCGGCAATCAATTGCTAACAACAGCTGCACTTACAGGTGCCGATAGAATTACACCTGTACTTGTAAATGACAGCCCAACGGGTAGATTTGTAGCTGTCATTAACGGTTCCTACGTTGGCAGAAGCCTAAGAGCTCATGCTCCGGGTTTTGCGCCATACTACCATCCAATCACTTTCTACGACTTGGACGGCCGCGATATAGTAATCGTACTTGGCGGCCCGAATGGCTACGAATATGTAGACGTAAGAGTAGCCGTTACAAGTAACAACGCTGAACTGAATCCATTGACAACAGCAGGTCTTACACTACCTGAAGGAGCAACTTCAACCCCTGTTGCAGGCCAGCCTGGTGTATGGACAGTAAGAATGACCGGACAGCATGTAGGTCAAGTTCTTACAGCGCACGCTCCGGTTCATGAAGACGCAAGACACACTGTTACTGTCGATAACCTTCGTGACAGAGAGATTGACATTACCCTTATCGAAGGAGATGCAAATCTTGTTACCATAAGAGTGGTAAACAGAAACGACGACCTAATACCAACAGCAAGTGTAGACATTCTTGGCTATGAAGCAATGTCAATAGACAACACCGGTATGTTTTCGTTATTGCTAACCACAGGAATGTATGGACACAGCTTACATGCAAGTGCACCGGGTTTCCAAGATGCATCTCATGTAATAATAGAGGCTTACTTCGAAAGTGATGCAGTAATCACAATCGTTCTTGACCAATACAAGTCTGTTAACATGACAGCGCGCGTATACCGTCAAAGAGGCGCAACCCGCATACTAATACCAAGTGCAACTCTAACCGGTGTAGAGGGTATTACCGCTGACCATGAAAACAAAGGAACATTCAGCTTCACGCTAGACGGTTCCCATGTTGGCAGAACACTAACAGCCGGTGCACCGGGCTTCGAATCTCGCAACCATGTTGTAACATTTGTAGACCTTTATCGCGAAATAATAGAGTTTGTACTGGTACTTCGCGGCGACAACACAATTTGCATTGATGTAGGCCGTGATGGTACAGTGACAGTAACACCTCCTCCGGGCGTAGAATACTACGTACGCGATAACAATGAAGTAAACGAAAATGGCAACATCGTAGTTGAAATCCGTCCGGAAGACCAAGACAACCCGGTTAACAGAGAAAATATCGAAGTTAACACACCGGGTAACGATTGGCAGTACGAAATTATTCCTGACCCGGATACAGATGGCGGTTATCTGATAATAATCACACCACCGACAATTAGCGGCGGTACCGATAACAACGGTAACCACTATGTAACAAGGCCGCCGGGAGACGGTGACCGTGAGTGGACACAGCGTCCTCCTGGTAATAACGGCGAAATTATCATAGACCCGCCAGCCGGTTGGAACCCAGATGATGACCTGGTAATCATCGACCTGCCGGATGACTGGGATTACGAAAAAAGAAGTGATGGCGACGGAAACTACTATATTATCATCTGGCCGCCACGTATAGACGAACCTACCGACGCACCAACAGACGTTACTCCTCCACCTCCTCCACCATTACCGCCGCATGAAGTATCGTTAGAGCCGGAAGGTATTCCATGGACACCACGTCAGCCCGTAGAATTAGATTATTTCATCACTCGTATAGACGAAGTATATTATCTGCCGCCTCCTGACCTTTCGCATGTTGAACCTACACGCTTTGCGTATATGATTGGTGACCAGAACGGCAGAGTTCGTCCTACAGACAACATTACACGAGCAGAAGCAGCAACAATATTCTTCCGTCTGATAACTGATTCGCATCGCTCGGATATATGGTCACAAACCAATACCTTTGTAGATGTACAATCAAACAGATGGTTCAATAACCCAATTTCTACAATGCAACGCGGCGGTTTATTCGCCGGAATGCCATTGGGCGAAAACTTTGGCCCGGATCAAGCTCTAACCCGTGCAGAATTTGCTGCAATGGTAGTTAACTACTTGGGTCTTGGAACTTTCAGAGTTGCAAATGGCGACATCTTTACAGATATTCAAGGCCACTGGGCAAGTGACGCGATAGAAATGGCATACTTGCAAGGCTGGGTACGCGGTTTCGGAGACGGAACATTCAGACCGGATCAGCTAATTACAAGAGCAGAAGTTGCAGCACTTGTAAACCGCGCACTTGGACGGTTGCCGCAGTACACATCAGACTTGCTTCCCGGTATGGTAACCTTCCCTGATAACATGAATGAAAATGCATGGTACTACCTGTATATTCAATCAGCGGTAAACTCCTACTACCATGAAATTAAAGCTGATGGAATTCACGAGACATGGACGCAATTGATCACCCCAAGAAACTGGCGTGCTCTTGAAAGACCGTACTCTCAGCCTAATAGCTGGTAAAATAGGGCTAATTTAAACGAAGTGCCTATCAAAGTATAAGTGTGAGGTTTGATGTACCAAACTCATTCTAGAGGGGTTTGGTACATCAAGCCGCGCTTATAAGGCGTAGGTTTAGTTTGTATACCAACTTAATCTCATAGATGGATGGTACGCTTAGCTTGTCCTTGTGATAGAGTTAGGTATTATTGTGATGTCCGCGTTAGTTTACCCCCTGATATCAGGGGGTAAATATAAAATACGTTGCACTTTCCTCATTTTTCAACTAAGATACATATGTATTGTTTACCAATCTCTAACTTACAAGGAGGATTCAAATGGCAAAAATCACATTTATGGGTGCAGGAAGTACAGTATTTGCACGTAATGTACTTGGCGATTGCATGGCAACAGCTGCGTTGGCAGACAGCGAAATTTCCCTGTACGACATTGACGGCCAGCGCCTGAAAGAAAGTGAAACAATTATTAAGGCAATTAATGAAGGCTTAGGCGGCAAGGCAAAAATTTCTGCTTACTTGGGTGTGGAAAACCGCAAGGAAGCACTTCGCGGTGCAAACTTTGTAGTAAACGCAATCCAAGTAGGCCTGTACGATCCATGTACTATTACAGACTTTGAAATCCCCAAAAAGTATGGCTTACGCCAAACAATTGCCGATACACTTGGTATTGGTGGTATAATGCGCGGGCTCCGTACAATTCCTGTACTTGCGGATTTTGCCCGTGATATGGAAGAAGTTTGCCCGGACGCATGGTTCCTAAATTATACAAACCCTATGCCAATACTGGCCGGCTATATGCAAAGGTATACCGATGTTAATACAATTGGACTGTGCCACAGCGTACAAGGGTGTTCTTCCGGGTTGCTTGGCTCATTGGGAATGGAAGATAAAATGGAGGGCCGCAAAGAGCTTATCGCAGGTGTTAACCACATGGGATGGCTGATAGACATCAGAGACAAATACGGGAACGACCTTTATCCGGAAATTCGTAAACGTGCCGCCGAGAAAAATGCTGCAGGAAAGCACTGGGATATGGTGCGCTACGAGTATATTAAGCATCTGGGCTACTACTGCACAGAATCCAGCGAACATAACGCAGAGTACAACCCGTGGTTTATCAAAAAGAATTATCCGGAACTTATCGACAGGTTTAACATCCCGCTGGATGAATACCCGCGCCGTTGTGTTAGTCAAATTGCGGGATGGGCAAAAGATTTTGAAGAACTTTCAACAAGTGCGAAAGCCAACCCTCACAAGCGTTCCGGTGAGTATGCGTCTTATATTATGGAATCTATGATAACAGGTGTGCCAACAAAAATTGGCGGCAATGTTCTTAACAGGGGCGGCTTAATAGAAAACCTTCCCCAAGAAGCCTGTGTAGAAATCCCATGCATGGTAGATAATTATTGCATACACGGCACCTATGTAGGACGACTGCCTGTACAGCTTGCCGCTATGAATATGACCCAAATAAATGTGCACTTCTTAACAATTGAAGCGGCAGTTACATTAAAGAAAGATCACATATACCAGGCGGCGATGCTTGACCCACACACGGCGGCAGAACTTTCTATCGACGATATCCGCGCTATGGTTGATGAGCTGATAGAAGTACACGGCGACTGGATGCCAAAATACAAATAGGAGGCCGACATTATGCTTAAAACTAACAAAGACAGACTTCCCATTGTGTCCGTTTCCGGTGTGGTATGGCACCCGAAAGGCGGCGGCGCAGGGCGCATATCAGTAGATGGTGATGTGATGTGGATCACAGGCACCGGCGGCATCGCTTACAATGTAAAAATTGGTGACTGTTGCATGAGCTGGGTTGCAGACCATTTAGAGCCCGGTGTAACTACGCGCAACAAAGATGACGATTGCAATCAGGCATACAACATGTTGTCGTGCATCGGCAATGAAGCGACCGTGCGAAGCGGTGATGCAAAGGGCGCGACAGGCGTTGTAACAGGCAAGCACGGTGGATGCGAACATTTGATGATTCACTTCGCAGATGATGTGCTTCAAAAACTTGATACGGAAGACAAGATAACCGTAAAAGCAACAGGACAGGGAATGGAACTGTTGGACTACCCGGATATTAAGCTGCGCAATGTAAGCCCCACTCTGCTTGAAAAAATGAATATTACGGAAGCAGACGATAAATTAAAAGTAGGCGTGGCTAAAATTGTACCTGCGGATATAATGGGCTCCGGTCTTGGTTCCGTTGGTACAGCCCGCGGCGATTATGACATTACTCTTTTCTGCGATGAGATGATGAAGAAATACGACTTGGCCGACCTTCGCTTTGGCGATATTGTGGCGATTGAGAACGCAGATACCCGCTATGGCAGGTCTTACAGGACCGGAGCCTGTACAATTGGTGTGGTTATACACGGTAATTGTATTATTGCGGGTCATGGCCCGGGTGTAACAACGTTACTTACATCAAAGTACCCGTTGATTGAGCCGTTTATTGATAAGGACGCCAACTTAGCGACATATTATCGGTAATGAGCAAATACCTAAAAATAATAGACAATTCTGCCACGTTTATGTCCATTGAAGACACTTGTGTTCCAAGATATTCGAGGATAAATTTTGCTTTCGCAAAGACTTCCGGGGTAGATCGAATAATTTTTAAATGTCCCAATTCTATACAAGAACATGTAATCGCGTTTATCCATCAACCTGCGCGGCTTCTTTACGATGTTCATGGCTATGAAACAATAGAGCCTGTTGGGGAGGAAGTACTGTGTGCCCGATACACGCCGGATACTTTGGGGGACTATAAATATGAGGCAATGGCCGGAGAGCAAGTAATCCAAAAAGGAACTTTTTCATGCATAGAAAGCGAACACCCCGGTTATGTAAAGGTATCAAAAAAAGACCCAAGATATTTTGAAACATCTGACGGTAATGCGTTTTGCCCTATTGGCTTAAATCTTGCCGCGCTGGATTCATACCGTCTCCCCGCCGGAGCAGAATATTTCTCTACATCCAACGAAAGAGTTTACCTGGGTATGGAGGAAATAAAACGATGGTTTAAAAGAATGAATGAAAATGGGGCTAATTTCGCAAGAATTTGGCTGACTCAGTACTTTAACGTTGAGGGCGAAATATACGGAGAATTGGATAATGCTGCTTTTGCGAAGATTGACGCAATAGTAGAGTATGCCAGAACATACAACATACGCTTGAAGCTGGTATTTGAGCATTTTAGAACAGTAAAGCCCGGCTCTTTCGCCACAAAAAACGCCACACACCCGGATGGTTCTAAACTTTGCAGTATGCACGAATGGTTTACAGAGGAAAAGTGGCAATGTTTGTGGTGGAATAAGATAAACGCATACATGCACCGTCACGCCAACGACCCCACAATTGCCATGTGGGAATTGTGGAACGAAATAGACGCCGTAGCAGAAATAAAGTGGGAAGAGTTGCGGGATTGGACATTTAAGACCATTCCGATGGTAAAAGAAAAGTCACCGAAAAACCTGGTTGTGAACTCCCTTGGCAGCTACGATTCCGACTGGGCAAAGCCGCATTACGAGGAATTTAAGAATGATGTAATTGATTCCCAGCAAGTTCACAGATATTTAGACCAAGGTGCGCCATACGAAATATGCCACAACGACCCTGTGGCCTTTAGCGTAGATGCCATTAACACAGCAAGGCGGCCCGATAAGCCTGTGCTTCTTGCAGAAACAGGTGCGGTAAACAATATCCACACGGGGCCGTTTAGGTTTTATCGTTGGGATGATAGAGGAATTATATTCCATGACACGACATATCCGGCGTTTTTTGCAGGAGCGGCCGGAAGCGGGCATATATGGCACTGGAACGATTATGTAGATAACAAAAATCTGTGGCGGTATTTTAGCCCACTGGCTCAGATTGTGGAGGGCGTAAATTTTGCAGCAGAAGCTTTTGAAGTAGTCGATTACTCTACAAACAATGTATATTTTCTTGGCTTAAAAGGTGAAGGCACGTTTCTTGGCTGGATGCGAAACAAAGCCGACACTTGGCAAAATGAATTCATTCATCAAAAGCCCGTGCCTGTAGTGGCAAATGAAACTTTTACAGACACAGGCTTTTCGGAAGAAATGGTAATGGAGTTTACAGTAATTAACTGTTGGGAAGATGAAACCGCGAAGCTGGAGCTTAAAGAAAGGACAATTTTTCTAAAGGACTTAAAATATGGCCTGGTCTTTAAAGCCGCATATTAACCCTTTGTCCTTAACCTGAAACCAAACCCCCATACTGTATCTATCAAAACTTTACTGTCTGCGGCAACCAGCTTTCGCCGCAGACGTTTTATTGTATCATCGGTGGCCCTGGTGCCAATGGGACTATTGTAACCCCATATTTTATTTAACAGTTCGCCGCGCGAAATAGCCCTGTTTTGATGCTCGAACATAAATTTTAGCAGTTGGAATTCTGTTTTGGTAAGTTTTAACTCTGCTTCTTTACAATGCGTGATTAAGTTGTCGGGGTAAATTGTTATGTCTGCATACGATAATTGAGAGCGCACTTTGGCTGCGGGAACATGTTTGTTTAGTTCTGCCTTAATAAGCAATGCCCTTACGTGGGCAACAAGCCTTACAGGGTTAACCGGCTTTGTAAGGTAAACATCAATCCCTAATGAAATACCAAACACATAGTCATCTTCAGATTCTCTTGTGGTTAGCATAATTATCGGCAAGTTAGAAAGCTGCCGGATTTTTGCGGCAACCATAAAATTATTACTGTCGGGGGTTTGTATGTCTAAAATTAACAGCTCGCACTCCTTATCCAGAAAAGCCGAATATAGCAGGTCAACGTTTTCGAAACAGACTACACGAAAACCCTCTTTCTCTAAAAAAGTTTGAATAATTTGTCTAACCAGAATATCGTTGTCTGATATGTATATCAGTTTATTCATTTGACAGCTCCTTTTTTTAGACCGCACATAGGCTCTTAAACATAAAGAGCTATGCGTCTAAATTTATTTTCGCTTCAACCCCTGTTTATATTTTCCCACATTTTACTAAAAATTGGTAGGGGGTAATCAAAAATATTTTTGCATATAGATTTGTATATACCCCAATGTCATTAAGTTAAGGTTAAGCAAAAAAAGAGAGAAGCGCGTATACGACACGCCTCTCTCTTTTAATATGCGCGAAAGACAAAAAAAGAAAAA
>JGI20163J15578_10000941_pt1 | contig 12049 bp, 11 predicted proteins | sample TergutCu122P1_FD_15578 | JGI IMG/M metagenome (IMG submission 15578)
GTCCTGGTGGAAAAATCAGCAAAATTTATAAACATATCAATATAAGCTCTAAACATTATGACCACCCTTTAACAGGAGCCTATTGTTTAACTGTCTTTCAGCAGCCTCGATATCGTACCGTGTGCCCATGTGCCATGACCGCTAATCGTGCGGACGTTTTCGGCGTTGAGCTGGTCGGCAATATTCCGCATTTTTGCTCGACGAAAATCAGTGCAGGCGCTGGGTACGTTTCGCAGATATCATTAAATATTTCTCTGGCGGATTTCCGCCTTGAGCTAAATACGCCCAGAGTGGCCTCCTTTACCGTGGAGCGCAAAACCGGGTAGGGTGTCTGGTCTCCGTATCCAACGTCTACATAAGTGACGATGCGTATATACTCCGGCAGTTGAAAGTGAGCCCGGATACGAGTGAGCATTGCTTCGCTGAAGGTGAGCCAAACACCTTCCAGTCCGGCTGCATGGGCGGCAAGCGCTATATTCTGAGCCGCGGCCCCTGCATCCAGTAAACGATTGCGCTCCGGGTTGAAGGGATTGGCATTGTAGACTCGCTCATCCTGGCAAACTACCAAATGGACAGGCCCGCCGGGCACGTCGCTGCCTAAAAACAGGCCTGGCGCCGTCTCTTCTCGAATTACCAAATAGCGAATGGATTGCAGATTGCAGGAGTGAGCAGCCCAAAGGCCGGCTTCCAGAATGCGGTCGATCACTTCGTCAGGCACTCGCTGAGCGGTGAATTCTCGAACTGAGCGGCGCTGAGCTACGATGCGGAAGAAGCTTTCGCGTTCCTCTTCGCTGACCGGAATAGGCGCGAAAGGCGTCAAATCCACAACGCTCCCTGCTATAAGCGCGTCAGCGAAGGCAAGCAGTTGCTGTGCGTATCGGTAGTCGTACAGTTCGACGGAAAGGCCGCGCTGCCGCCAAAGCGCGGAGAGGCGCTTGGTTGTATCCCCCTGGCCAGGCGGTAATTTTTTTCCTCGGTAAGCGGCGGCGTACGTTTGAATCTCAAGGGTGTGGTGGATTCGCTCTCGGAAACGTGCCCGAAATTCAGTTTCATCAAGGGCAAGGTATTGTTCATCGCTGAGGTTGAAGGACTTGAGCATCTGCTCGGCATCGTGCGGATTAATCTCGCTCACGCTATATCTCCTCACTTTAAATGGTTATGATTAATTATTCCATTGTAGCATTTACGCATGAATTTTCTCTGCATTAAAGGGGAAGAAGGCATTGATTATAACTGACCTTATTTCTCAACGGCAAAAAACATCGGATATGCCGCCCGCTTGGTATAATTTAAATTAGGAAGGAAGTGATCCTGATGTTTAGAAGGCCGCCACTTATCTTTAGTTTTGTTACAGGCGTCATCTCTTTGGTATTGTTTTTCATTATCGTGCCGTGGTTGCTTCTTCTTATGGGGCTCATAGGAATTATCATTTTTGTCGCTACGTGTTTAGGGCTGCGAAACGCGAAAACTACCGTTACATATATAAACTTAACAAATATGGCGCCGCGCGCGAGGCAACGTGAAAATAGTTCCTTGAAGGATGATATGACGATTACCGTTCACCCGGATGGCTCAATTTCTGAAGCTGCCTCTCCTGATCAAAAAGAGGCTGCTATTGTAGTGGTGGACGATAATAATACACAGGGACACAATCCAAAGTAAGTTCAGATTTATAAAAACCTCGCCAGCGAGCGGGTTTTTTGTTACGCTTTCCAGCGTTTGAGCGTGGGCAAGAATTCCAGCAGCATTTTTCTGGCTTCGTCCCCGCTCATACCTGAAACGTGCGAAGTCACGTGAGGAACGCAATATTCAACCATCTCGCCCATTGTACAATCCTTATTTGTGAACGTGCCATTTTCAAAACAGTACACGTGAGGAACGCAATATTCAACCATCTCGCCCATTGTACAATCCTTATTTGTGAACGTGCCATTTTCAAAACAGTATCCACAATAATCCTTGCTCTTGCTACCGTCCGCGTTGGCTCCGTACATTTCGTCGGTTGCGCCCATCGGCATACCACAGCTTTGGCAATGCTCTGCTTTCATTGTCCTCTCCTTGTTTTTTGCGCGTCGCCGCAGGGTGTTTACGATTTGGTACCAGTCAATGATTCTCTTGTTTTTCGAGTTCTTCTTTCTCAATGAACTCAAGGGCTGCCGCAGCGGCCTCGAGTTCCGCGGTTTTGCGGTTCGGGCCTTTTCCGATCCATATCTTTCCTCTCACGTGCACCGAGACTTTGAACAACGGGCAGTGAGAGGGGCCTGTCACGGATAGAATTTCGTACTTTGGCAACTCGTTTTTTTCTTGAGTTTCGGCCTGGAGTCGCGCCTGAAGCTTCGACTTGGCGTCCAGCTCTCCGCCGGCTGACAGGAATACCACGGGGCTGAGCAGGTGACGCCGTACCACGCGCGCCGCGGCGTCGTAACCGCCGTCCAGGTAAACAGCCCCAAGCACAGCCTCAATAGCGTCTGCCAGTAAAGAAGGCGGCGCAGCTCCTCTGAGAGATTTTCCTTTTTTTAGAACGCGCTCAAGCCCAAGGTCTTCGGCCCAGTTGGCGAGGGCGTATCGACAGACGAGCTCTGCTCTGTAGCCGGAGAGTTCGCCTTCGCTTGCTTCAGGATACGTCTCGTAAAGCAAATGGGCTGTTACCATGCCCAAAACAGAGTCGCCTAGAAACTCCAGCCGCTCGTTGCTGTTCGGCAGACCGTTTTCGTTGGCATACGACGCATGACAGAGGGCTGTGTCCAACAGCCTTCTGTCACGGAAAAAATGCCCTAGCCTTTCTTGAAAAGCGTCCTGTTCAGGATAATTGTCTATATGCTCGGACTTCAAGCGTATTTTTGAAATGCCAAGACACAATTATGCCCGCCAAAGCCAAAACTGTTCACGAGTACTCTGTTAATAGGTTTATTCACTCCGGCGCCTACCGAGATGTTGAGGTCGCACTCAGGGTCAGGCGTGGTGTAATTGAGAGTGGGATGAACAAAACCCTCCTCTATAGCCTGAATGGCGGCAATGGCTTCGAGAGCTCCGGCCGCGCCCAGGCAATGCCCTATCATTGACTTCGTGGAATTGACAACGACGTTTTTTGTGTGAGCTCCAAAGACTTTGTGAATCAACAGAGACTCCGTCTTATCGTTCAGCGGCGTAGATGTCCCGTGGGCGTTGACGTGATCGACGTCTTCCGGCTTCCAGCCCGCCATTTCCATCGCCCTGTGCGTGGCGTACATCGCGCTGACCGCGTCATCGTCCGGGGCCGTGATGTGCCCGGCGTCACAGGTCGTGCCGTAGCCTACAAATTCGGCGTATATGTGCGCACCGCGCGCGAGCGCGTGTTCAAGCTCCTCAAGCACCACCACGCCCGCCCCTTCCCCCATGACGAAGCCGTCTCGGTTTTTGTCGAAGGGACGACTGGCCGTCTCAGGTGAGTCCATGCGGGTAGAAAGCGCCTTCATTGCGGCGAACCCTGCTATACACATCGGCTGCAAGGCGGCTTCCGTACCTCCGGCAAGGACAACGTCGACGTCGCCACGGGCTATGGAGTAGTAAGCCTCGCCCATGTTGTTCAGCCCTGTAGCGCATGCTGTAACGACACAGAGGTTCGGCCCCTTGGCTTTGTGGCGTATGGCAACATATGCGGAGGACATGTTGATTATCATCATCGGCACGAAAAACGGACTGATGCGCTTGCTGCCTTTTTCAACCATAACTTTGAAGGTGCTAAACGTCGTGTCAATGCCGCCCTGGCCGCTGCCTATATAGACACCGAATTTGTAAGGGTCGATGGTGGATGGATCCAGCTTTGCATCCTCCAACGCTAAATCGGATGCGGCCACGGCGAACTGCATAACGCGATCCGACCGCTTGGCCTCCTTGTTGTCCATCCANCGAGTGGGGTCAAATTCTTTTATCTCGGCCCCGATTGTCACCGGGCAATCCCCGAGCTCGGTTGTCGTGATAGGACCTATCCCATTTTTCCCCTCACGAAGAGCCTGCCAATACGCCCCCCTACCGAACGCGATAGGGCTCAATGGGCCTAAGCCCGTAACGACCACTCTTCTCATGTATGTCACTCCTCAAAAAGCTTCAGGAAGCTCTTTTGCCTAAATTTAAGTAACAAAGTAACTAAATGACACGGGGGAGGCTCAACCGCCCCCCCACGAGTGCATTTCATTGAGCTTAGTCGTCAACACCGATTTTGGAAAGCGTGTAATTCATGGCTTCGCCGACAGATGTCAGCTTCTCGGCGTCTTCGTCGGGTATCTCAATGTCGAATTCCTCTTCGATTCCCATGATAAGCTCCACGATGTCCAGTGAATCCGCTCCAAGATCCTCCACAAATGACGCCTCCGGCACGATCTGATCCTCTTCTACGTCAAGACGATCTACAATGATTTCCTTAAGTCTGGAAAGAATTTCATCCTTTTTCATTTAAAATTCACCCCCCTCCGCAATACTGTGTATATCCTTAACACATAGTCATTCCGCCGTCAATAGCTAAAATCTGTCCAGTCAAATAATCACTGTCATCAGACACAAAAAAACCTACTGCCTTGGCAACGTCCTCCGGGCTTCCCATTCGTCCCGCCGGTATCTGCCGCAGCATGGTGGAGCGCACGTTTTCACTCAGGACGCTTGTCATGTCGGTTTCAATAAAGCCCGGCGCAACTACGTTGGAGGTTATTCCCTTGGCTGCATACTCCCTCGCCACGGACTTGGCGAAGCCGATAAGGCCCGCTTTGGTCGCGCTGTAGTTTGCCTGTCCAGCATTGCCAATCAACCCCACAACCGAGGATATAAACACTATACGGCCCCATCTTGCCTTCACCATTCCGCGTATTGCTTCCTTCGTGCAATAGAACGCGGAGTTCAGGTTAGCCGCTATGACGTTGCTCCATTCTTCCTCCTTCATGCGCATCAGGAGGTTGTCGCGGGTAACACCGGCATTGTTGACGAGAATCTGCACCGTCCCCATCGAATCGGCGATTGATTTGAAAAGCGCCTCTACCTCGTCAGGCTTCGACACGTCGGCTTTGAATGGCCGCGCCGACACTCCCAGCCCGGATAGTTCTCCGCAAAGCTCTTCCGCGGCCGCAGCACTGCTGTTGTAGTTGACGGCGACGTTGAATCCCTTTTTCCCCAGCTCTTTCGCTATGGCCCGCCCTATGCCCCGGCTGCCGCCGGTTACCAGGGCAAGGCGCGCGTTCTTCTCAGCCGTATCCATCAGGAGATGCCCTTGGCCATAAGTTCAAGCTTGTCAGGCGTACAGCCCGTCAAGATATTGAGGCCTTTGCGGCAACGCTTTATAAGGCCCGACAGAACATCGCCGGGGCCCAGCTCCAAGAAGGTATCCACCCCGTCGTCCGCCATTCTCACCACGGAGTCCGCCCAGCGCACCGGGCTATACGTCTGCTCGAATAAAACTTTCCTCAGCGCGTCGGAGGACGACACCGGCGCAGCAGTGGCGTTGCATATTATAGGCCATTCAGGCTCGTTCCATTTGTAGGCGTCGAAACGCTCCTTCAGTTTTTCAGCGACCGGCATCATCAGACGGCTGTGGAACGGGGCACTCACGTTGAGGGGAATAGCTTTTTTGGCTCCTTTTTCCATTGCTGCTGCCAGGGCTTTTTCCACGAATTCGGCAAGGCCGGATATGGTCAACTGCCCGGGTGCGTTGAGGTTTGCCACCTGGCATTCCATATTTGGGGCAACTGAGGCGCATGCAGCCATGGCCTGATCTGCCTCAAGCCCTATCAGGGCCGCCATAGCTCCGACTCCCTCCGGAACGGCTTCCTGCATCCACGCGCCGCGTTTGTGAACCAAGTCTACAGCATCGCGAAATTGCAAAACTTTAGCAGCGACAAGGGCAGTATACTCGCCCAAGCTATGGCCCGCTCCGCAAGACGGCTTGAGGGAGACTCCCATTTCTTTCTCCAAAACACGCGCCACCGCGATGCTTGTGGTCATTATGGCAGGTTGCGTTACGGCAGTGCGTCTCAGTTCCTCATCAGGGCCCTCGAAAATCNTGCGTGTGAGTTTCATGGACAAAACATCATCAGCCTCGTCGAAAACTTCCTTCGCGGACTTGAATGACTCGTAAAGAGCCTTTCCCATGCCCACCTCTTGCGCCCCTTGCCCAGGGAAACAAAGCGCGTAATTCAAATTCTTCACCTCTTAAAATAGAGTTTCTTGAAAATCATAAGCCGGGGAATTTGTGCGGGAAAAAACCGGAGGCTCTATTCACCAAGCCCGCGCAATACAGCGTCGGCTTCGGAGAACAGGGTGCGGATAATCTCCGCCGCAGGGCGAATGTCGTTCACCATTCCTGCGGATTGTCCTGCCATCAGAGATCCCCATTCCAGGTCTCCGTCTATTACACCGCTGCGCAGCTTGCCGGTGCCGATGCGCTCAAATTCTTCGGCAGAAGCATGTTCGTGGTCCAATTTTTCGATTGCAGCGGTCAGCTTATTGCGCAGACATCTGACAGGGTGCCCGATGCTGTACCCGGTCACTACGGTATCGCGATCTTTCGCCCGCACCACGGCCTGCTTGAAGTTCTCGTGCGCGGTGCACTCCGTAGAGCATATGAAGCGGGTGCCGAGCTGAACTCCGCTCGCTCCAAGAGCGAAGGCGGCCGCTACTCCACGTCCGTCGGCTATCCCTCCCGCCGCTATAACCGGAACGTTAACGGCGGAAACGACCTGAGGAACCAGCACCATCGTGGTCAGTTCCCCTATGTGCCCTCCCGCCTCCATACCTTCGGCTATCACGGCGTCCGCTCCCTGTTTTTCGACGCGTCGAGCGTAGGCCACGGAAGCCACGACAGGAATAACGATCGTCCCCAGCGGTTTGAGCCTGCTGAGAACTTTACCGGGGATCCCGGCTCCCGTAGTCACAATCGGGATCCTGTATTTTGCGGCCAGCTCCGTGGCATCCGCAACGGTTGATGACATCATCATTATATTAAGACCGAAAGGCCGGTCCGTTAAATTCTTGGCTCTTAAGATTTCCTGCTCAAGGATGTCCGGGGGCGTCGCCGCAGCGGCGATAATCCCGAGTCCTCCTCCGTTGCTGACGGCCGCGGCCAAGTCAGCGTTGGCTACCCATGCCATGCCTCCCTGCAACAGCGGGTATTCAGTTCCAAGTATTTTGCAAACACGATTGTTTTTCAGCATCTTCAACACCTGCTAGACCATATTGTTAAAATTCGACCTTATACCAAGCTGCAATCATAATTAGTATGCTCCGTTGATTTCAACTTAATATTAACCCTCAAGTTCCTCGCGAATCTGCCCTACGCCGTTCTTGAGGATGAAATTACGCGCGGCGGACAAGCCCCCGGAAATAGCGGCTGCTTTGGATCTCCCGTGAGCCTTCATAACCGTTCCCTCGACTCCGAGCAACGGCGTGCCACCGTATTTTTCGTAGTTGAAACGAGCCCACAGCGCCTTCATCATAGGCACCATGAAGAGCATTCCCACCTTAGGCATAAGGTGATTTCCTATTTCCTCGGTTACGATGGATTTGGCACTGGCCATCAACCCCTCGCCGAATTTCAATACGATATTGCCCGTAAAACCGTCGCAGACCACCACGTCCGCTTTGCCCCGCGTCACTTCGTCACCCTCAATGTAACCCTTGAAGTTCAGCGAACTTTTCAGCAATATCTCGCGTGCCTCCACAACCGCTTCATCGCCCTTAATATCCTCGGCTCCATTCGAGAGCAGGCCGATTTCAGGCTCGGCTACGCCCAGTATTTTTTTGGAGTAGACATTGCCCATCTGTGCATACTGGTAGAGGTTGAAGCCCTTTGAGCGCACCGACGCGCCGACGTCCAGAAGAAACGTCCACCTGCTGATGGTCGGCAGGGGAACTCCGAGGGCCGGGCGGTCTATCGATGGAAGCCTGCCCACTACCAGCACCCCGCCGGCGACAATCGCGCCGGTGTTGCCGGCCGAAAGACATCCCTGAGCCTCACCGGACCGTATCATTTCCATGGCGATCCTCATACTGGAGTCGCGTTTTTTGCGAATTGCCGTGGCAGGCTGCTCGTCCATAGCTATCGTTTCAGTGGCGTGGACGACATGGACTCTGCTTAAAATATCGGAAGACACTTGGGTCAGGCAGAGTTTCACTTTTTCCTCGTCGCCTATCAGGATAACTTCCAAATCATGAAATTCTTTACAGGCAAGAAGCGCGCCTTTGCATATCTCGTGCGGGGAGTTGTCGCCGCCCATCGCATCAAGTGCTATAGTAATATTCTTCTTCATTCTGCGTTCATAACCTCCGTGATAAAACGGGCTACAAATATTTCCTTTCCTGCCACGCGAGTATGCACGCTCACAATGTACCGGTCGTCCTTGCTCACTCCCACCTTGGCTCTGGCAACCAGCATGTCGCCCACCTTGGCGTGTCCCTTATATTCCCCTCGCATGGAGTCAATGATGACGGTCGCGGTTTCTATCACCGCAACGGCTATAGAGCTGGCCTGAGCATAAATATAGTGGTCCCAGAGAAAGTCGGTAGTGCGAAACGCCATCTCTCTGGTAGCGCGCAACACTGAAAGAGCCCACTTGTTCGGCTCCAGCTCCAGCAAATCCCCAACGATTTCACTGCGGCTCATGGAGCGCAGCTTATTACCAGCTTCCTGAGCCATGCGTTTTACTCGTTCTCGAAGTTCAGGCACACCCATCAAAGCGCGATCCATGCGAACCGTGCTGATGCTTACGCCCAACAAAGACGCCAAATCTTCGTCCGTCTCCATGGGATTATTGTCGAGCAACCTCGTAAGACGCTCATGTCTGAGTTTTTTCTCGACCTTGATCTTAAACGCCCCCACATCCAAAGTTTTTCACGCAGTAAAACTTAGCACTATAGTATCAACGCTGGTACCAATACCTGTTCTGATAACCTGAGCACACAGTATAAAAGTGCAGGCGTGATACGTCAAGCGGACGCGCGGCAAAGACGGCGCACTGAAGAGGCGCGTAAACCGGCGCAGGCCGCCGTGAAGATTTACATTTACGCATAGGCAGGTTCGCGGTAGTGAGCGCAGTATGCAATGTTTTAAAGGTCATTAATAGTCAATGCCTAATGACTCTTTTTTGGTCGTGGTTTTGCTGCCGCAGGAGCGGTTTCGTTCTGCTTATACTGCGAAGTCAACGATTTCTGCTTTGTTTTATCGTAATTGCGCTATAATGCTATAATTTATGAAAGAGATTAAAGAGCCTGTGTGAGGTGCGCGCTATGCCTAACGGTCAAGAATCTGGTGCCCGAGGACTTAATACTGAAGAATCTCTGTTGCACGCTCCTGAGGAGGCCGGAATGTTTGGTGTCCTCAAGTGTTATTTCTATACCCCTAAACGGGGAGACATATGGGGAGCTTTCTGCTTCCTGTTCGATGGCACGACAGGGGAAGCTATAGAGAATGTTTTTTGGGTGACCAGAGCCCTTGTCGGGCCGGCCATAGACGTCAACGTACAGTGGAGATCCTTCAACAAGCTGATACCTCAAATGGGAACCTACGAAAAACAGCTTGGGGATAAACTGTCCGTGTTGATACACGAAAATATTCCGGCTGGTAAGCGCATTGAACTATGCCGAAGCGACAATCCTCCGGAGCGCCTGATCGGCATATGCAGCGAAATTCGCAGCTGCTTCGAACGCGCAACGCATTGTTTTCTGGAAGTTAAAATAGCATTCGAGCGCATGACCGCGCGAGACATGGAGAGCGCTGGACTGTTGACGAAGGAAGATAGCTCGGCAGAAACAAAAACCGACAAAATGCAGTCAAATGAAAAATCGTTTGCAGGAACTCTGATAAATTGCCTGCCTATTATCGACCCGGTGCGCGGCAAGCCCGTTTCCGAGCTGGAGCCGGACGACATAGTAGAGGTCAAATTGCAAGGTGGCGTAGGAGCTGGAGAGATGATTCACAAATACTTGGCGTCGACCAACCAGGACGCGATGTTCCCGATTGAAAGAATAGAAAAAACCGACTCTGAAAAGACATACATATATTTAAACATTAACGAGGAGCTCAAAGGGCTCATAACCGTTACCAAGGACCTTCGCCTGCGTGTTTTGGATATTGGAAAGAAAAAAAAGACAACACCTGGTGTTCCCTTTAACCCTGATAACGCAATTTTCTTCGGGGTATTGGCTGTGGCTGCCGTTGTAATAGCGATGGTAGTCAGATTTCTGCTCTATTAAAACAGCGCCAACATGCTAGATACTACTAAGATGCCTATAAAAACTAAAGCTGCACTGAACTGCGCCCCTGAAAACAACAAAGCCGACTCCAAGGCACCCAAGCGCGTTGCCGAAGCAATGCGTCTTTCCGAGGCGCAATTCGCAGCCATCTTTATGAGCACACCAGGCAGTATTGCGGTCACAGACGCAGACGGAAACCTGGTGGAGGCAAACCAGGCTTTTTGCAACATGTTCGGCCACAGCGCCGAGGATCTTCATGGTGTTCCGTTAATGTCTCTGTCCATTACCGGGGACGATAAGGACAGCGGCAAATTAATGAAGGGAATTCTGGCGGAATGCGAGCAGCACAAAAATGTGTATTTTCGTCGAAAAGACGACTTCATACGCAACGATGGAGAGCGTATCACAGTTGACTACGGGCTGGCGGGCATTCACGATGCCGACGGCAATGTTTTGAACTATATCTTTTCTGGAGTGGACATCTCATTACAGATAAAACATGCTGAAGAACTCCGTTCTATCGCCGAAAATCAGCGCTGGCATTTCGCTTTTCTGCGCCAGCTCTACCAATTCGAAGGAGTAGATACGCTTTTCGATGCGCTGAAGGGGAGTTTGTCGAGCGTAATCGCCTTCTCTTCGCTGAAGCTAATTATCCCGTCTTTCCTGAACAGGTCATGGGTTTTTGACGACGCGCGCGACGCATGCGAAACGCACGAAATAAACGACGAGGCCTCTCCGCCGCAGGCAATAAGTAACTTACTGGCAGGAGTAGGGATGCCGGGACGCGCCTATGTCGATCGCACCACCGTGAATTATAAAAGCGGCGACGCCGGAACTGCTATGGCAGTTCCTTTGCTCTACAAGGAAAAAGCATGGGGCGTCATTGTCATCGAAAACAACTCAAGCGGTGCGTTCAGCGATGAAGACATCATGCTGATGAACATCCTTGGCAACAGTATCGGGCTTTATTTTGAAGAACAGACCAGTCGTTCCGAGCGGGACACCTACAACCATCAGCTTCATCAGCTTCACATTTTCGTCCGTTCGCTTCTGACCACTCAAAGCCTAGAGCACCTGCTGGAAGGTATGCTTGCGTATATTAGCAACGTCATACCAAACTCCGCCTGCGCAGTCTACCGCCTCAATGAAGGAGCCATCGGCGCCAATAAAATGGAGCGCTTGGCATGGTACGACGTGGATGGCATTCCCATACCGGACGACGTGCTGGTACTTAAGTCGTCATACACCCAAACCCCTATTGTGGAATACAACAAGATGGGGCTGGAGTCGCGGCGTGTGTGGCCTATCATCTTCCAATCGCGTACAGTGGGAGCGGTAGATGTATACAAGCCCATCGGCATGCAGATCAAGGAGCTTGAAATGTACCAGTTGCTTATTGATTACACGTCAAGCTTTTGGGCGCTTTACTACCTGGTGTCGCTGAGAGAAGAGGAGGCTTCCATCGATTCTTTGACCGGTATATGGAATCGCCGCTATATGCATCGCCGTTTTCAGGAAGAATCCGACCGTATCGACCGTTACAGCGGCAACGCTTGCGTTGTAATTGGTGATATGGGTAATTTCAAATACATCAACGACAACCACGGGCACCATAAAGGAGATGAAGTTCTGATAAAGGTGGCCCAAACCCTCCAAAAAAACCTGCGCGTCAGCGACAGCGTAGGGCGTCACGGTGGAGACGAGTTCATCATGCTGCTGCCGAACGCCTCCCGGGCGGACGCCTGGGCCGTGCTTGAGCGTATAGAAATGGAAATCAAGCAATTACGCATAAAGAGCGACGACAGCGACGAGAATTCCCCTGTCTTTGAAGTAATTG
>JGI20163J15578_10000943_pt1 | contig 12035 bp, 9 predicted proteins | sample TergutCu122P1_FD_15578 | JGI IMG/M metagenome (IMG submission 15578)
TTCTACCGCCCTATTCGTGCTTGCACGAGAGTTCTACCGTCAGGGGCATTAGAGCACGTTAGGTTCAGAAAGATAAGAAAAACCGCACATAAACCCTAAACTAAAGGGTACACAGTGCGGTATAATCTTTAATAATTAGAACTGTTTTGTTTTCTTTTCTACACTACGTTGTAGCAATACAGCCAAGATAACAATAGAACCTTGAATGGCACCTACCAAGAAACTTGGAAGTCCCATCAGATTCATTACGTTGTTAATCACTCCTAGGGTTAAGGTTCCAAATACGGTACCAACAATTCTTCCTCTACCACCACTCATGGCTGTGCCACCAATTACAACCGCTGCAATTGCATTCAATTCATAAAAGCCACCTGATGATGCGGAATTCATACTTCCTAATCTAGAAGCCTCTACAATCGCTGCCAAAGACACCAAAACACCACAAAGCATATACACATAAATCTTCACTCGATCTACTTTAATCGCCGATAGATTGGCTGCTCTCTCACTGCTTCCTACAGCGTATACATGTCGGCCAAAGGCAGTATTCTTGGCAACAAATCCAACAATCACAGCCAGAACCAACCAGTAAATCACAGGAAGCGGGATAATATCAAAGAAAATTCGAGTGTTGGATATGTTCAGGAACCAATTCACCTCAGTAGCTGTCAGAATCCCCCCACCTCTGAAAAAATGCAAGGATAAGGAACGGAAAATTTGCATAGCTCCTAACGTAACAATAAAAGCAGGAATTCTAAATTTAGCAACCAATACTCCATTGAATGTTCCCATGACTGCACCCACTGCCATAGCGCCCAACATCCCCAACACAATGCTACCCGTATTGTTCATGGCCCATATGGCGAACAATCCAGCCGCCGCTGTTGCTGACCCTACAGACAGGTCAATTCCACCAGAGATGATGACTAAGGTCATCCCCAGAGCAATGATACCGATAATGGCGTTGTTCAGCAATATGTTTCTGAAGTTACTAATGCTCAAAAAGGTGGTGCCCATCACCAAGGTTCCAACAATAAGCAGTAACACTAATGTGGCTAAGGCGCTGTTTTCAATGAGAAATTGCTTATAATTAATTTTTTTCATCTTCATCATCTCCTTCACTCATCTACGCTGCCACCAGTGGCAACCAGCATTATATTCTCTTCTGTCATCTCATCTCTGGTAAATTCATGGCGTACTTCCCCTTCAAACATCACGTATACCCGATCACAGGTTTTCTGAAGCTCTGGGAACTCATTGGTCAAAACAATGAAGCTATAACCACTTTCTGCCAAGGAAACAATTTGACGATAAATTTCCATCTTTGCGCCTACGTCCACCCCTTGGGTGGGATTATCTAGAATCAGAATCTCTGGTTCTGTACACAAGGCCTTTGACAGGACTACTTTCTGCTGATTCCCTCCGGAAAGGGAGGTAATCAGATTCTCCGTGTCGCTCACCCTGATATCTAAATTCTCAACATACTTCTCCACAATCTTATTGACTTCTTTTTTACGAATCAAACCTTTGGAAGATACTTCTCCCAATATGGGAAGCAATAAATTTTCATTAATATTCAAGTCAGGAACAATCCCATTTTCTTTTCGATTTCTTGGTAAATAAGCAATCTTATTTCGATTGGCTATGCTTACGTTTCTCATCCTTACTGGTTTCCCAGCTACCAATACTTGACCCTCATAAGGCCAGTTTGCTCCGTAGACTGACGCGAACAGCTCTGTTCTGCCATCTCCAAGGAGTCCTGTAACTCCTAGTATCTCACCTTTTTTCAACTTGATGTTGACGTTTTTAAACTCTCTGTCTCTTGACAGCTCGTTAATTTCAAGAATCACTTCCCCTATCTCTCTGGCTTGATAAATGTCATCCCCATGAATCTCTTTACCCACCATGTAAGCGCTTAACTCTCGCTCAGTGGTGTTCTCATCCACCACTCCAGTGGCCACCAGCTCACCATCTCGAAGTACCGTGTAGTGATCACAAATTTCAATTACTTCATTGAGCTTGTGGGAAATGAAAATCAATGCAACCCCTTGCTCTTTTAAGTTTCTCATCACTTCAAAGATACTGGCGATTTCAACGTCCGTTAGAGAGGCTGTAGGCTCGTCCATAATAATAATCTCAACATCTTTTAGTAGAGCCCTAGCAATCTCTATCACTTGCTTATAAGAAGGATTCAACTCTGCAACCAAAGTGGTTGCACGAATGTCAATCCCTATCCGCGCGAGAACTTCATTGGTCTTACTGATCATGGTTTTTTTATCAAGAAGAAGCCCACGCTTCAATTCGTGTCCTAAAAATAAATTTTCGAAAATATTCAGGTCATTTACCAGTGATAATTCTTGATGGATAAAAGCTACCTTCTCGTTAATTAGTTTTGGATCTTTAGAGGGCTCTACTTGATTCCCATCAATAAAAATATCACCAGCATCTTTGTGTACCACATTGGCTAAAATATTCATCAAGGTAGATTTCCCCGCACCGTTTTCCCCCAACAAGGCATGAATGGAGCCCTTTTCCACAGAAAAATTCACTTCTTTTAGCACATGATTGGCACCAAATGATTTATGTATCCCTTTCATCTGGACAGCTTTTGTCATATCCGTACTCCTTTAGTCCTATTTTTAAAATGTCCACGCTACAGAGCTTAAAAATTCCATAGCGTGGCCATATTGAGACAGCTTTCTGTCGATACTCCTTGAACCAACGAGCAGTTGCGAGTGTTCAAGGAGGTTCCTTTCTGTCAGTTGCTACTCTAGGTAGAGGTGATTCATTCTACCATGGAGAGTCAGGTGCTAAAAATTGTTCTACATTATCTCTTGTAATAATTGTTGGTGGAATAATAATAACATTGGCTTGTGGGAAGTCAGGATCAAACAAATCGTCAAAGTCTCTTCTTCCTTCTAAATATTCAACTGCTAAGGCAATGGTATCTGCAATCATAGACGCCGCAAATGTTGCAGTTAACAACGTAATATCATCGGTGTCTCTGATCATGTTCAAGTAGATTTGCGCTCCACCTGAACCATTAATAAATTGGATGTCTGTTCTGTCTGCTTCACGAATGGCTTGAAGAGCTCCGATGGACAAACTATCGTCAATGGTAAAGATGGCATCTACATGCGGGTTAGCCGTTAACATATCTGCTGTTACACTTAACCCTTCTTCAATAGAAATCGCTGTTGAAGTCATGGTTACTAACTCAATGTCTGGGAAGTCTTGCATTACTTCGTGGAAGTAACCAATACGCTCTTCACTTGTAGATCCTACAGCAGGAACCGCTAAGTAAGCAACAACACCTTCTCCGCCAATCCCTTCAGCAATAAATCTAGCACTTTCTCTACCAATCAGACGGTTAGAGCCAAGAAGTCTTAGGGTAAAATCAGCGTCTACGTTTCTGTTAAATACAAACAATGGGATTCCTGCATCCACGACTCTTTGTGCTGCATGAGATAACTCATCAGAGTGTGGGAATAAAACAACTGCATCAACCCCTTGATCAATTACTTCATCCAATTGACCTGCTTGCTCTGCTACACTGGCAGAAGTAATTACACGATAGTTTCCAATGTCAAGACCTCTTCCTGCTTCTTCTGCAAAGAAGATAACTCCCGCGATCCAACCATGCTCTGCAGATGGTGTTAAAACTACTAAATCTTTGTCGGCTAAGGAACCTACTGGAGCTTCTTCCTCAACTTCATCATCTTCATCCTCTTCAACATCAACGGTTTCTTCTACCTCTGGTGCCTCTGGCTCTGGATCTGGAGCGGCTGGCGTTGGTGTACAAGCAGTCATCAATAAAGCTACTGCAAGCATTAAAGCGATTACCGAACTTATTCTTTTTTTCATTTTTTTTCCTCCATTTTTTTGTTATGCAATCGTTTGCACAGATTATCTGTCTTTTATGATACATCAATATCATTGGTTTTGTCAATATATTTTTTGTATAGTTTTTTGAGTTTTGTATTGTGCAGGTTTTATAGCTCAGTGATGTTCTTTTCGGGTCTGCCCCAGCGTAGCGTGGGTACCGAGCTCGAAAATACCTCGCTAAGAGAAAGACTTAAAGGGCTTAGTAATCTCATCCAAGCGTTTCATGGTCTCCTCGTCAATATCCCACTGGCAGCTTGCAATGTTATTTTCAAGTTGTGCCACACTGGATGCGCCGCTGATGATACTGGTTACTTCTGGTTTCTGCCTTAGCCAGTTCAGTGCCAGCTGAGACATAGGCTTGCCGATTTCATCTGCAACCTTCTTAATCTCGTCTGCCGCTTCTAGATATTTGTCAATGGCCTCTCCAGCAAATTTAGGATTGGCATTTCTAATGTCATCCTTGCTGAAATTGTTGCCCTTGGAAAATCTTCCTGTTAACAACCCTTGGAACAAGGGGCTATAAGGCAAGAATACTTGCCCCCACTTCTTCACATTAGGAAGGACCTCATCTTCACAGGCATACTCTAGAGGTATTCCATGGTAACTATCCGTGTTGCGCTCTAGCATATTGTATAGAGATTGTTGAGCTTCTACCTGGGTATAAGCCATCATCTCCTCTACTTGTTTTTGGGAATAGTTTGACATGCCTACGTATCTAATCTTTCCTGCCTTTCGGATGATGTTTAAGGCATCCGCAGTTTCTTCCAAAGGAGTGTTGTGGTCTGGCCAATGAAGTTGATAAATGTCAATCACATCGGTTTGCAGTCTGGTCAAACTTTCATTGATTTCTTTTAAGATACTTTCTTTGGACAAATCATTACGGGTCACTCTATGCTCATTCCATAAAAGTCCACACTTGCTGGCAATAATCGCCTTATGGCGACGACCTTTTAAGGCTTTTCCTAAGGTAATTTCACTTTGATACCAACCATAAACAGGAGCCACATCAAATAGATTTATTCCTCCGTCTAAACAAGCATGAACAATATTGATATATTTTTGTTCATCGTAGCCATCCCAGTCACCGCCAAAATTCCAACAACCAATGCCGATGGCTGAGAGCTCTTCTTTTACCTTGTCAACCTTTTTGTAAATCATTATTTTGTTCCTCCCTCTTGGCGCAATAGCTGATCCATTAATACCGCCCCGATAATAACAAGAGCAATAATGATCTCCATAACATGGGCATTCCACCCCAATAGGGTTCCTCCTTGACGCAAGGTCTGCATAATAATTGCCCCTAAAAATACACCAATTACCGACCCTTGTCCCCCACTTAGGGAGGCTCCACCTACCACTGACGCTGCAATGGCATCTAACTCAAATCCTGTTCCTGCAGTAGGAGCAGCATTAGATAACCTTGAGGTAATGAGAACCCCTGCAATGGCACACATCACCGCAGAGAAGATATAAGTTCCATATACGGTAACTCTTACATTAATTCCTGATAATCTTGCGGATTCTCTGTTACTTCCATAAGCATAGATGTTTCGACCAAAAACCGTCTTTCTTGCAATGAAAAAAGCAATGATGATGAGGATGAACCAGACAATTCCAAGAAGGGGAACGCCAAAAGGATTAAAACGGGCAATGGCTAGAAAATTCTCAGGCAATCCCGAAATCATTCTTGCATTGGTCATCAGCATTAAGGTGGCGCGAATCAGCGCCATCATTCCCATGGTGGCAATAAATGGAGGTACCTTACCATCATAGATCAATACTCCATTGATTAGCCCAATCCCTGCACACAGAACAATTGAAATTCCTATGGCAACAGGTATAATCAAAGCCGGAATGTTGAAAAAAGGCAGATTGCCTGTTACCAAGAGGGCCGTCATGGCTCCAGAAAACCCTAGCACCGAACCCACGGACAAATCAATCCCTCCTGAGATGATCACAAACACCATCCCCAATGCGATGATCCCTGCAATGGAGGTTTGCCTAAGAAGGTTCATAATATTTGTAAACTGGAAAAACACTGGTGTTAAAAATATCAAAGCGCCCCACAGTATTACCAAAAAGCATAATAACACGATTTCTGTAGGTACTCCTCGACTTAACCTTTTTGTTTGATTTTTCTTTGCACTCATCTCTTCTACTCCCTTTCCAATTCCATACCAGAAGCCAAGCGTAGTATTTTCTCTTCATCGTATTGACTTTTCTCTAGTATTCCCATTTGTTTTCCTTCATACATAACGAGCAATCGATTGGATATCCCCATTATCTCTGGCAAGTATGATGAAATAATGATAATGGTTTTCCCTTGGTTAATTAGATCCTCAAAAACTTTGTAAATCTCTACTTTTGCTCCAACATCCACTCCAACGGTAGGTTCATCAAAGATAAAAAAGTCACTGCTTGCTGCTAACCACTTACCAATAACCACTTTCTGTTGATTCCCCCCAGACAGATTCTTGGTCAACTGATGAACACTGGGTGTTCTTGTTTGTAAAAGATCACAGTACTCTTTGGCTATCTTGTCACCTTTTCTACTGTTTAACACTCCTAGACGAGAGATGTTCTTCATGGAAGCCATGTTGGTATTCTCTGATACGGTCAACCCCAGAGCCAACCCTTGTTTCTTCCTATCCTCTGGTAGCAATGCAATTCCTGATGCGATTGCCCCTGTAGGCTTGGTTACTCTTAGCTCTTTGTCATGAAAAATAACCCTTCCTGCATCTCTTTTTTTATCTCCAAAAATGGTATGTACAATTTCCGAACGTCCGCTTCCTACCAAACCAAACATTCCAAAAATTTCACCTTTTTTAACTTCAAAATTAATATTTTCAAACTCACCTGCTCTGCTTAGGTTCTCTACTTTTAATACAGTTTCACCTAATTCAACTTGATTAATGTTGTACATCTCTTCTAGCTTACGTCCCACCATCATAGAGATTACATCATCTTCGGTTACATCCTTTGTATCCACCGTATCCACTAATTCACCATCTTTTAAAACGGTGATTCGGTCGCTAATCTGGAAAATTTCTTCCATCCGATGAGAAATGTACAATACCCCAACATTTTTCTCTTTTAACATCTTGATGATCCTAAAAAGCTCTTCTGTTTCTTCGGTGGTTAATTGGGCTGTGGGCTCATCAAAGATGACAAACCTTGCCTTTTGGTGCAAGACCTTCCCAATAGCCACCATCTCTTGTTTGGCAATGGTTAGGTCAGACATAATTTCCGTGGCCTTCACGTCAATGTTGATGGACGCCATGATTTCATTGGTTTCTTTATTAATCTTTTTGTGATCTACGATACCAAATCTATTCCTGGGCAGGTGACCCATAAACATATTCTCTGCTACTGTTAGATGTTGAGCAAAGTTTACGTCTTGATATACAGCACTTAACCCCAAGCTTCCTGCGTGGATGGGGTTTTTCACTACCACCTGCTTGCCTTCTACGTATATCTCACCTTCGCTTTTCTGATAGACCCCCATTAATATCTTGATCAATGTGGATTTGCCTGCTCCATTTTCCCCTACTAATGCATGAATAGAGCCTGCCTTTACGTCAATATCCACATTATGAAGAGCTCGAACACCTGGGAAGTGTTTTGTGATACCAGTCATCTTAACAATTGTCTGATTTTCCATACATGAGTCTCCCATCTTCTCATTCTTTGGCTGGCCGACCTTAAACCATTTTGTTTTTGGCTCGGCAAGCTTAATTATCACAGTAGCTGGCTAAAGAAAGCCAGCTACTGTAAAGTTGAGACAGTTTTGTTTATCTGTCGATACTTCTTGAACCAACGAACACCAGTGAGTGTTCAAGAAGGTTCCTTCAGTCCTATATGCAATATCTAAGTATCATTTACCAGTTTTAGGCTGACTTGATTATACCCTAGTCCGTCCTAGTTTACAATGTGTTGATCCAATAATTCTTGAATATCTGGGTCATTGATGTTTAATGCAGTAACAACAGTTACAGGAACCTCTTGCCATGCTGGTAAAGTTTCACCATTAATAGCTCTGATTACGTCCATAACTCCTCTGAAGCCCATGCCCCATGGATCTTGAACAACCATACCTGTTAAGTTTCCTGCGTGGATAGCATCTACTTGTTGTTGGTTGGCATCAAAAGCATAAGTGATAATGTCGGTACGTCCTGTTTCTTCAATGGCTAATGCAATACCAACGCCCATGTGGTTGTTGTCGCCAAAGATTCCAATAAGATTTGGATTAGCTGCAATTAAGCTGTTGGCAATGTCAGTTGCTCTAGCAATGTCATTGTCCGCGTATTGTGTCTCAAGTACGTTAATGTCTGGAACCAACTCTGTAATTCTGTCGATGAATCCATTGGTACGTGCTACGTTTACACCTGCTCCTGCTACTGCAGAGATAACCACAACGTCCATTCCTGATGGGTCAATTCCTTCTGCTTCCCACTCAGCAACCATCAAGTCTGCTGTTTCGGCAGAAGCTGCTGCATGGTCTGTAGCCATAAATGTAGAAGTAAGGTCAGATGGAATGTACTCATCAAGAGCAACTACAGGGATTCCTGCTGCTACAGATGCTGCTACAGCATCAACAACAGTGTCACCAAGGGTAGCGGCAATAACGATTCCGTCTGGGCCTGCTTGGATGGTGTTCTCAAAGATAGCTACTTGTTGGTCAATGTCCAACTCGCTAGGTGGTCCGTCAATGGTAACCACGATGGTTCCGCCACTTTGCTCTGCAGCTGCTAAGGCTCCAGAAGCAAGGATTTGCCAATAGTCAGAGTCTGTTGCTTTAATGATTACTGTGATTTCATAAGGGCCATCGCGACCAACTTCTTCTTCTACTTCCTCTTCCACTTCTTCTACTACTTCTTCTACTTCCTCTTCTACTTCTTCTACTACTTCTTCTACTGCTGGTGGTGGGTCATCAGCACAACCCATAAGAAATGGTACTGCTAAAGCTGTTGCTAATAGTAAAGCTAAAATTCTTTTCTTCATTTTTTTCCTCCCGTTTATTTTTTTGATTATTGGTTTCTTTCTTGCATCCCCCGTACTTAAGCTGACCGACCAAAAACAAAACAGACAGCATACTATTTACAAAAAACACAAGAACATTTATCTTACACACATAAGTTGAATACTAATGTGGAAGATTCTCTTACTATGATACCCTTGCTTAGACTCATGCGGTTTAAAGTATCGATAATGCAGAATTTCTGCGTTGTCGCGTCTTGCTGTAGCACCACTACAGCTCCAACGCTCCGCCTTGTAATTAAGCATTATCGCTACTTTAAACTCTTCTTTCAGATCCTCTAAGTTGAACAACACATGGGGCAGTTATTATCTCCTGTTCATAGGTCTCTTTCTCTAACAAATCTTTCAGTAGCAACATGGCGGTTTGACCCATCTGTTCTACATCTCTGGAAATACTGCTAAAGTTATAATCTAAAATCTCCAACACNTCATTGCCATCGATTCCAACNACTGCGATGTCCTGACCAATTCGTAGCTTCTTCTCTCGAACCGCCTTGAGAAATCCTAAGCTAGTAAGGTTATTGCTGGTCACCATCCCTTCGGGGGACTGGTCTTTTTCTATCATGGACTTTGTGAGCTCATAAGCAGTTTCTACTGAAAAATCTCCTTTTAAGATGAAGCGATCATCTAGCTCTAATCCTGCCTCTTTTATGGCTCTGGCATATCCCTTGAATCGCTCTCTGGCAATTCGTAGTTTTAAATCCCCTGTGATTATACCAACGGTTTTGTTGCCCGCCATGGTCAAGGCTTTCGTGGCTAGGTAACCACTTTCCTCATTCTCATAGAACACACCGCTAAAGGTACTGTCTCTAAGATGTCTATCCAGTAACACTACAGGCACTTCTAATTCCTTTAAAGAATTCTCTAGCCTTTGACCTTCCCTCTTGTCACGCTCTGCTGCTGGTGTCCAGATTAACCCTCGAACTCGCTGGTTCCCTAGAGCAGTTAACACCTTATCTTCCTTTACAATAGAGTTGGAAGTATCACAACAAATCAGCGACCAGCCCATCTCATCGATAATCTGGGCTATTCCATGCAGAATCTCTCCGAAGAAGCTATTCCCTATCTCTGGAATCACCACTCCAATCGAATAACTTTCACCTTTTGATAAACTTCTGGCAACGTTAGAAGGTTTGTATCCCGTCTCACTTACAACCTGCATGACCCTCTCTCTTACTTTAGGGCTTACATAACCGCTGTTGTTCAACACTCGAGAAACCGTTGACTTAGAAACTCCTGCTAACTTGGCAATATCATATATTGTTTTCATAATCGAAAGTCATCCTCTTTCATGAATATTTGTGGGAGCGGTACCACAAATATGTTGCTTATAATTATAAACTAGACCAAGGAAATCGTCAATAATATTTTCCCTTCTTGTTTTTCTTTTGTGAAAAATTTATATATTTCTGCCCTTCGATTTGTGCAGGATTTATTCTAAAACGACTTCACTGATACGGGTTTGTGCAACCGTTCACATTGCAGATGTCTTATTTTTCTCACCCTAAATGCATTTGTAGTGTCAACTGTTGCTATTTTGTTATTCAACCATTATATTCTTCAAGATATAAGATTTGACATTGGCCATATCCTGAAGGGTACAGCTAATCCCTTCTCTGCTGCCAAGTCCTGTCATCTTTGTTCCACCAAAAGGTTGGTCAACATTGCGGTAATTCCCCGAACCGTTAATCACGACACCACCACACTCCAATGCTCTAGCTGCTCGGATGGCTTTGGAAAAGTCTTTTGTGATTACACCTGCGTGCAAGCCGTACGGTGTATTGTTGGCTATTTCAATGGCTTCTTCAAAAGTTTCAAATGAAATAATGGGGAAAATCGGCCCAAACACTTCCATCTCTACCGCCATATCCATCTCTTTGGTTACACCGGTTAGTACCGTTGGCTCATAGTAGGTTTCCCCTACAATTTTCCCACCATATATACACTTCGCCCCTTGAGCGATGGTATGTTCCACTTGCCAAGCAACCTGCTTTGTTGCTTCAGGATTAATCAATGAACCTAGCTCTGTTTCTTTGCACAGAGGGCTTCCTAATTTCAGCTTCTTAAGACTTTCAATTACTTTTTCCGTAAATGTGTCCAGCACAGAGGAGTGCACAATAAACCGCTTGGGTGAACAGCAAGTTTGTCCTGCATTTTTAAGACGTCCCGAAACGGCTTCTGCTACTGCAAGCTCCATGTCTGCGTCTTCAAACACGATAAAGGGATCATTTCCACCTAGCTCCAAAGTAACATGCTTTAAAGTTTTCGCTGCCATCTGGGCAACTTGAATGCCGATTTCAGTACTTCCTGTAAAGCTAATGGCATCTATATTCTCGTCCTCTGCCAACAAACTTCCAATTTTTGCTCCACTTCCTGTAACCACTTGCAGAACATCTCCAGGAATTCCCGCTTCCCAGCAAAGCTCCACCACTCGCATAATGGTTAGGGGGTTATCTGTGGCTGGTTTGATAATCACTGCGTTCCCCATTGCCATGGCGGCTGCCGCCTTATGGAAGCAAAGCTCAACAGGATAATTAAAAGGTGTAATACAAGCCACAATACCCATTGGTTCATATTTAGTAAAGATTATGTCTGTTTCTGAACCTGGTTGGAACTCAGACATGGTTTGACCATAAAGATGACTGGCCATCTGGGCAAAACCACGGAAGATTTGGGCACAGCATGCCACCTCTGGCGTGGATTCTGATATCACTTTGCCCATCTCTGTGGTCAGACTTAGGGCAAGTTCTTCTAAGTTTGCTTCAATTGCAAGGGCGCACTTCAATAGAATGGCGCTTCTTTCATATTGAGGAAGAGCGCCCCAAGCCTTCTTTCCTTTAAGCGCCGCCTGGATTGCTTCCTCAACATCTTCTGGTGTTGCTACTGGCACTGTATCCACCAACTCCTGTGTTGCTGAATTTAATACCTCTACGGTAGCGTTATCTTTTGCATCTACGTGTTTTCCATTAATTAGCATCTTCACGATTGTTTTCCTCCATCTCGTAAACTGGCTATCATAAACAAAACCTGCATCAGTGGGCGTTTTGACGCACCACTGACACCCTCGCTTCGCTGGGGTGGGCCCTGTATGGTTGCAGTTATCCAGGGGCTTA
>JGI20163J15578_10000945_pt1 | contig 12027 bp, 12 predicted proteins | sample TergutCu122P1_FD_15578 | JGI IMG/M metagenome (IMG submission 15578)
CCAATTCATGCACAATTGTAAACGGAATGAGGTGGTCAGGCACTTCTTGATTAAAGTTCGCCTCAACGGTAGGCGTGAAAATTCCCGTTATGTTAAAGTGCGACATAATTCTCGATGCAATAACCGGTTTTGAGTTTGGATAAAACCCTGCAAGCACAGGAATCTCCTCACCCAAAAGTTTCATCGCTTCTCTTGCTTCACTGTTAACGTCTATGTCGCCCAATGTGAACCGTCTATGCTCATCCACAGAAATTTCCCTTGAGAGTGCTGTCAAGTCGTTAATCAAATGCTCTGCAAGTGCCCGTAATTCTTCTCTTGATGATGGTGCTATTTGACGATTTGTCAGCTCCGCAAAGGTGTCGCGCGAATAATTTATGCCTGTAGTGCATGTGAACAATAAAAACGTCGTGCAAAGAATTGCAAGAAATACACACACAAATCTGATTCCCAATCTCTTAAAAATTTCAAGTCGCGTTTCGTCTATTTTCGGGAAAACCACTGAAAATAAGAAGTATATAATATAAATCGCTATTGATAATATGAAAAGATATATCAGTATTTCGAAAACTGAAAATGGGACTAGTGACATTAGTCTGCCAAGCGTGTTTGGAAATATCGGATATATGCGGCTTGCATAGAATTCTCCAAACCAATCGAAATTGCGTGCAAAAATCAACAAAATAATCCCTACTGCCGCGCTATACGCACAGTAAGCTAATATGCTTTTTGTTTTCGTCGGTTTATTGTAAAACTTCATCGTCATTGTATTCCTCAAGCATTTGGTCGTTCAGCTCTTGCTGTTTTTCCTTTAGCATCTTTTTCCATTTACCTAAATTGTCTTCTCCGGAATCATATGAAACAGTGCCGCCAATAACTGTCTTCCATACTTTTGCGTCATGAAAATATGACAAAGTATAACCATATGGATCGTCTTTATATATTACAAAGTCAGCATATTTGCCAACTTCGATTGAGCCAAATTCATCATTGATGCCGAGCTGTGCCGACGCATCTATCGTTAATTTGTCGATTGCGTCTGACGTACTTTCTGCATTTGCTATAGCTCTATATTTTCTTTTATAATCGCCAAGAGTAGAGTCTGTTTCACATATATCGTTTTCAACGAGAAGTTCCATTCTTTCCTCTTCTGTAAATTCGAGAGAATGTGCGATTGTAAAATGCGAATCTTTTTTTCCTGTAGATCTTGCTGCAAAAGCCGCTTCAAAAGCGTCAAACACGTCATTTTTCTCTATTGCATCTATATGCATATTAAAACCTCTGTCAGTTGCTTGTTTTGACAAATTTCTAAGCGTATCGATAGAAATTCTCATGCCGTCTGCCTCAGCAGTCCTTGAATTATGTAATACAAGTTTTAGCGTATTACAATCTACATGTTTGTCTGTTTCACTGCAAGATGTCGCTTTTTGCACAAGCCTTCTCACCGCATAATCAGGATTAAGATTTCTCAAAACAAAATGTGAACCGCGAAATCTCTGCTTGAGCATGTCCATTTGGAATAATTCTATTACAATTTCTTGATAAATTGAATGTAAATAATCCGGCGCACCACAATCGAACACCATCGTATATCCCTTTGTGCAGTATTCGGCAACGATTTCCAAAATTGCTTCCTGCAATTGCTCAAAATCTATAGGCGAGAGAATATGCAAAATATATGGCAAAGTGATTACAGGCGGGTCGTCTTCATCCATCGAATCTTTCACCATCTCAAGCGCTCTTGTGTTAAACCAACCCTCGGCTCCACTAATGTCAAGAAGCACGACGGGTTTGTCCGAGCACACTTTGTCAAGTATACCAAGCAAGTCTTTTTGAGGCGTTGCCGCGAGAAATGTCGTGTCAAAGCCGTATGCAAAATACGCATGTTTGTCAGGATTTGCTTTGATATAAGCAGAGAGCGTTGTAAACGTTTCGTCTTGAGTCATATCATCGTAAAGAATTAAGCATACTTTTTCGAACGCTTGCAAAACAGGATGACCACAAACATCAATAAATCCCGGGAGAATAGTTCCTCCCTCGATGTCCACCACTTCTGTATTTTTCCCTTTAAAGCCTTCTATTGCGCTTTCATCACCTAAAGCGACTATGCGTCCATTTTTACACGCGACCGCTTTTGCCCGTGGCATATCAGGATTAAGCGTATATATTTTACCACCTTTAAAAATTACATCTGCTGTCTCTTCTTTTTTAAATAATCCAAAAACCATATGGCCTCCTTCGTTTATTAATATTGTTTTGTATCCAATTGAGTTTTTCTATATTATACCACTTGCTTCTTAATTTTACGAAATTTTTTGATAATCACTGTNTAAANGGCNTCCTGCTTCTTTCGTTTTTCAATTTGCGAAAGTATAATTGCTAAAAATATTANNCCGCAACCGGTAATTTGCGGTGTGTTCATGCGCTCATGCAATATAATCGCTGCAAACCCCGCTCCAAACACAGATTCCAAACTCATTATTATTCCTGCCACAGATGGATTTGCTTTCTTTTGTGCTATGAATTGCATCAAATTAGCAACTCCAAGCGAAAGTACACCCGTGTATAAGATAGGAAATAACGCAGAAATGACGCCTTCCATTGTATTTGTACTGTCACTTTCAAAAATTACAGCTAAAACCATACTCATTACGGCGCATGTTATTAATTGCATCGAAACAAGAAACAGCGGATTGGAGTAAATCACACGCCGACTTATGATTATGATTTGTATAGCGTAGAAAAACGCTGTCGCGAGAAACAAAATATCGCCAAGCACGATATTGAAGTTATCTCCCATGCTTATAAAAAACAAGCCAACTATAGCAATGAATACACCAAGCCAAATTTTCGGTTCAACTTTTTTTCTTAATACCAATAAGTTAATTAGAGGAATAAAGAAAATATACAACGCAGAAATAAAAGCCCCTTTGCCTGCGTCAGATAGAAGAAGTCCAAATTGCTGAAACGTTGAGCCAATACCGAAAAATAGTCCTATAAGAATGCCGCTTTTTATTTGCCACATAATTGGCTTCAGCTCCGGTTCTCTAAGTTCGGATTGAGCTTGCAAGTTTTCTGTTCCTGACTTTTCCGCCACTTGCGAGCCACTTGTGCTTGAACTTTTAATGGTTTGCGATTCGTTTAATGTGGGATTTTTACTCCTCTTTTTCATTTGTTCGATAATCAAATATGCCGAAAAAATAACGATAAAGCTAACCCCGAAGCGCAATCCGTTGAAGAAAAATACTCCCAGGTACGTAAGCGCGATTTTTCGGAACGCAAAAGCGCTTCCCCACAAAAAGGAAGTTACTATAAGCATGCCGTTAGTTATAAGTTTGTCTTTTCTGTTCATTTTTTCCTCAGGTGGCGCTTACCGGTTTATCGACTAATCAACAATTTAAAGGCTGTCTTTCTAGTATATCAATTCCATAGAAAATAACAAGGCATTGCTCAAAAATAGTTGTACAAAAAAGCCTCGGAACTTATTTTAAAATTCAAGCCAAAAAAGCCTCGACTTTGCTATTGAAAAACCATGCGAAGTTATGGTATCATCTAACTGCACCAAATCTGAACCAAATCCAATACTTGCCCCCGTAGCTCAGGGGATAGAGCGTCGGTTTCCTAAACCGTGCGTCGGATGTTCGAATCATCTCGGGGGTGCCAATGTGAAAGGCCAAGCAACTGCTTGGTCTTTTGCATTGGCGTATCTGTCATAAGATGATTCGAACATGAAAATGCGCGAGCGTTGACAAAACAGTCCTGTGAACTGTTTTGTAGCGAGCGGTTCAAGGTTGCTGTAAAGAGCAACCGCAGAACGGCAGATGCGACTGGCGGTAAATCACCGTAAGATTTGCCGGCGGGAGCATATGCGAAAATCATCTCGGGAGATGCTTTGTCGTCAGTTTGTCGTCAGTTTTTGAAAAAACCAATAAAAAAGAGCGACTATCTTAATCGTCGAAAAATAGGGAAAAGGGATTGCATTCAACTGTTCTTGATATTGTATAATTTGGTTAATTTCTTGGATATCAAGCGTTGATTTATTTAACATTATTTTTATCAACACCTATATGTCCGTATTCATTGAGATAATAGTATTTGACATAACCTAATGGTTCTCTTAAAATTGAAATACAACAAAGCAAATATAGAGAGGAAAAAAATAATGTTAAAAAAGCCTAAGAGCATTAATGCTCTGATGTCATACTTGCGTACTCATCACGGAATTGCCATTAAAGGAAGTTTACACAAGCGAAAACTTCAAAACATTGGCTATTATCATGGTTTCAAAGGATACAGGTACAACAGAGTGCCTAACAACATAATTCCATATACCGATTTTAATCAGATATTGGCAATAAATAAGTTTGATATGTCTCTTAAGGCTATGTTTTATCCTGAAATAATGTTTGTGGAAACGGCACTAAAAAACCACGCTCTTGCAATCGTTTTAAAGGCAGGAAAAACCTATAATTTTAATGATATTTTCAACAATCTGCTTGTTGGATATCAAAAGTACCCCGTACAATCCGGAAAATATATAAATGCTATGCAACGACGATTAGAATTCCGAACCAAACTTTATGGAACGCTAACTTCTGCATATAAAAACAAAAAGAAGGTCATTACTCACTTTTACCATAAAAATGATAATGTCCCAATTTGGGCAATATTTGAAACTATAAATTTAGGTGAATTTGGCACTTTCATTTACTGTTTGAAACACTCTCTTAAAGTTGAGCTTTCTAAAACACTACGATTAAATCAGTCTTGCGATACTAACGCCGAGTTGACGCAATCTATGATTTATATAGTTAAAGACTTACGAAACGCTATTGCACATAATGAAATCATTTTTGATACACGCTTCAAAAATACAGATATCGGCCCCAATGTTATTCGATGTCTTGAAATCGATGTTGGAGTTTCATCTATCAAGTTCGAAAATATCGTGGATTATTTAATTTTAATTGCGTATTTACTAAAAAATCTTAAAGTGTCGAAAAAAGAAATATTAAAAATGATTTCGCTATTTGAAGAAGCAACAGAAACATTAAGGAAAGAAATTCCAATCAACATGTATATGAGCATTTTACCGACAGATACGAAAAAGAAGCTGACTCTTTTAAGGGCTTTTGTTAAAAAGCAAAAATAAATTGCAATTTTTTCTTGCAGAGGAAACAATCGTTTGATATAATCTAATTAGGAATTGGGGTGTATCTCTGCGGAGTACACTTAGGAAAGTCGGATGCGTCCGGCTTTCTTTCATTTTTGAAGTCCTCTGCAAATATAATATTTGTCGTCAGTTTGTCGTCAGTCATTGCAAAAAGTGACGACAAATTACAACACATCACAAGAATTGAATTTTTGAAAACGCCATAATTTCAATGGTTACACCACACTATAACACATCACAAAACACACTTTGTATCATTCCTAAACCGTGCGTCGGATGCGACAGGCGGTAAATCACCCACGCACAATACCCGTCAGGTGCGATGCGCAGGAGCATATGCGAAAATCATCTCGGGGGTGTCTCTTCAAACCATTTACCATCACAAAATAATGGTAAAAACAATGGGAATTTTTTAACTTAAAAAGGCGGCTTGGAATACATGAAAATGCGCGAGCGTTAATTTGATTGAAATCCTTGCAATTTGCTTGCATATAGAATATGATTAATTTAGAAATGACATTTGGTTATCATGAATTGTGCGCAGGAGGCAAAGCTCATGTCTAATCCTATAAAAATTTATATGATATACGTCAAATTGTTATCGAGGATTTTTTGAAAAATGCGAGCGAATATGTCGAACAATCGGACACTGTTGTAAATATGACGAACGAGCTAATCAAAAAAGGCATAAAAACAAAAGACGCTGCACATTTAGCCTGTGCCATCTATACAAAATGCGACTATTTCATCACAACTGATGATAAAATACTTAAATATAACGACAGTCGAATTCACATAATTAGCCCGATAGATTTTATTATTAAAGAGGGGGAATAGAGAATGAACGATACATTATTAAGCCGAAATGCAATACAATGTTTAATTGAAAACTTAGGCGTTGTTCAAACAGAGCGCTTTATCTCTATTATTATCAAAGAGCCGTTTGACTATACAAAATGGCAACAAGACTTATTCACTGATATGACGGCAGAAGAACTTTTTAATGCTGCAACAAATTGGAAAGCAAATGCGTCGTAGGTGGTGTTTTTTTAACAAAGGCAATATCAACTTCTGTGTTTAGCTTATACCGAAGTTTATACCGAAGTTTATACCGAAATTTATACCACCATTTATACCACCATTTATGCCACCAACAATATTTTGTGTGCTTGAGACTCTATATAGTTAACGTTTTTCAAAACGGCAGTGAAAGATAAAAAAAGATGTTTCGCGCAACAAAGGCAAGAAACATCTTTTTGGTTTCAGTAAAAAATTGTGAGCGGCTTATTCTGAAGTGTGCTCATTTTTATGCACAGTTTAAACCGGACTTCCTGCGTAAATCTTTGCAATAACTCCCCATTTGCCATGAATCTGTATAAAGTTTAATGCATCGGTATAGATGACATCTCCAAGGCGAACCTTAACGCGAGCAACTGCAGTTCTTTCGCTAGTGAAATCAATGGCTACAATTTCATCTGCACGTGGAGTTTGTGGCGTTACTTTAGCCATTTCCTCCATATGCGCAATAAAAGCGATTCTGTCCATATTAACCAGATTTCCTGCACCGTCGTGTCCAATTATGCGCCCCTCATCGTGAAAAACGCTTGCGAGTTTCTTTGCGTCTAATTCGAAATTTGCATCGAAGTAAATTTGAATTAAATCTTTGATTGGTTGGCTGTTCATATCAATTCCTCCTAACAAAATATTAACTATCACTTTAGCTAAATTTATCATAACTTACCCTAACTTTCAAGCGATTTGACTTATTTGCAGCAATCATGAGTCCTGTATCATTAGGACTATTTGCAAATCACTTTTATATTAATTGGGTTAATTGGGTCTTAGCTACAAAAACTTTCTGTCTCCGCTTTCTTGCCCGACGCCGGGATGTTTATCAAAGCGAATTACGCCGACAGGAACCCTATCTTCAATCGCATCAACAATCATCGCTACACCTTTTGGTCCAAACGCTGAGCAAAGTTCTATTGCAATAGCTCCGTCGTCAACAAACTCTTTTGCAAGCCTGCCTGCTTCTTCAAAATTTTTCGCACCAACGGTCACAATTATAACGCTTTCTGTTTCTATTTTAGTTTTCTCGTTTGCGTCGGCAGTGTCATTTACGAATATAAATGGTATAAATCTTTTCATTTTGCCCTCCAGATTTTTATTTTTTAATTCACGATTGTTATGCAATCATTATACACTAAAGTTGTTAGAATAGTGCATATATTTTCGCTGTCAATCGACTCCAAAAATTTCTGTATTTTGTGCTACACCGTCAAAGCCTTGCTCCGTGTCAATCAATAAGCCTCCCACCTTCAATGGCGAGATTGTGTCCTGTTATATAACTTGCAAGTGGTGAGCAAAGAAATAAAATTGGCCCCGCAATATCTGCCTCTTTGCCAAATCTTCCAACCGGAATTTTTGCAAGCAGCTCCTTTGCTTTTTCCGGATTTGCCAACATCTCCGCCGTTTGATTTGTTATAACATATCCGGGGCTGATGGCGTTAACTGTAATACCTTCCGTCGCCCACTCGTGAGCCAACACTTTTGTGAGCTGTTCTACGCCACTTTTGGCTGCACAATATGAAGAAAGATTTTTGTGTCCACGCATAGATGCCACGGAAGCAGTATTTACTATCCTGCCGAACTGCTGCTTTAACATAACTCTTCCAACTGCCTGCGCAACGTTAAAAACACCTTTTAAGTTGACATCAATAACTGTGTTCCATTCTTCCTCGGTAATGTCAACCACAGGTTTGCGAATGATGTTTCCGGCATGATTTGAAAGAAAATCAATTCTTCCATATTTATTTACAACTGTCTTAACCATTTCGTCCACACTGTCCACACTGGTGACATCTACAAAAACAACACTGTGACCGCCCGGCACATCCGGAAGGGCACTAAGCGTTTCCTCTGCACGTTGTAAGTTCAAATCAGCTACAACAACGTTGGCACCACACTTTGCAAATGCCGAACAAATTTCGCGTCCGATGCTGCCACCCGCACCTGTGACAACAACAATTTTTCCATCAAAATCAAAGGCCTCCTTGTAATTCATTTAAACACTCCTTTTTTGTTTTTAATTACATCTCAAACCATCTCAAAATAAGCGCTTTAAGTGTTTCGTCTATAAGTTCAAGCGGAATTTGATTGTAATAAAATATAAACGACTTTGCACTACCTTTTGTTTCGTCTGTATATATTGAAACCGGAACGACAGACACTCCGATGTCAAGTGCTTCTTCACAAAGGACATCCGGACTTTTATTACTATTAACGGTTATGATCATATGAATTCCGGAAAAAGTATTAACCGGCGTTATAAGCCCGCGTGCAAAACTGTTTATAAAGTTTAACACAGCTTGAAGCTTTTGTGAATAAAGGCTACGTAGTTTTCTGATATTGGTTTGATAATACCCGTGTTCCATAAAAAGCGCAAGTGTAAGTTGCTCCGCTTTTGAGCAAGTTTGCGTGTAATCGTTTTTGAGCATATCAAATATTTCTGACAATCTCTCGGGAAGAACCATATAACTTATCTTGATTGACGGGAACAACGTTGAAGAAAACGAGCTCAAATAAACGACGCTGTTGTTAGTATCAAGACCTTTTAGCGCAGGAATAGGTTTTCCAAAATACCTCAGCTCGCTATCATAATCGTCTTCAATAATTATGCTGTCATTGCAATTTGCCCACTCAAGCAGCTCATATCGCTTGCCTATAGGCATTACGGCTCCTGTTGGAAATTGATTGGAAGGGCATACATAAACTGCAGACTTAATACCTGCAGGAAGCCGATTTATGTCGATTCCACTTTTTGATATAGCAACGGAATTTAAAGTGAAACCTCTATCTCTGAAAATGTTTTTTACCGGTAAATAACAAGGGTCTTCAACTGTCACATAGTTTATCAACAGTTTTGAAAGAAGCAAAGAAAGCTGACTTGTTATTTGTTGCGTGCCCGCCCCGACCACAATTTGTGATGGTGAACAGGTTACTCCACGCGAACGATAAAGGTATTTCGCTATTTCATACCTCAGTGCGCCTTCTCCCTGGGGGTCGCTTTTCGAAAGCAATAAATGAGGATAATCCGTTAATATCTTATTTGAACACTTTTTCCATTTATTGAAATCAAAACAGGACAAATCATATTGTACGGTACTATCAAACCATGTTTGACCTTCTTCTTGAAATTCTGTTGCACCGGATGCTTGAGAAGACACATTACCCCCTAGGATGTTTCCTGTAATAATATTACCCACAAAAAATCCTGAGCTGGGCTTGCTATATATGTAACCCTCCACCAGAAGCTGACTATACGCAAGGTCGATTGTCGTTACGCTCAGCGATAAACTCTTTGCCAAATTGCGAAGTGATGGCAGTTTTTCGCCATATGCAATTTCACCGGAAACAATGGCACCTTTAATATATTCGTATAACTGCAAATAGTAAGGTTTTTTTGATTTTTCATCAAGTATTGGTATGATGGCTTTCATTTTTAATCCATATCCAAGCGTCAAATAAAACCGAGTTGTTGTTGGTCAAGTAACGGTTCTATCCTGTGCTTTCTCTTTAATTCAAATTGACAATTGCAACAAACTGTATATATAAAAATATTTAAAAATGCACATTTCGAAATAGACACTTTTGATATATTATATTATATACTAAGTAAAAAAACAAATGATTTCAAGCGAAAAACCAATTTAATTACATTATAAGAGATAGATATGAGCAATGAAAACAAAACACACAAATTAGTTCTCACGGCACTGATGGCATGCCTGAGTACGGTTGCAATTTTAATATTTAGAATTCCGATCCCGGGTGATCAAGGGTTTATACATTTGGGCGACAGCGTTATTTTTCTGGCGGTTTTAATACTTGGCACAAAATACGCAGTTCCCGCCGCGGCGGTAGGGCACTCGATGGCAAATCTCCTCGTTGGAGCTACTATATGGGCGCCTTGGACATTTGTAATCAAGGGTACTATGGCTTTGATTGCGGGAGTTTTTATCACATATATGTTGAAAAACGGCGAACATTTTAGTCCTTTAAAAAGAACCTTTATAAAAGTAATCGGCATGATGCTCGGCGGTATATGGATGATTTTTGGATATTATATAGCCGGTGGAATTATGTTTAGAAATTGGATAATAGCACTTGTTGGAATTCCGTGGAACATAGGTCAACTGGTGATAGGCGTGGTAATTGCCATCGCTTTATCCGCAGCTTTGTACAAAACACCTGCAAAGAAATACTTTACCATAACTTAATCTAAAGACTTGTTGCGATGCTTAACTGGGTATATTATAATATGTATGTAACTAATATCAAAAAACTCCTCTCGTCTACTGTGAATTAACCAATTTTTAAGAAGGGGGAAAATAGTGCTAAAAGCATTATATGAAGCTGCAAATGAGAATAATTGATTTAAGTCACGACATCTACAACGGAATGCCCGTATATCCAGGTCATATGCGAACATCTATTTTTCCAATGAAAACTCATGACGAAACGCAGTTTATTAATAAATCAGGGTTTTCTTCCGAAACTTGTGTAATCGTGTTAAGCGATCATGGGCCAACTCACGTAGATTCAGAAACACATATGGACTCGTCATCTGGCGCAAAGAGCATTGATGAATTGCCGCTGGAAAAGTTTTACCTAGAAGCCATCTGCTTGGACGTTTCTCATGTACAAGGCGAAGAAAACTATATTACAAAGCCGATTTTGGAAGACGCACTTAAGAAATCCGGACAGAAAATAAGACAAGGCGATGCAGTCCTTCTCTACACGGGGCACTTTAATCGAACATATCCACATTATGACAAGTGGCTATTTAACTATTCCGGACTTGACCGCGAAGCGACAGAATGGCTTTGTGACGCCGGATGTGTTAATCTGGGAATTGATCAGCCAAGCATCGACAGTAGCCTTGAGATAAAGCGACGAGAATTTCCTGCGCATACCGTTTGCAGAGAAAGAAAACTACTTAACATAGAAAACTTGGGGCATCTTGAAAAAGTGGTTAATCAGAGATTTATATTATCTGTGTTACCTCTTAAGCTCCGAGGTGCGTCAGGTTCTCCTTGTCGAGCCGTCGCAATTTTTAACGATTAAAACTATCAATATTTATCAAAATGAAGTGGTGGAGGAGAAAATGAATTTTCAAGAAGTTGTTGAAAAAAGGCAAAGTGTCCGTAAGTTTAAGGACGAAAAAATTCCGAAGGAACATATCGAGGAAATCGTTCGCACTGCCGGTCTTGCGCCGTCAGGAAAAAACATTCAAAACTGGCACTTTGTTGTGATACAAAATGATAATTTAAAAAACAAAATAGGGCAAGCTGTTCTTGATAAAAATGAATCGATTTGCCTTGAGATGGATAAGATTGACAAAGCGCGAGGCGACACATTTCGAAAATTTGTCCGAAATTTTACTTTGTTTTTCTTAAAAGCTCCTGTAATTGTTGTGGTTTTTACAACAGAATACAAACCCTCCAGTTATTATGAGTATAAGTTTATAAATGCTGACCAAGCTATTTTAGATGACCTCGTTAAACACAAAAACCCCGGAATGCAGAGCCTCGGCGCAGCGCTCCAAACATTCACGCTGAAAGCTGTGGATCTTGGTTATGGGTCTTGTTGGATTACGAGTGCCAACTATGCTTCAACGGAAATCGAAGCACTTTTGAAAGAAGAACTCGGATTTGAAAAAGACGGATACTTTATGTCAGCAATGCTGGCACTTGGGATACCTGAAGAGGGTATAAGAAGCCCTAATAAAAAACCTCTTGAACAAATTTTAACTTACGTCGAGTAAATAATAACGCCATCCGTACTTTGATATAGTA
>JGI20163J15578_10000946_pt1 | contig 12027 bp, 12 predicted proteins | sample TergutCu122P1_FD_15578 | JGI IMG/M metagenome (IMG submission 15578)
AAGCTGGCGGTTTATTTCTGTTGCACTAGCCTGGGAGTCACCTCCACCGGACGTTATCCGGCAGCCTGCCCTATGTAGCCCGGACTTTCCTCGTCTGAAATGTCTTAGGAAAATCCTAAGACATACAGCCGCGATTGTCTATCTTACTTGGCACGATTCATTATACTTGTTTTTGTTAATAAAGTCTATTGTTAATCACGGTTTCAAATGAATTTCTAAAGTCCTAGCCCATCGTTAATTCCCTTGTGGAAGCATTGTGCAAAGACACTAGAANATATTACGGTAGCTCACATATCTCTGGGATATAGCCACTATCTAGAGCTAAATCCTCACCATCTGCGGCAGAGGTGGCNAGCTCATCACATCTTTCGTTTTGTGGATGCCCAGAATGGCCTTTAACCCAGATGAATTTCACCACATGAGGTTCTTTGGCTAGCAATAAACGTTTCCACAAATCTATGTTTTTGACAGGGTCATTTTTGCTCCGTTTCCAGTTCTTCTCCAACCAGTTGTCTATCCATCCTTGATTAAAGGCATCTACAACATATTTAGAATCAGAATATACCTCAACAGTACAAGGGCGGTTAAGGGCTTCTAAGCCGTAGATGACACCCCTAAGTTCCATCCGATTGTTGGTAGTTCTAAGGTAGCCTTTGGAAATCTCTTTTGTATGCAGTTTTCCTTTATTATCTACATATTCCAGAATAGCACCAAAGCCACCAGGACCTTCTGGGTTGCCTCTGGCAGCACCGTCGGTAAAAAGTTTAACCTTCATCATTATAATTTATACTCCATAATTTGATTGGGACAAAGCGAGCTTTTCGCCAGTGTTCAAGAAGATTCTTTGTGACGCTCTTNCGCATCTTCTTCTCACTGCGAAAGAATCGGGTAGAAAGGCTTAAGAGAAACACCTTCTACCCGATAATACAACGCTATATTNATTTAAGGCAGTTTGTTATAGGCCCGTCAGGTTAAGAATGCTTTCCTTTATACGTTGGTGTCAATGGTTTCAATCAAATTATCNTTTGAATCCCAAACTTTGAACACACCATTTTCTTCTTCAATGGTTACACAAGAGTCTGAAATTCTTCTTCCTGTTCTGCCACAAGCTTCCATTCTTGCAAACCAGCCTGGACCAAAAAGTTCAATAGGGCACACTCCAAGAGTTCCAGAATCCACAGTATATACTTTTCCAGAAGAGCCTTTGTATGAATTGGTTTTTTTACAAGTTTCATAAGAAAAAAACTTAAATGTTTCACCATCTTGAACCACTTCTTGCTCTCCGCATTTGTACTCAGGGCCGTAAGCATCATCTTGAACATCTGGGCACATAATGTAAGCAATGTCTCCAAGATACAATTTGTTTCCTTTTGAATAAATCTTTGCTTTCATAGTTTCTCTCCTTTGCATTGGTTGTTGTAGAACTCTTGCTTCTTCTCAGATTATACATTATTTCGGTTTTTAGTGCAATAGTTAAGTTCGCGATAAATGTACAGAAATTAGGCATCTGAGAGGAGAAGTGGAAGGTGGGACAAAGCAAAATAGGGAGGGAAATAATATTTATCACCCATTACCTTGACAGACACAGTAATATGTGATAACATATACTTGCTCATACAAAGTTAATTATGAATATATGAAAATGTTAGAATCACAAAATAATAAGGAAGGACGTAAAACTGATGCAGAATGTATTAGCACTTATATATGTTTTAGAGCACGAGAGAAAGTTGGAAAAAAGAACGAGAAAAAGCTACTACTTAGAATCTACCTCAAAACAAAAAACAGAAGAGGAGGCGAAGCTATGCCAGAAGACATTTCAAAAGACATTTCAAAAGACATCATCAGAGGTCATGTGAATGCAATTATACTGAATATACTTTCACAAGGAGACAGTTATGGCTATGAAATATCAAAGACCGTGAAGCAGCTTAGTGGAGGAAGGTACTTGATTAATGAAGCCACTCTATATACTGTTTTTCGACGACTCGAAAAAGCAAAAGAAATAGAGTCCTACTGGGGCGACGAAACCCAAGGAGGCAGAAGAAAGTATTATCGAATCACAGAGCTAGGGGAAACTCAGTTGGCCAAGGCTTGTCAGTCATGGGATTTTGCAAAGGAAATCATCACCGCACTCATTACAGGAAAAATCGGAGGAAAAGGCAATGAATAACATGAATGAAATTTTAACAGGAAGATTGGATGAAATTTTTGGGTCAGTAGAGTTTACCTCTGACACTGTGGATTTGTATGATGAAGTATTTATTAATCTAAAGGAAGCTTGCTCTGATTATATGGAATCTGGACTAAGCTGTGAACTTGCTATAGAGAAGGCCTTTGAAGACTTAGGGGACTTAAGTGAATTGTTGAATGAGTTATCTTGCCCTATGGCTCACCCAATAGGGCAAGGTGAATCAAAACAACAGCTTAATTTTTCTTCAGAAACCTACTCCAATGACAGAATGGATAACAACAGAAGCATGGGAAAACCATTTCCTAAATTAATGGTGGGTGTTTACTCTCACAAAAAAGAATTGGTAAATCATGTGGCAATACCTATGAAGAGCATTACAAATCTGTCAGTGATGTATGTTGATGACAAGGTGGAAATATTACCTTCCAATGATAACTATTTTCATATTTATGAGTATATGAATTTAAGAGACAATCGTCTATTTGCCAAATGGCAGGTGGAGAACAATACCCTTACCATCAAGTCAGGGCAACGTCCTCTTGTAAGTATTGGTGTAAATTCTCTACTTGTGAAGGCTGTGATTCTTGTGCCTAAAGCCTATGAACATTATAAAATAAAAGCAAAGGTAACCAGCGGAACCTTGAAGATTGAGGAGTTGGCACACCTGGCTTTTTTAGAGACAGAAGCAACTTCAGGCTCACAGAAGTTTTCTCATCTGAATGTTGATGAGCTGAAAGTGTCTGGGAATTGTGGTTCCATAAATCTGAAAGAAATAACCACAAAAACCTTTAAAGGTCAATCTACCAGTGGTACAATACAAATNAAGGAGTTGCATGCCAATACNATNAAAGCCAACTCAATCAGCGGCGGGGTAAAGCTAGAGGACACAACCATATTAGAGAACTTGGACGTAGAAGCCATAAGCGGTACGGTGAAAATAACCGATTGCAACACCAACATGATGAAGCTTCGGACCACAAGTGGCTCCATTAAAGGGAGTGTTTCTCATGTGAGTGGAACATTTAAAAGCAAAAGCGGTTCTATAAAGTTAATCACTTCCAGATTGGAAGGGAATGTAGAGTTGAACACCGCAAGTGGATCTATCTCATTGCAATTAAAGGAAGAGCAAAAATTTAATTTCAAATTGAGATTCGGAAGTGGTTCAGGGAAGGTAAAGCTGCCAAAAACTACTGTGAATGTTAAGAAGAATCATGTGTTAGAAGGATTTGTTGGAGAGGCCAGTGATGTTTTTGTGAATGGTGAAACTCTTAGTGGCTCTATAACAATTAAGGAGGCCTAGGGTATTTTGTCTTTAGGTCGGTCAACTTAGGGTGAGGCGTGTTCGTCTTATTCTTCTCACCCCAAATGAGGATAAATCGTTTTCAATTACCCTCAACTTAAAGGAAAGGTGAATTAGAATGGATAAAGTACTAGAATTATTGCGAGATGAATTAGACAGGATAGATGAAGAGTTCATTCAGCTGTACTTAGAGCGCATGAAGATCTGTAGTCAGGTTGGGGATTATAAAATTGAAACGGGGAAGAAGGTCTTTGACCCACAGCGAGAGATGGAGAAGCTGGAGTCTGTTTCCCATCAAGTGGAATCTGAATTTGATAAAAAGGGAATTCAGGAAGTATTTGGTCAGCTGATGTCATTAAGCCGCAAACTGCAGTATGAGAAGTTAGCCAAGGCTGGAGCTGGCGATAAGCTAACTTTTACCCCCATAAAAGAGTTGAACAAAGCCAGTTCCACCGTGGCTTATCAAGGGATTGAAGGTTCTTATGGACAAGAGGCTTTAAAGCAATTTTTTGGTGAGGAAGGAAAGACAGTTGGAGTTCCCACCTTTCGTGATGCCATGAAGGCGGTAGCTGAAGGTACAGTGGACTACGCTATATTACCGATAGAGAATTCTACTATGGGTTCTGTAAGAGAGGTGGTTGACTTGTGGGAGGAGTTTGATAACTACATTGTAGCAGAGCAGATGATTCCCATTGATCATGTCTTAGCAGGATTGTCAGGGGCAACTATAGAACAAGTGGAGAAAGTGTATTCCAAAGCAGAAGCCTTGATGCAAACTTCCAAAACTCTAGAAAGCCACAGTCACTGGCAACAAATCAGTGTAGCCAACACCGCAGTTGCCGCCAAAAAAGTAGCAGAAGANGGGGATGCTACCCAAGCAGTGGTCTGCAGTGCTTATGCTGCCAAAGTTTATGNTCTGGAAATTTTAGCCCAGAAGATGAACAATGAAGAGAACAACCANACTCGCTTTATCGTCATCACCAATCAGAGGGTGTACCTAGAGTCCGCCAACAAGATTAGTATTTCCTTTGAATTGTCTCATGAAAGTGGCAGCTTATATCACCTGTTGTCCCACTTTGTCTACAACAATTTGAATATGACCAAGATAGAATCTAGACCCATGGAAGGGCGAGCCTGGGAGTATCGATTCTTTGTGGATTTTGATGGGAATATGACAGATATCGATGTCATCAGTGCGCTAACAGGATTGGGTCAGGAGGCCAAGAATTTGAAGATAATGGGGAATTATCCTATGTATACCTCTTAATCGCCTCTTTAATTACATACTTTTTGTCACTATATCGATCCACAATCACTTTATTGGCCAGGAGTTCTATCTTGTCGTCTAGTGGCTCTAGTTTCATCTCTATTTTGTACTTTTTACTTAAGGCTTTTTCCAAAAGGTAATCAGATACATGAGGATTTTTAGGAAGAAGAGGGCCATGCAAGTAGGTTCCAATAAGGTTTTTGTAAATCACTCCTTCATCACCAGACCTGCCATTGTTGCCTACCCCAAAGAAAACTTTTCCAAAAGGAGTATACCCTCCAATATGAGTGCGACCACTGTGGTTTTCAAATCCTACAATTGGGGTTTTGAACAAGGGGCTCTTAATGATGATATTCCGGATAAAGCGTTTGGGTTTCCAAGTAGTGGTAATGTCAAGTATGCCTAATCCTTCAATCTTCTTATTATTGTTGTAATAATATTCTCCTAACATCTGATAACCGCCACAAAGGGCTAAAACTACCCCATCATTTTCCACATGCTTCTTGAAATCTTCTTTGTATTCTTGCAGATAATGGCAGGCCAATTCTTGGTTGCGGTCAGTTCCGCCACCAAGCAAAACAATATCAAACTGTGAGAAGTCTATGGGTTCACCAACACAAATAGGCAATACTTCAGCTTCAAAGTCTCGCCATTCTAAGCGTTTGACCAGAGATTGAATATTGCCACGGTCACCATATAAATCTAATAAATCAGGGTATAGATGTGCAATGGTTAGTTTCATGAATATATACTCTTTTCTTATGTTTACTTTTTGACTGAAGCAACGGAGGCTAATTTTAGTTCTACCGCATCATTTAGCACCAGCGAGTTTTTTTATTAAGGCATTGGTAGGAAACAGGTTCGAATAGTTAAGAACCAGGTAGATATTTTTTGTACCGTTCACCATTAAAAGTTTGAGGGTGGTTTCTAGGTTCTCTACAAATTCACAAGGAATCTCATGCTCATTATACTTTAGTCGTAGCCCTACATCATACTTTCGAATCCCACCGCAGAGAAGCTTTTCAATCCTAGCATGAGATAACTGGGTAAAATCAACGTCCCAGAGCCAAGAAACATCTTCTCCATCTTGATAGGTGTCATTGATTAAGAAAATCACGTCTTTGGGATTCTCATCTTTTATCATTAATGCAATTTTCTGCTGGAACCCAATAGGGTTTTTGGCCAGATGCAACTGTATCTTGGCCTTGCCAATTAAAAAAGTACCTTCCCGATTGTTTCCATAATCAAAGGCTTCAATGGATTCTTTAAGGTTGGGAGCCTTAGCATTGGCCGCCATAAGAGTGGCTACTGCAGCTAGGGTATTGTAAACATTGTAGGAGGCAGGGGCGCTAGAATGAATCTCAAGCCCATTAATTATAAAAGAATAGACACCATCCCTTCTTCTGATATGGAAGGCAGTATATTCTGGAGTGGGGCGCGAAAACTCACAAACAGGGCAGTGATATATGCCCAGTGATCCATAATGAAAGAATTCAACTTCCAAAAGAGTTGGGGCTACAAGACTTTCGCTTTTTTGCTGGCAGTTACGACAATAAACCTTTTCTTCACCAGAGGCCTCTGTGAAAGCATTCTCATTGATTCCGTAGGTGATCAAAGGATTTTTACATTCCTTTGCCAGAGAGGTTGAGAGTACATCGTCAGCGTTAATCACAAGTGTAGTTTGGGGAGTCGCTGTAAAAGCAGACTTTACCTTCTGAATAATTGTCTCCACTTCACCGAAGCGATCAATTTGATCACGAGCGATATTGGTCAGCAATGCATAATCGGGAGTAAGTAGTGGTAGAACTCTAGCGGAAGCAATCTCGTCTACTTCAATGCAGGCATAATCCGCTCGGAGAGTGCAGTCCTTTTCAGTAGCCAATACAAAGGCAGAGACAATTCCATTTAACATATTGGCTCCTGTGCGATTGATGATGACTTTGTGCCCTGCATCTTCCAATGCCTTATGGAGAATGGCGTTGGTGGTGGTTTTCCCGTTGGTGCCCATGACTACAATGGTACTCTCTGTAACCATAGAAGACAGGGTGGACAGAATGTTAGGGTCAATAAGACGAGCCACATAACCCGGTAAAGTTACGCCGCTGCCACGATTCATCTTTTTAATTAATCTGCTAATTAACTTGGCGACTCTCACCGCTAGTTTACTTCTTATGGTAGACATCTTTGTGTTGACACTTCTTGACCTGCTGTACCTGTTAGAGCTGTTGACTACCTACCTTTCAGTGTGCAAGAAGATTCCTTTCTATTTCTAGGCAAAACCCCTTATCACTTGTAATGATTTTGGGAATCACCCTTCCCTGTTGCTTTAATAATCTAATAATTGAAACTTAGAACTCTCGTCAATTGATGTTCAAATTGTCTATGCTGGGCTCTGCGCTTGAACCGCAATTTTCTAGTGAGAGTAGATTCTAGGTGATGTTCATAGTGATGGAACAAGGCTAGATAGTTGGCATTTTGCTTTTGTCCCCAGCGAATCAGCACCCAATTCATGGCATCCAAATGCCAGAATGGTGCAGGGATATTTCCCTTAGATAACAATTCTATGGAAGCAATGATTTCTGATTTGAAGGTTTGTAATTTCTGGCAAAGCTCAGGAGAAGAGTGTTTGCTGACTTTTATTTGATTTTTTAAAAAAGGAATTCTAGATTTCATCAGCTTTGGATTCTCTTCATGAATTCTTAAGCTTTCTGAAAGGTAATAATGAAGATTATGAGCCGCTTGCCAAAGCCTAACAAAAGACTCCTCTTCATGCTCTACCTCCACATCCATTTGGAAAGTTTGAAAGGTCCTTGTGGTTTGCAAGTCTTGGTCGTATTTCCTTCGGCTGTTCTCGTCCTTTAAAAATTGATAAGCCTCCAGTATTTCCTGCATCCGAAAAGTAGTATCCACATCACAGTGGATATTGGCGTCAGGATGATAGATTTTAGCCAGATTATTCTTGGCAAGCGTAATCTCTTCTAGGGTAGCCTCTGTGGTTACTCCTAAAATGTCATAATAAGTATGATTTGTTTGCATTTCCCCTTAAATACTCCTTTGAACAACTTCACTTTTATAGGCGGAAGGAACCAAATCAATGGTTAGTTCGCCTACCATCTCTTAATATACCTTGGATAAAGGCAAAAATCAAGTATTTAGCGCAATGTCGAGCCAAAAGATTAGTTTATTGTTTACAGCAATTTTGACAGTTGCGAAACATTAGAGAGTGTTGTAAAATCATTCTTGAGTTGCAAAGAAGTACCGCAAATTGTAGGTGAGAGGTATGTCATTTATTCTTCTTGTTCCAAGGCGAGAACGAATATCACAACTGATAAGTCACAAGGTCAGATATCACAAAAAAACAAAGATAGAGGGAAGACAAGAAAATGAGAAGATATCAGGTAAACGAGATCTCTATGGAGAATCAAAATTTAATGCTGGAGGAAACCTTATTCCATAATGCCAATGGATATATCGGGGTTCGAGGAAATTTTGAAGAAGGCTACCCTGCCCATTACAATTCCATTCGAGGGCAATACATTAACGGATTCTATGACTTTGCCAAAATGCCCCAAGCGGAGAAGCTATATGGATTAATTGAAGAGAAGCAAACCATCGTTAATGTAGTGGATACCCAAGGAATAGAATTAACCATAGAAGGGGAAACCTTTTCTATGTTTGAAGGAACCGTAGAAAGGAGCAGCAGAACTTTGGAGATGGATTTGGGAATTACCCTGCGAGAGGTGATTTGGAAATCTCCAAAAGGAAAAAGGGTGGCCATTCAGATTAAGCGAATGACCTCCTTTGAGGTGTTGCCCTTGTTTTTGATTGATTATAAAGTGACTCCTTTAAACTTTGATGGTGAAGTATCTTTTCGTTCCATCCACAACGGGAATGTGAAAAATTATTTTAACCCAGAGGACCCACGGGTGGCAGGAGAATCCTTGGAGCATTTGGTGGATATTTCCTCAGAGGTGTTCCATTCAGAGAAGATGGGGAGTTTCTCACTAGTGGCGGCTCATACCGCTAGCTCTAAATTGTCAGTTTGTTCAGGGGTAGTTCATAAGTTGGTGGGTGAAAATCTAACAGATAAGTCCATTCTATCTAAAAGCATCCAACTAGAAAGCGTCGAAGGAGCCCAAATAGACGAAGATACACGAAAAGGCAATTGGAATCTAGAAGATGGGAACGCAAGTGAGGAAATTACTGTATCTTTAAAGGAAAATCAATCCATTCGCTTACTGAAGTATACCATTATCTGTGATAGTATTCGCTATGGTGGGGAGGATAAGTCGTTCTCTCAAGAGGCTGTGACTTCCAATAATCAAGCCTTAGCAACTGCTGATAGAGACAAATTATTACAAAAAGAAACTATCGCGTTACTAGAGAAGGTGGCACAGCAAGACGTAGAAGAGCTCTATATCAAGCAAAAAGAATATTTAGAAGAATTCTGGTACAGTTGCCAGGTGGAAATTGTAGGAGATGAGCCGTTGAATCAGGCGGTGTCTTACAATCTGTATCAGCTGGTTCAGTCGGTTGGGAAGGATCCTCATAGCAACATTGCTGCCAAAGGATTAAGTGGTGAAGGGTATGAGGGGCATTATTTCTGGGACACAGAGATGTATATTCAGCCATTCTTCACCCTGACATCCAGGGAAATTTCCAAGAATCTGATTCGTTATCGTTATACCATCTTGGAACACGCCAAAGAAAATGCCAAACTGTTGGGGCATAAAAAAGGAGCAGCTTATCCTTGGAGAACCATTATGGGTAAGGAATGTTCAGGGTATTTTCCTTCAGGATCTGCTCAATATCACATTAGCGGAGACATTGTTTATGCCATAGTCAAATATTACTTGGCCACAAGAGACATTGAGGTGATGGAAGAGTGTGGAGCAGAAATACTCATTGAAGTATCCCGAATGTGGTTGGATCTAGGGAACTATTACCGAGGACAATTTCACCTGAATGAAGTCACTGGACCAGATGAATATACTTGTTTGGTGAACAACAATTACTACACCAACGCTTTGGCCAAGTTTGGACTTTCCTGGACAGTAAAGATGATGGGTCTTCTAGAATCCCAAGGCAAAGGGTCAGAGGTAATCAGGAAGACTGGATTGACACAAGAGGAGCTGAATCAGTTCCAAGAAGCTTCAGACAAGATGTACTTACCTTATGATGAAGAGACAGGAATTAATCCTCAAGATGACTCCTTCCTTCAGAAGAAAGTGTGGGATGTTTCTACCATCACTCCAGAGGAGAAGCCTCTGTTGCTTCATTACCATCCCATGCATCTGTATCGTTATCAAGTGCTAAAACAAGCGGATACGGTACTGGCACACTTTATTCTAGAAGAGATGCAAGACATCCAAACCATTAGAAAGTCCTTTGAATATTACGAGAAAATCACCACCCATGACTCCTCTCTTTCCACCTGCATCTATAGCATTGTTGCTGCCAAGTTAGGAATGGTAGACAAGGCTTATCAGTACTTTGGAGAATCGGCCAAGTTGGATTTGTTTAACACTCATAAGAACACCAAAGATGGAATCCATACTGCTAATATGGGAGGCACTTACATGGCCATTGTGTATGGATTTGGAGGAGTGCGTTTAAAGGAAGATGGGCTGCATATCAACCCTGTGTTGCCTAAAGAATGGCAGGAATTTTCCTTCAGGTTAAGGATCTGGAATTCTAAGATTCAGGTGAGGGTAAATGGTGAAGGGTGTGAACTAACTTTACTTGAGGGAGAACCTATAGCAGTTTGGCTAAAGGGAGAAAAAGTTCTTGTAAAATGACTACCTTGTAATAGAGGTTTGAAAAGAGGACAAGTTCCTCTTTTTTTGCTTAGAACAATAAAAATTTTATAAAATTTATAAAATTTTTATAAAGTGCACGAGAAAACTTGCTAAGCAAACATACGCCTAGTACAATTCTACTATAATTAGCAATCACTAATCTCCACTCAAATCACAAAGGGATACAAAGCATTACCAGACATTGTAATTGAAAATTTTTAGATAAGGGCATGTTTGGTATTGAGTAAGAAAAAAGAAAGGACACTTAAGATGGGCAGAGGGATAGATCTCAACACAGTAAATCCATATACACACGCAACCAGAATAGTGGGAGCGGCAAACAATTATGTCACCAATGCTTCATTAGGTACACCAACTGGAAGAACCACTCTTACAGCAGTTGCTAATGGTACTGCTTCGTTCGCAGGCGCACAACAGGTATTGTCGGAACTTGCCCAAGTGTCTAGAACATTAGGGGAAAATATAGCATCGTGCAATACTACAATAATTGTAACGGATGCAAATCAAACTAGGGAAATGTGGTAAGAAACATAAGAGTGAAAGGGTTTTAAGATGGGTAAATTAAAAGAACATGACGAATTAATTCAAAAAAAAGCGGAGCTTTTAAGACGGCAAGAGATGTATCGGATGGCAAAAGAAACGGCTAAAAAAGAATTAGAGAAGATGGATTATGGACGCGACTATTGGAGATTACAGCAGTTGACTGAAAGTATCTATCAAAATGGTGAGAAGGGCGATAAAAAGCTATTAGAACGTATTGTGGAAACTAGCGCGCTTATTAAGAAACAAGAGCATGAATGCATGGCTTTGGTAGAGAAGATGGAACAGGATTACAAAAAGAAAGAAAAAGCAGTGGAAGCAGAAATAGGGAAGATAAGTGAAAGATTGCGGAAACTAGAAACTCTGCGATAAGGAGATTTCAAATGGACACGAACTTTTATTTGAATCCATCAGAAGTTAGAGCACAAGCTGAAGCCTATATCAGTCAGCTTGAAAATTATAACGGATATTTACATTTAGAAGTAAGGGAATTGGATCAGTTTATTTCAGACCGTGAGATAAACAGTGTTGCTTTTGATGCTTTAAAAGAAATAGCAAGAGACATTAGAAGAGCAAAAAGAGCGAAGACAGTTGCAAATGATGCGCTGATAGCTGACTATCGTCTACTTATGGAGCATGTGGGAGACGAAATTCTAGATGGTGAACAGATTCAGACAGGAATAGATACGGCTGAGTTGATGATTAGTGCTTGGACGGCGGAAAGAGATCGACTGACTCGTAGAATCAATGAACTTGGAGGGATAGGAGATACTGTTTTTACCAGCAGAGGTTACTTTGATAATGTGATCAGTCAGGAAAATATAGATCTCATTAATGGATATGATACGTCAAGAAGAAATGCCAATCAAATAATTAGAAATCAGGAAGCCATAAGAGATGCGTACAT
>JGI20163J15578_10000948_pt1 | contig 12014 bp, 9 predicted proteins | sample TergutCu122P1_FD_15578 | JGI IMG/M metagenome (IMG submission 15578)
TAAAGCCGAAGCGCACACGCTCGGATGTTTTCCGCACTTCGTCTTGTGCTATGCTTGACATGATAGTGAGCCTTAGCTCGCTGTCGGGGTAGAGCGTATTTATATTGTCGGATTGAAATAACACACCAACACCTGCTACAAGCAAGTCTTGGGTGTATTTTATACTATCGAGTGTATTGCGGCTAAAACGGCTGATTTCTTTTGTGACAATAAAGTCGAACTTTCCAAGTTTAGCATCGTCTACCATTCGCAGAAAGGCTTCTCGCTTGGCAACGCTTGTCCCACTTAATCCTTCGTCGATATATCCCTCAACAAAAGTCCAGTTAGGGTTATTGCTTATAAAATCGCTGTAGTATTTTACCTGAGCAGAAAGGGAGTGTAGCTGCTCGTCTTTGTCGGTACTGACTCTTGCATAATACGTAACACGTAAGGGTATGTCATATATGCTTTTGCCACTGTTCAGTTGGCTGCGAATATCGAACAAATCCATTTTAGAATCTCCTTTGTATTTATTGCGCTTTGTTCCACATTACATTATTCGGGCGCAATTGTCAATTCTTTAAGATAAATTCCTTTGCCCGAATATACATTTCTTCTGTAATTAGCCCCATCTCGTAAAGCCGCTTATTAATATGTAATTTTACTTCTATTTCAAATTCTTTTGTATTTTTCAGTGTGTCAATCATGGACGAATCACCTCAGTAAATCTTATTAAGGTGCATCCACTTTTATGTTGAGATAATACGCAGAATTTTATAAGCTTCATATGTGGTTTTTTTAAGATGCTGCTTTCAGGCCATTTGTTTAATTTGTGCATATACCAACTCCATTCATTTTTATTTGCCGTTTTTACTTTTAGGGCATATTTGCTATCAGTTCAATGATGGACTATAATTTCTTTTTCTAGGTGCGTGACCCTGCTCACTTGGCGGCTTGTGCTGCTTGGACTGTTCAGCCAGCAATTGCTCATACAATAATCGGTCATATCGTTTGATTTGAGCCAGCTTCTCGGCAATTTCATCAATTAGACCATTTCTTTCATCGTATAAGTCATCTCGCTCATCATAAAGTTGTATGATTTCCGTATTGACGTTTGATAAATGTTCTTCGTGGTCGAAGACCTGTTGACGGGTCTTATCGAGTTTATATTGGGCGACGGATTTGTGTTTTGATTTAGAGCCTTCCTCGCCACGGTCAAGCCCATACTTCGAGCCAACATCGTCATAAAATTCAGTTTGCAGTTTATGCAGCTCTTTAGTTTTTCTTGCAAAAAGGTCTTTGGCGGATAGTCTGCCGTCAGATGTTATGGGGACAAAATTTATGTGTATATGAGGGGTTGCTTCGTCCATGTGGACATAAGCAGATATGATATTTTCTTTGCCATATTTTTTGCAGATAAAATTGTATGCTTCACTAAAATATCTTTCCATAGCTTGTTGGGACGGCCAGTCATTATCTCTGTATCCTCTGAAAAACCATGCATCCGGGCTTGCAGTGATGAGAGCTTGTGCCATTACTACAGCATCTTTGCGAACTTTCTTAGTGGCGTTTAGCTGTGCCAGCCTATCGGTTATGGCTGTGTTAAAACTATTGGTGGCTTTGATGCCTTCGGAGTCGCAGATATTGTCCAGGTCATAATGTGAGGAATCATGATAGTCAAAGTTCATGTAACTGTTGGTGTGGTCTATATCGGGGTTGCTGTGGCTGACGTCTTTTTCTCGTTTGTCGTGGATTTCAATGCCGCGCACGGCACTTCTCTGGAACTTTTCGATGCGGATAATTGCGTAATTACTGATAAGTCACCTTCTTTCTTTTTATATTATTGCTACTTGCTGAAAGCAGAATTTGTAGCGATATGTCATTACGGTATTGTTTTGTTTGCTGTTGATAATTACTGGAATTATCACAATATCACGGGTTTTCATGCCTGTATACAACACGTCACTCTTTGTTGTGCTGTATCCCCAAAGTTCGTTTCCTACGGCTATAGAGTGGCAAATGTCAAGCGTAAGCCAACTTTTACCTATCTTTGGCGCACCTGCAAGAATGAATAGGCCTTGAGGCAAAATTTCGCTTACAGAGAATTTAAGCGGTGTAAATTCTTGCCCCATTAAAGTGCTGTAGTCGATAGTGTTTAGCTTGTTTGTGCTGTTTGCGTTTTGATTTGCCGCAATTTCTGATGTTTTCGTCATCAATCTCCTCCTTGATTTTTATTTTATGACATGATATTATTGTATTAGGTATTCGTGATTATCGTTAATCACGAATTAATTATATCGTATTGCGATTATTGTACACGACATATATGTGGCGTGTCAAGAGGTTTTTGAAAATATTTTTTGGAGGGCAAAAGTATATGAATAGTTTCGGTGAACGTATAAAGGATTTGCGCAATAGAAAAGGAATGACCCAACGGCAAATGGCAGCGCACTTTGGCATTACCGAAAGAAATTATCAGCGTTATGAGGCAAGTGACAGCCCCAGTAATGATACGCTTATAAAGTTTGCTGATTTCTTTGAAGTGAGTACAGATTATTTGTTAGGCAGAATTGGAGAAGGTGAAAAACCAAAACAAAAGCCTGATGATTTATCTGATAATCCAACGGATGATGAAGCGCAAAGGCTACAGGTTATATTTGATGAACCTTTGCAGAGTTACGCAGTATGGCTTCGGAATATGGGGATTTCGATTTCAGGCGGTGGACAGAGTGGTATGGTCGTTGCGGAAGTTGCAAACGATGAATACTTTGATGTTTCGGAAAATGTAGATGCTATTATGCAGATGAGTAAAGAGCATTTTGGGTTGTTGGCGCGGCAGTTGGGTAGGAAATGGCCGTTTGAGGATGAAAAACAAGTGTGATAAATAGATAGGTGCATAAAATGCTGTGATATTGTGATGTGACTAGCATTTATCCGTCTTTATGAAAATCGATATTGTTATGTATGTACCGATATGACAAAATTGCCATAAAATCATGATGACTAGAGGTGACGCAAGTGGGAGAGCAGTATTTACGATTTATATCAAAAGAAAATTTCATATTGGCATATCAACGTATAAAGACAATGCCCGTCAGTCATTATAAGTCTTTTTATCGTGCTGATTTTCGATGCTTTGAATTATATTTTGACATGAATATTGAACAGTTAATATCTGAAGTTACAGAAAATATATATGAACCTTCTAATTGCGAAAAGTATTATACTCCTAAAAAAAGAAATCTTGCTCGCCCCATGACATTACTCACATTACCTGACCTAATAGTATACCAAGCGTTGTCAAACATAATAGCTGATTCTTTCCACCCACATATGATGAGATATTTTAATAAAAATACGTTTGGAAATATCTTCATCAAATCTGATGCTGAAAATAGCTTTTTCTTTTTTGAAAGATGGAAAAAACAATGGCAAAGATTTAACAATCAGAAAATGGAGGCATTTAATCAAGGTTATGAGTATAGTATGGAGTTTGATATAGCTTCTTTTTACGATACAATAGACCATCAAGTTTTATTTTGTGTATTGAAAACACATGGCATTGAGGAAGAGCTTCTACTTCTGTTGGAAAAATGTTTTAAAGCTTGGACAACTTCATCTATACAAAGATTGTGCTTTACGAAAAATTGTGGGATACCTCAAGGACCTGTAAGCTCTGCATTGTTTTCAGAAATCTATCTGTTTTTATTAGATGAAGAAATGAGAAGGCAAGACAGCATAAAATATTTTAGGTACGCAGATGACATTAATATTATGGCAAAAACATTTGAAGAGTGCCAAAAGATGGTTGTATATTTAGATTTGTTAGCTAGAGAGTTGGCATTGATTCCTCAATCAGAAAAAATAATGATAACTCATATCCATGATATTAAAACTCACATTAACAATGTATCGTCTAAATTTTCGGGTATTGCAAAGGAATTTAGAAAGAATGATAAAAAGCTTAGTGACAAAACTCACAATAAACTAAAGAAGCAATTTATGAAGTGCTTTGAAGACAGAGACTACAATAAAACCATTATTAAGTTTGCCCTTTTTAAGTTAAACAAAGATGATGATGTTAAGTATGTGTTGATTCAAAACATTAAGGAATTAGAATTGTTTTACAAAGGAATAATCTATTATTTTAACAAATTCTATCCTAATGATATTGATTTTGAAAAACATATTGTGAACTATCTGTTAGGAGAGACGGTATTATTCCAATATAACAAATCTTTACTATTTAAATACTACGAGCACCTTGGATTTAATAATGAAATTTTTCAAAACAATTATAAAGAGCGCAAGCCCTTTTGGATAGTCCTATATCAATTAGTTAACTGGTTAGAGCGTTGCAAGCGACATAGTTTAGCTATAGAATCGTATAGCGGTGATAACTATTATATATCGCAAAAGATTAACTATTTAAAAGCTGCCTCAATAAGCGATGGAGTTGCGAAAGAAGTGTTTATCAAATCACTCATTTCTAGCGAAAATCCAATGATATCGCTTCAAGGCATTTTCCTTTGGGATATGTATATGCCCTTCAACCCTCTGCCTGATGTAGAAGGAGTTAATGGGTATTCTAAAAAAATATTGCAAGGTGTAAAAAGCGATTACTTTACACACTTTTTTGAAAAGCTATACAACCTCACTCCGTCAAATCAGTTCATGCAATTAATTATGGCTAACGCAGATGTTTACAAAGAAATCAAAGAATCCTTAATGAGGTTTTTAGGTAGCCGTAATAGCAATCCTTCGAACTCGCTTATGAATTTGGATTTATTGCATAATGTGTTGTTTGATGTTATTGGAAAAAATAAGGGTTATACAACTGATGATTTTGGTGGTGGCTTAGAGCAGTTGAGGGCGGAATTTCCAGCGACCTTATACTCATTTGACAAAGTTCACCAAATGAGAAACCAAAAAACAGATGCACATTATAAAGATAAGTTCGGTAATTTGAGAACTAGAATTTCAAAACAAGAGTATGAAGACTTATTAAGCGAGGCATTACTATTTGATGCTTATAAAGAAATTTTTGATTATTATAGCAAGATATAAATCTGTGGCTAATTGGCCTTGCGCTCATAGCTTCAAGCGCGCTATCATTTAAATAGCCAATACAAATAAATGGAGCGTGAATTGTATGAGTGAGTATATCCCTGTTGCAACAAAACAAACGATTTATTACGAACCACAAACAGAACAAGAACTAAGCGAAATGTACGAAGTTATGAAAGTTGGCGACATGATATTCAACAAATGGGTATTTACCGCCAGTGGTGGTATTTGGTACACAATGGGACTGATGGACAAAGCCGACCCTGCTACTAAATGCCTATTCCCCAATATTCTGATGGGCAATCTCATGAAATCACTAACTCGCTGGAGCATGGCTAGAATGGACTATCTGAAAGAAAACAATAAGTTTCTAGCTATACAGATGGGAACGATAATGCATAACTTACGCACCCAAAATTTCTATGAGAAAACAGGCCGGTAAAAATCAAGGACAAAGCTACTATAATCTAATTATAAATAGTGGAGGATTTTCTCATGAGCCAAATAACCAATATCGAATCAACCAAACCGCAAGCCGCCAAGTATTTATCAAAATATAGCTTTATGCGACATAGCTATCTCGAAGAGTATCAACCTGATTTATATGCTGAACTACTTCGAGCTGGGGAATTGAAATCCCATTGTTTGGNAGTACANCAAATNGCCGAAAGCAGGCTAAAAAGCATGATGGCGCAGCTAGTCCAAGTCAAGCCACCGCCAAACAGAAACACCNATGGACTTGCGTGGGCGGCGCATATGAGTATGCTTAAACGCTCCGCAGANGAAATTGTTTTTTCCGAGTTGATTTACGAATAAGAAAAAAGCAGGGTTGAGTTAAATGCTCATTCCCTGNTTTTTCTTATTTGCTTACTTTTGATATTTCACTTTATTTCACACCGTTTTCCTAAACTTTCGCCAATCTTTCACAGGCTCAGCCGGAAACATAACATCATTTTCCAGCGCATCAAAATGGGCTCTGCCACACTTTAGTTTTAATTGTTCGGGTGTTCGCAGGTCAAATANNTTGGTTGTGCCTTTGGTTTCCAGTACAAAATACAGTTTTTTCACGCCATTTTGCTCAAGATACACAGCCCAATCCGGGTTATATGTGCCGATGGGTGTTTCAATCTTGAAACGACTAGGGATTTTGAAAAATAGCTTTACATCCGGGTCATTATCCAAACTCTGTGCGAAACTTTTCTCTCCACCACTTTCATAAACAACATGGTCATATAAATTATTTTTTGCCGGAATAGCACCACGATTTTCATGGTCAAGGTTTGCCATTAGTTCCGCACTATCAAAAATCTCCTGTGCATAGTATTCTTCCCCGGCCAGCTTTATATAGCGAATACCGTCAATAGCAAGGTCGTGGCGGTTGCGTGCGATAATCTCTAATGCCTTTTCAGTAAAGGCTTGTGGATTGTTCAGAAAATCCTCGCCACGGTTGCTTGCTTTTAGGATATGCCCTACGGTGGAGCGTTTCAAAAGTGTTTCGGTTGTGATAACACGTACGATGTCCGGCAATGTGTCATAATCGCTGCCCAATTCGGCAGTACGCAACCCTCGCTCTATATGCGTAACCCCGGCATCTTGAATATCAATGTCGGCGGTTTGGGTTACAAGACGGGCTTTTGGAATGGACGGCATATTTTTCAATTCCTTTATGCAGTTAGCCATCAGTGTTTGGCGGTCAATTTCTACCCTGTAAGTAGTTTTTTGTTTGATTCTATCCCATATCTCCATAAATTGCGGGGATAGCATGACTTGCTTTTTCAAGCGAACCGCAACCTCTTTGTTGCCGTCACGGATAGGTACTTTATTATTGGCCTGATGTGCCAACTGCACTATGGCTCGCTGCTTGGCGGCACTATGGCGCGCACTCAAATCAAGCGTACCCTCGGCAAGCTGCTTTTTCATGGGCTCGGTCATTTTGCCGTCTTTGGTTATTAATTTTTTTTCTTGCAGTTCCGTCATTATGGCGGCGGCTTCGTCATAGTCTATGATTTTTTCTTCAATAACTGTTTCTGTGTAGGTTGCGCCGGACAGCGTTTCAACGGCTACAGGCTGGGCGGTTTCGAGTGTTTTAAGCACGACCGCTCTAACTGCCGCCGACATTTGCGGCAGTTCAACTTTTGATTCTATTTCGTGGGGCTTTACGGTTGGTGCGATTTTGCCGCTATCGTCTATAATGCCTGTTGTTTTCAGCGTTTCAACAACTTCCATAGCCTGCTCATCAGTTACGGTTTTTGCAACGGTTACTTCTTCTTCGTAAGTTTGCCCTACAAACAATTCAAGCTGGATTATGCCAAACTTCACGCCTGTTTCAGCTTCAATTTCTTTTTGAAGTGAATCTGCAAATTCGGCAAAACTTTCATTCGCCATAACGTGCAGAATGTTTATATCTCTATCCTCAATGCGGTTGCCCTCTTGGTCTACGCACAGGCGCAAACCGCGCCCTATTTTTTGACGTTGGGTGAATGTAGATTTTTGTTCAATAAGCGTACAGACTTGGAACACGTTGGGGTTATCCCAGCCCTCTTTTAGTGCAGAATGGGAGAATATGAAGCGCAGCGGACACTCGAATGACAACAGCCATTCCTTATCCCGCATGATGGTATTGTAGGTATCATCATCTGCCAGCGTATCGCCCTTTGTGTTCTTAAACACGCCTTTTTTATCTTGTGAGAAGTAGCCATTGTGTACATTTTCGATTGATGCGGGGAATTTGCCACGCAATGGGGCGTATTTCGGGCGGCTCATTAGTTCCGCATAGCATGATTCAAACATTTCCGCATAAATGCCTTTTTCGCCTTCGGCGGTGCGATATTTTGCTACTTCGTCAATGAAGAACAGCGACAAAACTTTGATACCTTTTCCCTGTTCCAAGAAGCGCAGCTCTTTGTCAAAGTGGCTCTCAATAGTGCGGAAAATTTGGGCGCGTTTAATAACATTCTCGTCAACGCTCCCTATGGCTTTGCCAAGTGCCACAGTTTCATGGTTGGAAAATTCGATATATTCACGACCGGGAGCGCAGTCTATCCCTGCTAGTTGATAACCCTCGTACAAATCACGCTTGCCGGATAAGATGAAAAGGTCATCGCCGGGCTTTGCGGTGATGGTCTTGCGGGCAACTGTGCCGCCTTTGCCTTGCACGTCAATTTCAATCTTCGCCTTAAAGCCGCCCTCTTGAGTTACGGATTTTAGGGCAATGTAGGGCTTGTTAAAATCACCCTCAATGGTGTTGCTATATACAACAATCTGCTTTACCAAGCCTTTTTGGTAAGCATCAACAGGGGTTAGCTTGTACAATAGGTTGCGCTTTTCACGGTGGGTTGCAGAATAACGCAGAACACACAGCGGATTAAGACTTGCAATTGCTTCCCTTGATTTTGGCGTATTATCCACACTTTGCGGCTCGTCAATGATGACAATTGGGCGGGTATCTTGAATGTAGCGCATAGCCGTTTCGCCGTTCAGCTTGTCTTGCTGCTGGTTTATGATGTTTTCGGCCTTTTTGAAAGCATCGATGTTGATTATCATAATTTCTATATTATTACCGGTGGCAAACTGCCGTACATCAGACAGCTTGGCAGAATTGTAAATGAAATAACGGCATGGCACGTTGTCGTAATGCGCCCCGAAATGGTCTGCGGTTATTTGGAATGACTTATACACGCCCTCACGGATAGCCACGGACGGCACAACAATTATAAACTTTGTAAAGCCGTAACGCTTATTAAGTTCAAAAATCGTTTTGGTGTACACATATGTTTTGCCTGTGCCTGTTTCCATTTCAATGCAAAACTGCCGGTCACCCTCGGCAATGAACCCCGAAGAAGCGGGGCGGCTCGAAGAGCCGTTTTCGCCGTTAGGCGAAAATTCTGAGGTGTAGGCGAATGGGTATAGGTCCTTTGTTTTGGGGAGATTGTTTTTCTTTTGAACACGGTTCATATTCACAAGCAAGTCGCTTCCGGCAATGTTTAGGGCATTGCCTATACCAAACTCGCTTTGGTTTATGGTGAGCTGCTGTTCCTCTACTATAGAGAATGTTGCGCGGGCTTTATCTTGTCCGGCGAATAGATCGGCAACAGCGTTTACGGCGACCGTTTGGAAGTCTTGGGTTTTGAATTTTAGTTTCATGAACCATCTACCCCGTTTTCATCGACATAATCGTCCTTTTCCTCAATGTATAGGTTTTTAATGATTGGCAAAAACTCTTGCTTGCGTATATCGTTCAAGCTATATTCATTTTCATTAATTCTAACTTTTGGAGCAGCCTGTGCTAATTCGTATGTTTTTTTAGTGATTACGGCAAATGCCTTTTCTATTGATTCATCGGCACTCGTTGTATCATAACCCAATTCTTTCATGCGGCGAGATAATTCTGTATCCTCTTTTACTTGGGTTCGTAGTTGGCTAAGTCCTTCGATTTGACCTTCTCTGGTATACTTACTAAAAATCAGTTCAACAAATTTATTGAAGAACAAGCCAAATGCTTCAACAATATTTTTATCACCAAGCAATTTACACATAAAAGAACCGGATTCAATTTTTACAATTTTCAAGTCACACAATCCGTTTTTTTCTGATGATATAACACGCTGAAATTCGTAGTATATCTCACTAATGATATTCAGGTACTCACCAAATTTCTCCAATGTAAAATCAGCTTCTAGTAATTGTATATCTAATATGCCTGCCTCATCAGTGATTTCCGTTATTTCTATGCCACACGGAGTCAACAAAGATAAGTTTCGAGCAAACTCTTTCTTCAAATTGCGAAATAAATTTATGAAGCCAGTGGCTTTTTCTAAAAAATCATATGCTCTGCTCTTGCTGTGATTTTTTAGATAATCACCGTAACTTGAGAATACCCCATCAAGTTTTACCCACATCTCCTCCAAAATGTTATCATTTATATTGTTACTGATCATATGCGAAGATAATGAATTTTTAATTGCATTAACAAAGCTAATGCAATTGAAAAAGTCAAAATCTTCCCTTAACTGTTTAAATATTTGGTTCATATTGTTGATATAGCTTGAACATGGTTCAGAACGGGTATCAGTCAAAAAAATGACTTTGTTTAGCAACTCCATAGTGTCCTGTAGGTTATCAACACCACTAAACAATATATGCATGTTTTCTTCTATTTCCTCAAACGATTTACTTCCTTTTTCGCAGTATTCTATGAATTGATATGCTAACATATTTATCCTCCTTAAATTAACTTCATCTCAATATCCCTATCACGCAAAATATAATGTGCGTTAGACAGTACGGTATCATCTTCAAAGGCTTCCTCGGCGGCAATTATTTTTGCCGGGGCAAGGTCGCAGAAGGCGGTTATATCTTCCGGGGTTATCCATTTATCAAGGCAGATAAGCAGTAGGCAATCTTCGCTGGTTTCAAGTGATTTTTCGCCTATGGAGTAGCATTTTTTGCTGCCCGCCGTTATTTCTGACACTACATAATCAAGATGTACGCCCATTTTTAGCATAATCTCAAATACAATATCCATGTGTGAGCGGTTGGGCTTGATGGTTTTTTCCAGCGTGTCTATTCTATCCCATAATGTTTGTGCATTGCCGTCTTTGATAGGGGTTGCATCCCATGCGGCAAGGTTGGATGTGTCGAGTTTGAGTACACGGAAGCCAACATCCGGCAGGGATTGTTCGGTTTGTTCGCCAAGTGTGAGTTGGGCTTGTTTTTCTTGCCATTCACTCATAACTTTAGCCCCGGCACGGCGGATGCGTTCTTTGCCAATCTCGCAGATGTTTTTATAGCCAGCTTTATAGGCTTCACTATTTTCATCCGTTATTTCCGGCAATTGCACCATGATAAAGCGGCGGTTGCCGCCGTCCTCGGCGTTTAATTGCATGACAGCATGAGCGGTGGTGGATGTGCCAGAGAAAAAATCAAGAACAATCTCATTATCATTAACCGCACAAACACTTATACACTGTTTGATCAACTCAAAAGGCTTAGGCGTTTCAAATATTGCTAGCCCGTCAAATAAACCAACCAAATTTCTTTTGGCGGAATCATTGCTCCCAACCTCGGAGGACAGCCAAAGGGTTTCTGGTGTAAGCCCTTGCCTACCTTCCGTTAAAAACTTCTTGATTCGTGGAACCCCATTACCATCACTGCCGAACCAAATTCGGTTATCATCTATAGCTTCATTCATGCGCTCTTTAGTGTATCTCCAACATGAGCCCGATGGCGGGTCAACAATTCTGCCGCTTGGAGTAGTTAAAGTGTAGAATTGGTTTTTTGTGCCATGCCCCGCCTGTGCGATTGCTGGCACAGAAGTCCAAACACCACGAGGGTCATTGTCAGGATTTTTATATCGACTCTCAGCTTCCTGCGTCATTGGCAGTAATCCTATCACTTGATTTTCTTCTGTATTTATGTCCTTTGCATAACACAAAATGTAATCATGACGAACAGAAATGCTTTTTCGATTTTCTCGAGTAACACGTTTTTCCCAAATAAATTGCGCTACAAAGTTTTCTTCCCCAAAAACCTCGTCACAGAGTTTGCGCAAATTATGAACCTCATTATCATCAATACTAACAAACATAACCCCATCATCCCGCAGCAAATTATGCGCCAACCGCAAGCGTGGATACATCATATTAAGCCACGCCGTATGAAAACGCCCCATGCTTTCGGGGTTGCTTTTGGTGGCTTGCCCTGTAATTTCCTTATATTTCGCTATGGGGTCGCTAAAATCGTCCTCATACACAAAGTCGTTGCCCGTGTTGTAGGGCGGGTCAATATAAATCATTTTCACCTTGCGGAAATAGCTTGTCTGCAATAATTTCAGCACTTCCAAATTATCGCCCTCTATGTAGAGGTTTTTGGTTGTATCAAAATTTACGCTTTCTTCGGTTGCAGGGCGCAGCGTGCCTGTGGAACGCTTGCCGGCTATGCGGAAACATTCGGCTTTGCCTTTCCACTCA
>JGI20163J15578_10000949_pt1 | contig 12007 bp, 10 predicted proteins | sample TergutCu122P1_FD_15578 | JGI IMG/M metagenome (IMG submission 15578)
CCCGATTCCATAACATCAGAGGCAAGCTCAGGCGGAGTTTTTTCAAGGGTAAATTTAATGGCGTCTATTATAGACATAACAGGCTCGTCAATAGCCCGCTTAACTTCAACAGAGTTAAGTACTATTGTTTTAGGCAAGCCGCTTATAAGGTCGCGGCCGCGTATATCCATTGAGCAGGTCGGATCGGGCTCAAAAACACAGCCTATCATTATCTTTATTTCCTCGGCGCTTCTCTCGCCTATTGCAAGAGAATGCTCTTTTTTGATAAAATTTACTATTGCATCATCTAAATCATCTCCGGCCACGCGAAGGGATTTACTTGTAACAATACCTCCCAAAGATATTACGGCAACCTCGCTTGTGCCGCCGCCAATATCCACAACCATGCTGCCCATAGGGTCTTCAATGGGAAGACCTGCGCCGATTGCCGCTGCCATAGGCTCTTCAATTAAAAAAGCGTTTCTGGCTTTGGCGCCTGCGGCAATAGCACTTTCTTCAACTGCCCTTTTTTCAACCTCGGTAACTCCTGAAGGTACACAAAGAACAACTCTTGGCCGCGGCGCAAAAATAGACGGCGGGCAAGCTTTTTGTATAAAGTATTTAAGCATAGCCTTTGTAGATTCAAAATCCGCAATAACCCCGTCTTTCATAGGCCTTATTGCAACTATATTGCCGGGAGTGCGGCCTATCATTTCCTTTGCAACATCTCCGACAGCCATAACCTCCGATGTTGCCGTATTAACAGCCACAACAGAGGGCTCGTTTACCACAACCCCCTTATTGCGCATAAAAACCAATGTATTGGCAGTGCCAAGATCTATCCCCAAGTCTCTTGAAAACATGTGTTCCTCCTAAGCCTTTACTCATAAGCGCTTTAGCTCTGTCTATTTTATTTTGCCTTAATATTGGTAAAAATAAACATTAATTCAGTAATTTTGCCCTAAGTATTGTAATCACACTATACTCCACACTTAATAATACACCTTTTGGCGTTTAATTACAATAGCATGTACTCACCCTTTGTTTAAAGAATTATTAAGAAATGCAAAAAAGCCCGGTAATCGGGCGTGGAATGTCAAGAAAGCAGTTTTACCGTGGCGAAACTGCTTTCTTAAACCTACTTACAATGAACTCATTATATAGTTTAAATATAATCCACATTTTCCATTTTCGGATAAATTCCCATATCTTTGAGGGCGTTATAAACCCTATTTGCGGGCAAGCCGCATACAGCAAAAAAATCGCCTTCTATACCTGATACAAATAATCCTCCCGGCCCTTGTATACCGTAACTTCCGGCCTTATCCAAAGGCTGCCCNGTTTCTATATACGCCCTTATTTCTTNNCGGCTCATTGGGGACATATGCACTACNGCTTTTTCCGGGAAGCTTATTTCATTCNTATTATCAANATTNTATATGCATACTCCTGTATAAACATAATGAGTATTGCCGCTAAGGGCTTCAAGCATAGAAAAAGCATGAGCGCTGTCTTTGGGCTTCNCTAATACGGCTCCGTCAAAAAACACTACCGTATCCGCCGCTAAAATAACAGAGTCTTCCGGTACTTTATCAACAACTGCATATGCCTTCCGTTTTGCAAGCTCCACAACTAATTCAGAAGGATTACATTCCTCAAAGGAGTCCTCGTCAATATCAGGCACTATTATATCAAATTCATAGCCGGCGTTTTTCAGTATTTCAGCCCGCCTCTCAGATGCAGATGCTAAAACTAATCTTCCCATAGTTCTCTTAATCCTTTTCTATCCGCCAGTTCATCCCATGCCTGCATCAGTTCATCAATCATCTCATCTATTATTTCCGCTAATTCATCATCAAGGACATGAGGCTGGAAACGCATTTCCCAAATACCTCTGTCATTTCTTACAAGAGTAAATACATGAAGAGTGTCAACAAAATGAAACTCCGGGGTTCCTTCAGGCTCAGGCACAGAATGAAATACAAGGGTAGCCATATTGCCTCTGTCTATAACAACTGCATAATCAATAAAAGGAAATGCCCAATTAGCCAGACCCCGGCGTGAATCAATGGTAAACCATTGAATATCTAGCTCGTGTTGCATTTGCCATTCCTCTTTTGTCCTTTCCAACCCTTCAGTGCTAAAAGAGTAAAACTCAGCTTCCCACTCACCGTCAATCCCGGCTTGGATAAATACCTTTGCCACAGATATGGGAGAGAGCCCTTCATACACATCTGTTGAAAGTTCAGTTATAAGCCTTTCATAAACCATTCTCTCTTCATCGGTTAAAGTGAAATAAAAGCCCGAAGGCGGCCATTCAATAGGAATTGGCTCATCCGGTGGTTGGTCCCGAGGGTCCTCCACAAGCTGCAACGGCGCACCGGGATCAATCATACTCGGGTGCGGATCTGCCGACCCTTCTGCTCCATTTCCATTATTGTTATTTTCCCTGTTGCAAGCCGCAAGTAAAAAACAAACGGTTATTATAAATATAATTTTTATAAATTTTTTCATAAGTTTCACTCCTAAAATTATTTACCTTGTAAAGAATATCACTTATACCGCCAATCGTCAATTGATTGCAAATTTAATTTAAATAATATTAAAAATTTATTTACATATTAAAATTTGCCATTTTTGCTTCTATGGCTTATAATATACCTAAAAACATCATAATAAATACATTTTTGAACACGGAGGATATCTAAAATGAACAAAACAAGAGAAGATGCTTATAAACTGCTTTGCGAATATAATGAAAGCGAAGCCCTTATAAATCATGCCTTGGCCGTTGAAGCCACCATGAGGCATTTTGCCGAGAAATTGGGAGAAGATGTTGAATACTGGGGGCATGTGGGCCTTCTCCACGATTTGGATTATGAAAAATACGCTGATGAACATTGTAAGAAGGTTGTGGAAATACTTGAAGCTAACGGCTATGATGAAAAATTTATACATGCAGTTGTATCTCATGGGTACGGCCTTTGTGCCGATGTAGCTCCTGAGCATATTATGGAAAAAGTTTTATATACTACAGACGAGCTTACAGGCCTTATTAATGCGGCAGCCCTTATGCGTCCTTCCAAAAGCGTTACGGATTTGGAATATAAATCTCTTTTGAAAAAATATAAAACCAAATCCTTTGCCGCCGGAGTAAACAGGGATATAATAGAAAACGGATGCAGTCTTTTAGGCTGGGAGCTTAAATATGCAATGGAAGAAACTATCGAAGCAATGAGAAAGGTTCACGAGTCCATCGGGCTTTAAAGGAGATTTGGATTAACTATGGATAATTTTATCAAACTACCGCTAATAGCCTTAAGAGGGCTTGTTATGTTTCCCAATAATGTACTCAGCTTTGACGTAGGCCGCTCAAAGAGTGTTGAAGCTATGGAAAAAGCATCTTCTTTGGGGAAGGATGTTTTTCTTGTTGCTCAAAGGGAGCCCAATATTGAGACCCCTGATGTTAAAGAATTGTTCAGCATCGGCACTATTTCCGAAATCAAGCGCATAATGCCCATTAAAAATGATATAGTGCGGGTAATCGCCCAAGGCAAGAAAAAGGCGCGCATAGTTGAATTTACGACTTTAGATGATTATTTTGAAGTAACGGTAGAGCCTGTTACAGAGGATTTCAGCGGCACACTTACCATGAAAGAAGAGGCTCTTATGCAAAGCGTTAAAGATGCCTTCAACCAATTTGCTATAGTAAATCCCAAGATTTTGCCGGAAGTGGGCAGTTATATTGAGCGCTGCTTAAACCCTTATGAACTGACTGATGTTATTTCCGCAAATGCAGGCATTTCCTTTGACAAAAAGCAAGAAGTTTTAGAGCTTAACAAACCTTATGAAAAGCTTTTAAAGGTTTTAGAGCATATACTTTATCTGACAGAGGTTTCAAAAATTCAAAATGAAATCAATTTGAAGGTACGGTCAAATCTCGACCAATTGCAGAAGGAGCATTATCTTCGTGAGCAGTCCAAAGTTATAAATGAAGAGCTCGGCGACAAAGCGGGAACAGCCGGGGAAGTAGATGACTATAAAGCAAAAATTGAGAAGCTGAGCTTACCCGAGCGCGTTAAAGAAAAACTTGACAAGGAGCTTAAAAGGCTCAAAAAGTCCACCGGCCACGCTCAGGAAGGCGTTGTTATACGTGATTATATCGAATGGGTACTTGATTTGCCCTGGAGTGAAAAATCTGAGGAAATATCTGATTTACGCATTGCCGAANCGGTTCTCGGTGAAGACCATTACGGCCTTAAAGAAGTTAAGGAGCGTGTTTTGGAATTTCTTGCCGTACGCCAAAATACCAACAGTGATTACTCGCCCATACTTTGCTTTATAGGCCCTCCGGGGGTTGGTAAAACAAGTGTCGCCAAATCCATCGCAAGGGCTCTCGGGCGGGAATATGTTCGTATGTCTTTGGGAGGCGTAAAGGATGAGTCTGAAATACGGGGCCACAGGCGCACTTATGTAGGCGCCATGCCGGGCAGGATAATATATTCCATGCGCCAGGCCAAAAAGACTAATCCCGTTATTTTACTTGATGAAATTGACAAATTATCAAGCGATCATAAAGGTGACCCTTCCTCTGCCCTTTTAGAGGTTTTGGACGCTGAGCAAAATGTAGGTTTCCGTGACCATTATTTGGAAATCCCTTATGATTTATCGGATTGTTTGTTTATTTGCACTGCCAATGACCCCGCGCGTATACCGCCGGCACTTTTTGACAGACTTGAGATGATTGAGTTGTCAAGCTATACTTCCATCGAAAAGCAGCATATAGCCGAAAAATTTTTGCTGCCTAAGCAGTTGAAAAAACACGGCATCCATTCGGGTGTAATGTATTTAGATACGAAGGCTGTACCGGATATGATTGAATTTTATACAAAAGAGGCCGGAGTGCGCCAGCTTGAGCGCCTTATTGCAAAAATTTGCCGCAAAGTGGTTAAGAAAACCCTTTTGGGCGAGTCTGTGCCTGTGGAAATTTATACAAGCGACTTAGAAGAATACTTAGGCGCAAGAAAATATAAATCGGGGGATAAAACCGTAATAGAAAGTCCGGGGGTTGCCATTGGCCTTGCTTGGACAAGATACGGCGGAGATATTTTGCCCATTGAAGTAAATTCCTTTAAAGGCCGCGGTAAATTTGAACTGACGGGCAATATGGGAGATGTTATGAAGGAGTCGGCCAAAGCTGCCATGAGCTTTATCCGCGCCAATACAGATGAGCTTGGGGTAGATGGGATTTTTTACAGAAATACGGATTTGCACATACACATCCCCGAAGGTGCAGTGCCTAAAGACGGCCCTTCCGCCGGAATAAGTATGTGTACCGCAATGATTTCTCAGCTTGCGGGAAAAACCGTATGCGACAATGTAGCTATGAGCGGCGAAATTACTATAAGGGGCAATGTTCTCCCTGTAGGCGGTCTTAAGGAAAAAATACTTGCCGCTAAGCATAAGGGTATAGAAAAAGTCATACTGCCCCATGCAAATATGGGAGATGTTGTGGATATTGACCAAGAAATTAAGGACGGCCTTGATATAATTTTTGTCAAAACCATGTCCGAGGTTGTAGAGCACGCCTTTGGAGATCAGGCATAATGGGGGCTAAAGACGGCTCTACTGTAATAAACAATGTAGAGCTTACCCATGTGGCCGTTGCTCCTGCCGGGTATCCGGGAGAAGGCTTGCCGGAAATAGCTTTTGTAGGCAAATCCAATGTAGGCAAATCCTCACTTATAAACAGTATGATTAACAGAAAGGCCTTGGCAAGAACCAGCTCTACACCGGGGAAAACCCGTACCATAAACTTCTACAATGTAGAGGGTATGGTGTATTTCGTAGATTTGCCCGGCTACGGCTATGCAAAAGCACCTCAGACAGAGATTAAAAAATGGGGTGCTATGATAGAAAAATATCTGCTTAAGCGCAATGAACTTTGTGCTATAATAATGCTTACAGATATTCGCCATAAGCCCGGTGAAAATGATATGCAAATGTATGAATGGCTTAAATACTATGGTTATGATATAGTAATAGCAGCCACAAAACATGATAAGCTTAAAAGAAGCCAGGTTAAGGATGCAGTCAATTCAATAAAAGAAGGCTTCGGCCTTTCTGCAGGCGATAAACTCATTCCCTTTTCATCGGAAACTAAAGAAGGGCGTGAGGCTCTCTGGGAAGTTATAAGAAATAAGTGTAATCAATATTCTGAAATAGACTGGGGTGAATTATGAGCAAAAAAGTACTTGTAGTAGATGATGAAAAAAACATTGTTGACATTGTGGTTTTCAACCTGAAAAAAGAAGGCTATGAGGTTTTGTCCGCCTTCGACGGCGAGGAAGGCCTTAAAAAAGTCTACGATGAAGACCCGGATCTTATACTGCTTGATATTATGATGCCTAAAATGGACGGTTTCGAAGTATGTAAAAAGATCCGCGAGAAAAAAGATACTCCCATTATAATGCTGACCGCCAGGGCAGAAGAGGTTGATAAGGTATTGGGCCTTGAACTTGGGGCTGATGATTATGTTACAAAGCCTTTCGGTGTAAGGGAGCTTATGGCCAGAGTTAAAGCAAATATGCGCCGCAAAGACCAGACAGATGAAGCCTCCAGCGGCACCACTGCCGTATACGGCGATATTTTAATAGACTCAAAGCGCTATGANGTAAAAAGAAACGGCGAGTTTATTAACCTTACCCGCAGNGAGTTTGACCTTATTAAATTCTTGGCCCATCAGCGCGGGCAGGTATTTTCTCGTGAAATTTTACTTGAAAANGTTTGGGGTTATGAATATTTTGGCGATGTAAGGACAGTTGATGTTACNGTCAGGCGGCTGCGCTCAAAAATTGAGGAAAATCCCGAATATCCAAAATATATACTTACAAAACGCGGTGTAGGTTACTTTTTTAGCGAGGAGAGCTAAAATCCCCTTATGGATAAGTTGAAAAATGTCAGAAATTTTTTTAATATTATATTTTTAAAAAGTATAATGAGCCGCCTAGTTTTACTTTATTTAGCTCTTGTTTTCATAGTAATGATAGTGGCGGGAACTTTTATTTTCATAAGAATAAGATACTTAGAAGCCGGTAGGGTCCGCAGGGATTTACAGCATACTGCAATCCTTATTGAAGACAGGCTTCTCAGACATCTGCCTCCGGACGCTGAGCCGGAGCAAGTGGAGCGGGACCTTGCCGCTTTGGTACCTGAAGGGCGCGAAATCCTGCGCGTTATACTCGACTATGACGGTAATGTTATAGCTCCGGTTGCAGGAGGCCCCTTTAATGACTCTGTTATTATAGCCGCAATGAACGGTGAGGAAAGCTTTCAGCCCTGGGTGCAACGAGCCGTAGGCTGGGCCACTCCCGAAGGCGGCGTAGCAAGGATATGGCTTAATTATGCCACTCCTACATTCAACTCCAATAACGAAATAGAGTATATTATATTTCTTTCTATGGATGCATCTGCCCTTTTAACCAATCTTGATGCGGTTACTGAAACAATAGTGCTTGCAGTAGCCATAGCTATGGTTTTGGCAGCTATAATCGGCGCACTGTTTTCAGGCACTTTAACAGGGCCTATATCATCTCTTACAAAAACCGCCGGAGAAATGGCCAGGGGCAATCTCCACCAGCGAATTGCTGTAAAAAGCGATGATGAAATCGGTCAACTGACTCATAGCTTTAATAATCTTGCTGAGAGTTTGTCCAAAACTATTTTTGACATGGGCATCGAAAAAAACCGAATAGAAATTATACTTAATAATATGACTGACGGTGTTTTGGCTTATGACAGCGATAATAATTTGATTCACGCCAATTACGCCTCCAGTGAAATGTTGGATATTGCGGATATTGAGAATGTATCTTTTTCACATGTTATGAAAATACTTGGATTTAATATTGACAATGCCGTAGATTTGGCTAAAACCCCGCCTGAGGATTCTGTAATTGAAATAGATGAAAAATATGTTTCCGTAAGCTGTAATACTTACAGAAATATCCAAGGCAGGGCCGAGGGTGTGGTTTTAGTTTTGCAGGATGTTACCAAACACGCCAAATTAGACAATATGCGCCGGGAGTTTGTGGCCAATGTTTCCCATGAAATCCGCACTCCTCTTACCACAATAAAATCCTATACTGAAACTTTGTTGGAAGGGGCTATGGAGGACGAGTCAACCGCCCGTAATTTCTTAGAAACCATTAATACAGAAACAGACAGGATGACTTTTCTTACAGAGGATTTATTGGAACTTTCACGTTTTGACAATAAGCAGCTTAATATGCAGCTTGAAGAAGCCGATTTGGTGGATTTAATAAAAGGCAGTATCAGGCAAAATTCGGTTCTTGCCCAAAATAAGATGCAAGTTATTGAATTTAACCCGCCCCCCGGCAACTTCCCCATTATATGCGACTCCTCAAGGATAAACCAAGTATTTAACAATGTATTGTCTAACTCCATTAAATACAGCAGCAAAAATACGACCATTACCGTAACCTTAACCCCTTCGGAGAAATATTACAAAATCTCCATTAAAGACCAAGGCATGGGTATCCCAAAGGAAGATTTAGACAGAATTTTTGAGAGATTTTACCGGGTAGATAAAGCCAGAAGCCGCGCAATGGGCGGCACAGGCCTGGGTCTTTCAATTGCTAAGGAAATAATGGACGCCCACGAAGGCAGGATATATGCCCTAAGCGATATGGGCAGCGGAACTACAATGATTTTGCGCTTTAAAAGGAGCTAAAAAATGACTCTTTCACGGTTTAAAAACACAATAATAACCCTTCTGGTTTTTCTGGCCTTATATCAAACTTCTGCAATTTGGTTTGAAGATACCGGCGGCGGCTTTTTAACCCTTTTTGCAAGAAACCGCCCTACTTTATCTGAAAGCGGCCTTGTGAGAAATTTTGCTTTTCCCATGCGTATTATAACAGGAGATGGGAGTCAATATTTCCACATAATTTACAGCGGCATGTCAGACAATACCGTAAGGGAATTTTGTGATGAAATATTAATCACAGCCCTTGGAGGAAGCGAAGCTCCTCGTACCGCCCCTCCTAATTTCGGGGAAATTCTTTCGGAGCATGTGATTATTTATGAATATGCTTTTGAAATGCCTACAGATAAATTTATAAGAGCCTTGGGGCTTCGCTCTTCACCTATTACTCAAACATTGGATAGGTTCAGCCGGATACTGCTTTTTTCTTCTTACGGTTCCGAGGGTATAAATATATATTTTCATAACCGTAATACAAGAGCTTGGGCCGGCTTTTTTGTTGAAGGGGCGCAAATTTCGGAAGAATTTTTCTATATTATTGAAAATACGGCTTCCTCCGCCGGGAGTATATCATGGGCTTCAAGCTTTTTGCTTGGTTTTGACCCTAATCCTTATAATAATCTCTTCATACCCATTTGGGGAGAAGGAGGGCATTACTACCCTATAGGAGAAGTTCGCCCCGCCCATTTTGACAATACCGACGGCAACCTCCAGCATATAATACGTATGAATCTTATGAGCTTTTTTGACAATCCGGCCGCCGTTTATGATGTAAGAGGCACTGACGGCCCCTTTGCATGGGCTGACGGCAATACAATAGTCAGGCATTTCCCTAATAATGTAGTGGAGTATGTAAGCTACAGACGCGATAACAGAAATACGGAGCTTTTGGACGATTTTGCAGGCGCTTTAGATTTTATAGCAAGAAGAGATGAGTTTATGACCAATGATTTTTTCCTTTCAGGCTTTGAAGAACGGAATAACGACCGTATCTTCTTCTTCGATTATATTTTGGAAGGGCTTCCCGTAGTTTTTACCGACGCTTTGAAAAATCATATAGGGGACCATACATCTAACGCAATAACGGTGCGCTTTAGAGGCGGCAATTTGGTAGGTTATACTCGTTTGGCTTATGAACTTTCAATCAACAATGAACTTTTAGACAATGCCAACCGCGACCTCCCCCTCTATATACTAAATTCAGGCCTTGATTTAGAGAGCTTGGAAAGTATTACATTAGCCTTTGCCGCACCACAAATTGATTTGATAACCGGCGTGGGCATTATGAATTTATGGGTCGATTTCAGGATGCAAGACGGTATAAGTTCTATGGAATCCCTTAGGGCTTATCCCTAGAAATTAGGTTAGGAGGGTATATCCCATATGGAATGGAGTAAAGCAAAAGATATAGTAATAGCTTTTCTTGTTATGCTTAATGTGATGCTTGGTGTCATTTCATTCATAGGCAGCGGAAGATATACTCTTTCTGCCGAACAGGAACGAAATATTGTAGAAATACTGGCCGCAAACAATATAAGCATTAACACTCAGATTATACGGCGCTTTGAGCCCATGCGGATGCTGGAATTGTCCCCGGGTATAATTGATGAAAATAAAATGATAGAAGTTTTTCTCGGCACAACAGACTCAAATGCTGTAGAGACTGAAGAATGGGGCAATATAAGAAGGCATGAATACAGCGAGCGCAGTTTAATAATATTCCAAAACATGGTGATTTTTGAAAACCATGTTCTTGGTGAATTTAGAGAAATTGACTTTAATTCGGCCAGAAGAATGAGCGATGATTTTCTTGCGGGACTTGGGGATATGGCCAGAGGTTTTACCTTAGATGTAGGCCCTTATTTAAACGGCAATGAAATTATTATAGAATACAGACAGCGGCATGCAAACGGTATAGTTATTTACAATAATTATTTCCTTTTTGCTATTGATAATTACGGCATACGAAGAATTGAACATTCACATAATCTGCCAATCGGTCTTTCTGCGGCGGATAATGAATTGAGTTCTACAGACGAGGCATTGTTTTCATTCCTCAGGGCAATGAGAATGGAAAGCCTGGACAGACCCAAGCGGGTTATAGAAAAAATGGATATAGTATATTTTATGGACCCCGATGATTTGGAACTTGGGATAGCTTACCCTTATTTTAGAATTTATTACCGTGAATATGAACCCGATGGCAGCTATGTAACAAGACTGCGCATGGTAAACGCCTATTTAAACACATGGCGAAGATTTTAAATTGTTACACTGCAAATGAATATGGTAATGTGGAGTCTGTTATATTATCGGAGGCAATGGTAATGAGTATGTATAAAACAAAAATTATAGCTATAAGCGGGACTTCGGGCGGAGGAAAAACAGCGACAGTTGCCGAACTTCAAAAACGAACACCTAATTCTGTAACATTATCCATTGAAGATGGGGACTATGAAAAAAATAGCGGTATTGCTGATTTAGCGCAGTGGGAAGAAGATGGCTGGGATGTAAGTCTCTGGAATTTGCAATCATTAGCCGATGATATAAAATTGTTATTACAAAAAAACTATGATTATATTTTTTTCGATTACCCGTTTGGTTATATGCAAAAACAAATATCGGACTTTATATCTCTTTCGGTTTATATTGACACACCGTTGGATATAGCGCTGGCAAGGCGTGTGCTTAGGGATAATAAAAATAAATCTGCCTCTGATATTTTAAAACATATGGAATGGTATCTGTCTAAAAGGCATTTGTTTGCCAAAAGCCATGACATTCAAAAAAACGACGCAGAATTAATTATTGACGGTTGCTTACCAACAGATAATATTTGCAATGCTATTTTAGAAAGAGCGAAAATATTATAAGCTATATATTATGCATGGACGAAGGCAAGCCCTTTTGAAATTTCGGAAGGGGTTTGGGAGATGAAGGCTGCCCGCAAGGCGTTTGGCCGTCTTTAGATGGCACAGAGTGTCAAAAAAGTAATTTTGACACTCTGAAGGGGCTGTCTCGCTAAGAAAAACGAGGCTGTATTAATTGGTTGAAAATGAAATGCAGTAAATATGCGATTTTGCGTCGCAGACTTAAATCCGCAAGGTATTTACCCGGACGTAGGAAATGACAGGATTCAATGTCATTTCCGCAGGTCGGGCGGGCTTTGCCCGCCTGAGGGAAATCGGCTGCCCGCAAGGCGTTAAGCCGCCTAAAGGCGGCAGACTTGCAAGCCGATTCTTA